>Ga0213922_1000179_pt1 | contig 36516 bp, 30 predicted proteins | sample McNCre2917MG_FD_165060 | JGI IMG/M metagenome (GOLD analysis project Ga0213922, IMG submission 165060) | Freshwater microbial communities from McNutts Creek, Athens, Georgia, United States - 29-17 MG | ecosystem: Environmental > Aquatic > Freshwater > Creek | place: USA: Georgia | collected... | reverse complement strand
TTGATGTCGTCCTGATTGATCTTGATGTACTTGCTGATCACGGCAACCAACTCACGCTGCAAGTCAGGCAGGTAATCCGGTTCGGCCGCATTGCGACCACTGCGCTCATGCGCCAGGATGATCTGCAAGCGTTCTTTGGCCACATTGGCGGTTTTCTTCTTTTCGCCCAGCAGGAAGGAAAGAAAGGACATGGTTTATTTACCTCCGAACAGACGTTTCAGGAAGCCTGGTTTTTCAGCTTCAGTGAAACGCATCGGCTTGTCTTCGCCCAAGAAACGATCAATCACATCCTTGTAGGCCTCAGACACATCGCTGCTGGCCATGTGGATCGCAGGCGTTCCCTGGTTGGAGGCTTGCAAAACGTTTTCGCTCTCGGGAATCACACCTAGCAACTTGATGCGCAAGATGTCTTGAATGTCCTGCAAAGACAACATCTGGCCATCTTCCACGCGGTTGGGGTTGTAACGAGTGATCAGCAGGTGTTCCTTGATGGGCTCTAAACCTTCGATGGCACGCTTGGTCTTGCTGCCGAGCATGCCCAAAATGCGGTCAGAGTCACGCACCGAAGACACTTCAGGATTGGTCACCACCAGCGCCTCATCGGCAAAGTGCATCGCCATCAAGGCGCCGGTCTCGATACCGGCAGGCGAATCGCACACGATGTACTCAAAACCCATGTCGCTCAAATCGTTGAGCACTTTTGCAACACCCTCTTGCGACAAGGCTTCCTTGTCACGGGTTTGAGAAGCAGCCAGCACAAACAGGTTGCTGCACTGCTTGTCCTTGATCAGGGCCTGGTTCAAATTGGCTTCGCCCTGGATCACGTTGATCAAGTCATACACCACACGGCGTTCACAGCCCATGATCAGGTCCAAATTACGCAGACCCACATCAAAGTCAATGACGGCAGTCTTGAAGCCTTTCAAAGCCAGGCCGGTAGCGAAACTGGCGCTGGTCGTGGTTTTGCCAACGCCGCCTTTGCCGGAAGTCACAACGACGATTTTTGCCATGGGGGGTTTTCTTTCTTGGACAGAGATAAAAGCAGATTCAGGATATCAGAGGCGAAATCAGCAATTTGTCGCCATCAGGGCCAGATTGCAAGCAGACCTGGGCAGGCAGGCCTGCAACCTCGGCAGGTAAGGGATTTTCGCTGGTGCGGTACACACCGGCAATCGAGATCAGTTCAGGTTCCATCGCGTGGGCAAAGATCATGGCTTTGGTGTTGCCGCGTGCACCCGCAATGGCTTTGCCACGCAAACTGCTGTAAACATGGATAGAACCATCGGCAATGACTTCGGCACCTGGATTGACCACGGCCAGAACCACCAGATCACGTCCTTTGGCATACACCTGCTGACCGGAACGAAGAGGTTTGTCGATCACCAAGGCGCCCAAAGATGCTGCTGCAACAGGTGCAAGCACCTCAGGCGCTGGGTTCGAAGGCTCAGCAAGGGGCACAGAGCGCCGTATGCGGGCATCTGAAGCATCCACCAACCCCAGTGCCTGGGCCAGCAACAATATTGCGCTGTTGGCCCCTTTGATGGCCAAAGGAACCAGTCCATGTTGGCGCAACACCGCCAAAAGCTTTGCCAGATCAAATTCGGAAACCTGCAGGTCCTGAGGCAGCGCTGTGACGTCGATCACCAAAGGATCGTGATCAAAAAAACCAGGACTTTCGGCCAATTGCTGACTCAGCGCTGCAGAAACAGCGTCAACGCGGTTTGTTTTGAGCAACAAAGCAACCAATGGCAAATCAGCGCTTTTGATGTCGTAACACTGGGAAAGAGGAGCGTCTGAATCGGAGGCCATGGTGCCGAAATGGGAGGAAAGATGCAAATCTTACCAGCGCACTTGTTGTTTGTTAGTTTTCTATAGATTTAGATTTTAAATTAGTAGTAGTAGATAAGGAAATCACATGCTTGTGGACAAGTTGTTTTTTTCTTTGAGAAACAAACACTTAGCATGTTTCCATGCTTGTGGGTCACCTTGCTTTCGAAGATGTGGCCAAACATGAACAACTTTGAAAAAGAGCAAAGGTCTGTGGATAAGCCATGCTTTGCTCTTTTCTTATCCACAGCTTTATGCAAATCCTTCTTTACTGGTCAATGAGCCACTGGATGATGCCTTTGGCAACAAAACCGACCATGCCAAAAGAAAGGCCCAGAAAAATGACAAAAGTTCCAAATTTTCCAGCTTTCGATTCCCATGCCAGTTGTCCAATGATGAACAACATGTAAAGCATGAAAGCACCCACCCCAATCGTCAATCCAAACCAGGCGAATTGTTCTTCAGTGAATCCCCACATCAGTGTTCACCTTGTCCAGACATGCGCTCTTCCAGACCGGAGACATCGATCAGGTGACGGTAGGCATGCCAACTGCCATGACCGAGCATGGGCACCACCAAAATGAGGCCCAAAAAGAGGGAAAAAATGCCCAACAGGCAAAACCCCATGATGAGAAGAGCCCAAAAAGCCATCACCAACGGGTGGGTCAGCACGGTTTTCCAGCTGGTCAATACGGCTTGCAAGACACTCACCTTGCGGTCCAGCAACAAAGGCATGGAGATCACGCTGGATGCAAAAACCGGAGCGGCCATCAACCCGCCCAGACCCAGCCAAAACTCGAACAAAAAGTGGTTGGGGTTGAGCACAACATGGCGCACAAAATCCATGGGTGTGTGAATGGGTGCTGGCGCCAGCAAAGTGATCAAGGCCGCAGAAGTGATCACCCAACCTGTGGCAGCCAATGCCAAAAGCAGACCAAAGCGGATCAGGCTCCAGTAACTTTCAGGCTGACGGCGCAAACGCAAGTGCCACTGTGTCCAGGTGCTCACCAGCAACTGGAAGTTGACAGCTTCTCCTCGCTCCATGGCGCGGCTCATGGCATACAAGCTGGTGGCCAATACAGGTGCTATCACCAAAAACCCGGACAGACAACCGGCCAACAACCAAAACTGATCGTGTGCCACCCAGGTGATGACGAGTCCCCATAAGCTGATTACCACGCCGTGCAACGTGCTCAAGCAGGGAGACCGTGCGAAGTCCTTGAAGCCCAATGCCAACCATTGCAAGGGCTGGTCAAAAACGATGGGCAAAACAGGCGGTAAAAAGACAGTAGAACTGCCCTGGGGTTTGGGTTGGGATGGGGGTTCGAACATCCGCCGAGCTTAACGGTCGTGGATGTTGATGAATTTGATGCAAGTCAAGATAAAAAAGGCAGCTCAAAAGCTGCCTTGGGTGGTGTGCAAGTCAAAAGATCAAGGATGGCGGCGAAACTCTTTGCGCATGCCTTGCATGAACTGCAAAGTTTGTTGGTCAAAGATTTTCTTTTGCTCGGCATTCAGAACACCATAGAAAGTCTTGGTCGCTTCAGCATGCTTTTGCATTTGTGCGTCCATTTTGGCCCGATGTGCTTGCATTTGGTCAAGGCGCTCAGGGGTGCTCATTTTTTCCAAGGCTGTACGATCAAGCCGTGCAGGGGCCTGTGCCGCAGGCTGCATGGCTTGTGCGAATGCGGCCCATGCTGCTTCCTGGTCGCCTTGTAATTTCAATTGCGTTTTGAGCTCTGCCAGGTGCTGGGTGTGGCGCTGAGACATGTGCTCGTGCATTTTGGCCATGTGTTCACCGCCGACAGCAGGACCCATTTGTGCAAAGCTCAAAGACGACAGACCTGCCAGCAAAGACGCTGCGATCAAGGTGTTGCGAATCAGTTTCATGGAAAACATCCTTTCAGTGATGGGATGGCTTCAGTGTGCGGCGTCCATGTGTCTGTTCTGTTCTTTGTTTGCAGTGGCACTGTAAAGTTCAGCAAACAAGCATCGCTGATCACTGGCCTAAACGCCCAGCCTGAAAATCTTCCACGGCTTGCATCAATTCTTCGCGGGTGTTCATGACAAATGGACCGTACTGCGCAATGGGTTCGTGCAATGGCTGACCCGTGATCAACAAGGCGCGCGTGCCCATTTGACCTTGAAGCACCACGCCATCACCACCATTGCTCAAAATGGCCATGCGTTGAAGCGGCACTGTTTCATTGCCTTGGGCGCTTTGCACAGCCAGTGAGCCACGGTAGACATAAACGAAAGCGTTGTGGCCAACGGGGATGTTTTGCGTGAAAGTCTGTTGTTCGCTGAAATGGATGTCCAGGTACAGCGGATCGGTTGGATAGTCTTTTGCGGGCCTGTGCATCGCGCCTTGCACGCCATGGCTTTGGCCAGAAATCACACGCACCAGAACGCCCGCATCGGTGGTCACTTCCGGGATGCTCTCACTTTGAATATCACGGTACCAAGGGGTGCACATTTTTTGATGAGAAGGCAGGTTCAGCCACAGCTGAAAACCTTCCATCAGGCCTTCTTCTTGTTCCGGCATTTCGCTGTGAACCAGACCACGGCCTGTGGTCATCCATTGCACCCCACCGTTTTGCAAGAGCCCCTCATGGCCTGCGCTGTCGCGGTGGCGCATGCGTCCCGCGATCATGTAGGTCACGGTTTCAAAGCCGCGGTGAGGATGGTCGGGAAAACCGGCACCGTAATCTTTGGGGTCGTTGCTGCCGAATTGATCGAGCATCAAGAAAGGATCAAGGCGTTGCTGCAATTCGCCCGTGAGCACACGGGTCAAACGCACACCCGCACCATCGCGCGTGGCACGACCCGCAACCAGGGCTTCCACTGAACGTGGATTTTGAACAGAGGCAGAAGAAGTCATGCCCCGGATGATGCCGCAAAAAACAAACCCCGTTCAACGCGGGGCCTGTGCTTCAAACTTTGCGGTTCTTGCAGGTGTTGATGCCCAACAAGCTGTAAGGTGGGCACCAGCCGATCAGCCCTGTGGCCAAAGGCACCAGACCCAGCCAGCCCCACACACCGACCTGTCCCGTCGCGGCCAGCGCGACAAGAACCAGACCGATCACGATGCGCAAGATGCGTTCAATGCCGCCAATGTTTGTGGTCATGGAAACTCCTTTGGGGTTGAAAAATCAGGCCGCGACGCGGTAGCCTTCTTCGGCAATGGCCTGTGCCAACGCTTCGCGTGATTGCTCGGAATCGACTTCGACTTTGTTGTGCGTGCGGTCAATGACGATTTTGGCTTGCGCATCCACGGCCAACAAAGCCTTGGTCACCGTTTTTTCGCAGTGGCCACACGTCATGCCTTCGACAGTGAAAATTTGCTTCATGATGTCACTTTCAGGTAAACCCTCACGGGTATGCTCAAAGCATAGTCCAAAACAGGTCTCAAGACATGACATATATCAAGCCCGAAACAGCGCCCATTGACATTGGCATTGGCGGCATGACGTGCGCATCGTGTGTGGCGCGGGTCGAAAAAGCCCTGAAAAAAGTGCCCGGTGTTGAATCGGCCACGGTCAATCTGGCCACGGAGTCCGCACGCATCACGGTGCAATCTGCAGAGGTCACCGACGCCCGTTTGCGGCGCGCCATTCGCGATGCGGGTTATGAGCCCTTGACGCCCCAGGCTGTTGAATCGGCTGAACAAGCATCCGCCTGGTCGGGTTTTGCACCTGTGGCATGGGGTTTGTTGCTGTCGGCACCGCTGGTCTTGCCCATGCTGGGCGATCTGTGGGGCCAGCACTGGATGCTGCCCGCCTGGGTGCAATTCGCATTGGCCACACCGGTGCAGTTCATCCTCGGGGCCCGCTTTTACAAAGCCGGCTGGCACGCGCTCAAAGCCTTGACGGGCAATATGGATTTGCTGGTGTCCTTGGGCACCACGGCAGGGTGGTTGCTCTCGGTCTGGTTGTGGCTCAACGCGCACGAAGGTCACGCCCCGCATTTGTACTTTGAAGGTTCGGCGGTGGTCATCACCCTGGTCTTGCTGGGCAAATGGCTGGAGGCGCGTGCCAAGCGTCAAACGACCGAAGCCATCCGTGCACTGCATGCCTTGCGCCCGGACAAGGCCCACTGGATCAGCGACGAAGGCGAGGTCGATGTGCCGGTGGCTGAAATCCTGGTGGGCGATCTGGTGGCGGTGCGCCCGGGTGAGCGTTTCCCGCTGGATGGCGAGCTCATCGAAGGCCAGACCCAGGTGGATGAGTCCATGTTGACGGGTGAGCCCTTGCCCGTGAACAAAAGCATGGGTGCACAGCTGACCGGCGGCTCGATCAATGGCGATGGCCGCGTGCTGATGCGCGTCACCGCCGTGGGCCATGAAACCGTGCTCTCACGCATCATCCGGTTGGTGGAAGACGCGCAAGCGGCCAAGGCGCCTATCCAGCGGCTGGTGGACAAGGTGGCCGAGATTTTTGTGCCGGTGGTGCTGGTGGTGGCCTTGCTGACCTTGGCGGTGTGGATGTTCATGGGCGCCAGCTTTGAGTCCGCGCTCATCCATGCCGTGGCGGTGCTGGTCATCGCCTGCCCTTGTGCACTGGGGTTAGCCACACCTGTGGCCATCATGGCGGGCACCGGTGTGGCGGCCAAACACGGCATCCTGATCAAGGACGCCCAGGCGCTCGAGATGGCGCACCGCGTGCAGACCGTGGCCTTTGACAAAACCGGCACGCTCACCGTGGGGCAGCCGCGCCTGATTGCGCATTTGCCAGCCCCCGGCATGGATGCGGCCCTGGCGTTGGGCTGGGCGGCCAGTGTGCAAAGCGGCAGCGAGCACCCATTGGCCCGTGCCGTGCTCAAAGCGGCACAAGCGCAGGGCCTGGCCACCCTCGCGCCGCAAGAGCTGGCCGCTGTGCCAGGGCGAGGTGTGCAGGCGCAAATTGAGGGGCGTCAGTTGCTGCTGGGCAGTTTGCGCTGGCTTCAGCAAGAAGGCATGGACGCCAACTTGTGGGCCGAAGACGTGAAAGCCCTGCATGCGCAAGGCGCCACCTTGTCGGCATTGGCCGAGCGGGGTCCGGGCGGCGTGCAAGGCGTCTTGCTCATGGCCTTTGGCGATGAGCCCAAGGTCGGCGCCCTGGAGGCTTTGGCCGCCTTGCGTGCGCGTGGCCTGAAGCTGGTGATGATTTCGGGCGACAACCAAGCCGCCGCCGAGGCCATGGCCCGCCGCCTGGGCCTGCGCCCGGAAGACGGCGAGGTGTTGGCCGATGTGCTGCCTGGCGACAAAGCCGCACAGGTGCAAAAGCTGCGCGAAGGTGGCCGCATCGTGGCCATGGTCGGCGATGGCGTGAACGATGCGCCCGCGCTGGCTGCGGCCGATGTGGGTCTGGCCATGGGCAATGGCACCGATGTGGCCATGCACGCGGCGGGCATCACCCTCATGCGTGGCGATGTGGCCCTGGTGGGCGATGCGCTGGACATCTCGGCCCGCACGGTGGCCAAGATCCGGCAGAACTTGTTTTGGGCCTTCGCCTACAACGTGGCTGGGATTCCGTTGGCCGCGATGGGCTACCTCAACCCGGTGATCGCAGGTGGAGCGATGGCGCTGAGCTCGGTCAGCGTGATGAGCAATGCTTTGCTGCTCAAGCGCTGGAAGCCCGATTGAAGCCCTGGACCCCGGGTCTTCGCCCGGGGTGACTGATTCCATGCGTGCGGCGCAGCCAGACGGCTGGCGAACCTCGCGTTTTCTTGACGTACGTCACGGCGCAAAACGGCTTCAAGCATCACACTGACTCCATTGACTTGGAGAACAGACCGATGACAAAGCACAGCAGCTTGCAAACCATCCGTGACGAACACGCTTCATTGGCCGCCATGTTGCAGTCCATGCGCATGATGGTCGAGCGTGGCCCGAGCGACGACCGACGCAACTTTTTCGATGTGGTGCGTGCGATGCTGTTTTACATCGACGAGTTTCCAGAGCGCTTGCACCACCCCAAGGAATCGAACCTGCTGTTCCCCAAAGTGGTCAAGGCCGCACCCAAGGTGATGGGTGCCATCGACAAGCTCGAACGCGATCACATGTACAGCGAGAAAGCGGCGAGGGATTTGCAGCATTTGTTGCTGTCCTGGGAGCTGCTGGGGGCCACGCGGCGTCAGTCTTTTGAAGACGCCTTCAAGAAATACGTGGACTTTTACCTGGAGCACATGCACCTGGAAGAAAGCGTGATCTTGCCCGAGGCAGAGCGCTGCCTGAGCGAAGAGGACTGGGCCATCCTGGACAAAGCGTTTGCCGAGAACGCGGACCCCTTGACGGGCCATTACCCGCCAACGCAGGCATACGAAAAACTGTTCACCCTGATCGTCAGCCGAGCCCCTGCACCGATTGGTTTGGGCTGAACAGGCTCAAAAAAATGCCCCCTGCGCGAAAGCGTCAGGGGGCATTTTTGTCAGATTAAATCAGACGCGATCAAGCTCAGTCTGCGGCCTTGGGTTTTTCTTTCGAGAACCAGGCCACATACAGCACCGGCAACACCACCAGCGTCAGCAAGGTGGCGGTGATCAGGCCACCAATGACCACGATGGCCAATGGACGTTGGGTCTCGGAGCCGATGTCGTGGCTGATGGCCATGGGCAAGAGGCCCAGTGCCGCCAGCATGGCCGTCATCAACACCGTGCGCAAGCGCTGCATGGCACCTTCTTTGACAGCGTCAATCACCTTCAGACCGGCATTGCGCAGTTGCTGGAAGACCGACAGCATCACCACGCCGTTGAGCACCGCCTGCCCCGAAAGTGCAATGAAGCCAATGGCCGCAGACACCGACAAGGGGATGTTGAAAATCCACAGCGCCACAAAACCACCGATCAGCGCCAAAGGCACATTGAGCAAAATCAGCGCAGCGGTTTTGAAAGACCCAAAGGCGTCAAACAGCAACACGAAAATCAAGAGCAGCGAAATCGGTACCACCACGCTCAGGCGTTGCATGGCGCGTTCCTGGTTTTCAAACTCGCCCGACCAGTTGACCGCATAGTTCTCTGGAATCTTCACGTTCTTTTCAACGCGTGCCTTCATGTCGGCCACCACCGAGCCCATGTCACGGCCCTTGATGAAGATGCCAATCGCCATGGTCCGGCGACCGGCTTCGCGGGCGATGTTCATGGCGCCACTGGCCTGCCGGATGTCGCTGACGGCGCCCAGCGTGGTGTAACCCCCGTTGGGGATGGCAATCGGTGTGCTCGACAACTGCGCGATCGAGCGGCGGTCTTCGGGCAGACGCACGGCCACGGCGAACTTGCGCTCACCTTCCCAGATCTGGGTGGACGATTTGCCGGCCAGCGCCGCTTCGATCACGTCCTGGATGTCGCTGACGTTCAAGCCATAGCGGGCTGCACGCTCGCGGTTGATGTCGATCACCAATTGCGGCAGTTCACCCAGGCGGTCCACCTCGGCACGCTGGATGCCTTTGACCTGCTTGAACTCGCGCTGCATGGCTTCCACCAGGTGGCGCAACTCGGTCAGGTCATCACCGGCCACCTTGACCACGATCTGCCCCTTGATTTGCGAAATCGATTCGAGCACGTTGTCACGGATGGGCTGGGAGAAGGCCGGGTCCACACCCGGGATGACCGACAGGCTGCGGTCCATCTCTTCAATCAATTGGTCGTGGGTCAAGCCCTTGCGCCATTCTTCGGCGGGCTTCACGTCTACAAACACTTCGGCCATGCTCAGGGTTTTGGGGTCGGTGCCATCTTCAGGTTGGCCAGATTTGGACACCACCGTGCGCACTTCCGGAATGGTCAGCAAGGCTTTGCGGGCCAGCTTCAGGACGTCCTTGGCTTCGTCTTGAGACACGCTGGCGGGCAAGTCCCAGTTGACCCAGAAGGTGCCTTCGTTGAGCTCCGGCAAAAATTCAGAACCCAGGCGCGACGCGGCGCCAATCGAGATGGCAAAGGCCGACAAGGCGATCACGACCACCTTGCGGCGGTTGAGCAAGGCCCAGTCCAGGGTGGGGGCGTAAAACCCCTTGAGCGCAGCGACCAGTCGGTTGTCACCGTGGGGCAAGTTACGGCGCAGCATCCAGTAAGCCAGCAAGGGTACCAGGGTGAGCGAGAAGATCAACGAGCCGATCAAGGCGGTGGTCACCGACAAAGCCATGGGCTGGAAGATGCGGCCTTCATGGCGTTGCAAGGCAAAGATCGGGATGTGCGCTGCGATGATGATCAACATCGAAAACAGCGTGGGACGTCCCACCTCGTTGGCCGCCTCGGTGATCAGCGTCTTGCGCTCTTTTTCGTTCATGCCCTCGCCCCGCTCGGCCAGCCGGTGCATGATGTTCTCGATCACGATCACCGCACCGTCCACGATGATGCCGAAGTCCATGGCCCCCAGGCTCAGCAAGTTGGCCGGCACCCCCATGATTTTCAGCCCCATGAAAGTGGACAGCAAGGCCAGTGGAATGATCAACACCACCGCCAGTGTGCCGCGCATGTTGGACAGGAACATGTAGAGAACCAGCGCCACCAGCACAGCGCCTTCCACCATGTTTTTGAACACGGTGGACAGGGTTTTGTTCATCAACCAGGTGCGGTCATAAAAAGGCACGATCTGCACGCCCGGTGGCAAACCTCGCTCGTTCAGTTGCGCCAGTTTGTCTTTGACGGCCTTGAGCACCACGCTGGGATTTTCGCCTTTGCGCATGATGACGATGCCGATCACGGCATCGTCGTCGTCGTCCTGGCCGGTGGTGCCCAGACGGGGCACGGCGCCCAGTTTGATTTGCGCCACATCGCGGATCAGAATCGGGGTGCCATTGCGCGAGCCCAGCACGATCTGGCCAATCTCTTCTGGCGAGCGCAAAAGGCCAATGCCGCGGATCGCAAATTGCTGCGCGCCTTGCGCCACATAGCTGCCACCCGCGTTCGAGTTGCCACGGCCCAAGGCATCCAGCAAGTTCTGGAAGGTGAGCTTGTAGGCGCGCAATTTGTCCAGATCAGGTTGAACCTCGTACTGCTTGATGTAGCCCCCCATGGTCACCACGTCGGCAATGCCGGGCACCTGACGCAAGGCGCGTTCAATCGTCCAGTCTTCGATGGTGCGCAAGTCGGTGGTCGACAGGCCATCGCCGCGCACACGGTAGCGCATGATCTCACCCACAGGCGTGGCATTGGGCGCGATGTTGACTTGTGCACCATCGGGCAAATCCACGGCACCCAGGCGTTCATTGACTTGCTGGCGCGCCAGGTTCACATCGGCCTTTTCGTCAAAAGTGATGACGGTGAAGGACAGGCCAAATTGGGTGTGCGAGAACACGCGGATCGAGTTGGGCAGGCCTGACAGACCGGTTTCCAGGGGCAAGGTGACTTGTTTTTCAACCTCTTCGGCCGCACGACCGGGGTACAGCGCAATCACCGTCACCTGGGTGTCGGTCACGTCCGGAAAAGCTTCAACCGACAGGTTCTTGAAGGCAATGACGCCTGCCATCATGAACAGCAGCGTGCCCAGCACGATGAACAGTGGCTGGTTCAGGGCATAGTGGATGAGCTTTTTCATGGTTTGGCAGGTTCATTGCTGTGTGCGGCGTCTTGGGCAATCCGCAGTTCCCGGGCCAGCAGCAGGCCGTTTTGCACCACGACCTGTTCTCCCGATTTCAAACCCTCGCTCAGCATGACCTGTTTGGCCCCTTCGTAAGAGACCTTCACGTCCCGTGGTTCAAACACGCCGGGCTGACTTTGCACAAACACATAGTGCTGTGTGCCGCGCAGGAACACCGCCGTCGCAGGCACCTGAACACTGTGGCCCACCAGGCGTTCGTAACGCACAGTGGCCAGCATTTCGCTTTTGAGCAAACGCTTGGGGTTGGCTACCGTGGCGCGAACCTTGATGGTGCGGGTGGTCGGATCGATCTGATCGGTCACCGCGCTGATGACGGCTTCGAGCTTCTGGTCGGGCAAGGTGGGCACTTGCAGCGCGACACGGGCGCCGGGGCGCAGGTCGAGTACATCGGCTTCGTGTGCATCGATGGAGACCCACAAGGTGCTCGGGTCAGACACCACAAACAGGGGCGAACCCGCATTGTCCGTGCGCACTTCCTGACCGGGGTTCAGGTTGCGTTCCACCACCACACCGGCCATGTCGCTGCGCAGGCCCAGTTGCTGGTACACGCTGGTGCCGCCGCCATACAGGCTGGTGCGCGCTTGTGCGCGGGCCACTTCGGCTTGTGTTCGGGCCGCTTCGGCTTCGGCTTGCTCCAGATCCTTGCGGGCCACCACGCCTGCCTCAAACAAGTCGCGTTGGCGTTGCAAAGCCAGTTTGGCCAAAGTGGCCTCGGCCTGGGCACGCGAGGTATCGGCTTGCGCGGCACCAAACTCGGGTGAGGCCAATTCGGCCAGCACCTGACCGGCTTTGACCGTTTGGCCCACATCGGCGCTGATGCGTGTCACGCGGCCATTGAAGGCCGGAAACACGCGTTGCGTTTTCTCTTCGTTCCAGACCAGTTTGGCGGGCAATTCGATGCTGACGCTTTCGGCCTGTGTGGCGGGCGTGCTCACCAGCAGTGGCAGCTGCGGGTGCCCTGCGGGGTAGCGCAGCTGGTTGTTCTGGATGATGGGCATGGGTGCCGTGGCCACGGGCTCGTGCTTGTCCTGGCAGGCGGCCAGCAAGGCGAGTGCGGCGATGCTCAAGAGGGTGATCGGGGTGCGTAAAGTTTTCACAGACGGGTCTCGCTCAGGAATTCAAAGGGGTTCAAGGGGTGCCAGCGGCTGCCGAGCGCAGCTGCCAGGTGCCCAGTGCCTTGGCATGCGCGCTGCGAACGGCCAGGGCTTCGAGTTGGGTGGTTTTGAGGGTGCGGCGTGCATCCAGCAAATCGGTCAGCGTCAAACCGCCTTTGCTGTAGGCCGTCTCGGCTTGCGCCGCCACCTGGGTGGCTTGCGGCAGGATGTTGTCTTCGAAAATCTTCAGGCGTTGTGCGCTGGCTTGCCAGGCTTGCACCAGCGCGCCCAGGTCGGCGCGCGCTTGCAGCAAGGTTTTTTGCAACAGGTCCCGGCTTTGTTCTTCTTGCGCCAGTGCACGGGCGATTTCGCCGTCAAAACGGTCCCAGCCGTTCAAGGGCACTGAGATGCGCAAAGCCAGCAAGCGGGTGGACGTGCCTGGGAAATGGTCAAAGCTGGTGCCCACGCTGGGGTCGGCCTGGCGCAGTGCTTGGGCCGATTGCAAGGCGGCTTGGGCTGCCGCCACGCGTTCGCGCGCGGCGATCACGTCGGGGCGTTGCTCGACCAGCGTCTCCAGCAGCGCATCGGCTTGTGCGGTGTCGGCTGTGCTGGCGGGCCACTCGCCTTGCACTTGCCAGCCACCGGTCGGCACGGGCAAGCCGGTCCATTGCGACAGGGCCCAGGCCGCTTGCTGGCGGTCCAGCGCGGCGCTTTGCTCGTCAGCGCGGGCGCGCTCGGCTTCAATCTGGGTGCGTGCGGCGTCCTGAGCCGACAAGTCACCGGCCTTCAGGCGCAATTGGGCGCTGCGCGCCAGCTGGGCGGCGCTTTGGCCGATGGCTTGTACCGCCTGCAGCCGTTGCTGTGCGGCCAGCAGCTCATAAAAAGCGGCCTGTGCCCCGATTTGCTGCATCAGCAAAGCGTCGTGGCTGTCGGCCTGTGCGGCCTTGGCGCTGCGCTCGGCGGTTTCGGTGCGCAAGGCGCGCTTGTTGCCGCGCTCCCACGTCCAGTCCAGGCCCAGGGATTTGTCGATGCGTTTTTCTGACCAGAAGGAACCACTGCCGTTGCCGTTTTGCAGGTCAATTGAAGAGATGCCGGCTGACAAGGTGGGCGCAGGGGCCCGGTTGGCGGTCAGCACATCGGCACGCGCCGCATTCAGGGCGCGTTGCGCGGCCAGCACGTCAGGGCTTTGCCGGGCCGCTTGCAGCACCTGCTGCAGGCTCAAGACCGAAGACGCAGGCGTTGCCATGCCCAAAGCGGGTGTCGCTGGTGGGGTGACCGTGTCGGCAGCCAGTGCCCAAGGGCTGGTGCCCAGGGCCAGCAGGCCGCTCCAAAGAAACAAGTGTCGTATGCTCATTGCTCCTTTATCGGTGAACTGGCCTGACCAATACCTGACTTCGGTGGCCGTTTTTTGGAGATTTCGGGTTCATGCGTATCTTGTTGGTGGAAGACGATCCGGTGCTGCAGGCGGTCATGCTGCGCAGCCTGGCCGATGCCGGGCACCGTGTGGATGCGGCGGGTGACTTCTCGACAGCCCGGCATTTGTGGCATGTGCAGCCTTATGACGCGGTGTTGCTCGACCTGAACTTGCCCTTCAATGAGCGCCGCGATGCCGAGATGGTCAGCGGTCTGACCTTGCTGCGTGAGCGCCGCGCCAAAGGCGACAAGACCCCGGTGCTGGTGCTGACGGCCCGCAACCGCACCGATGAACGCATTGCCGGGCTGGACGCCGGGGCCGACGATTACCTGGGCAAGCCCTTTGAGCTGGCCGAAGTCGAAGCCCGCCTGCGGGCACTGGTGCGCCGCAGCCATGGCGCCGATGACCAGACCCAGGTGGGGCAGCTAGTGCTGGACCGCAAGGCGCGGCGCATCTTGATCCAGGGTCAGGAGTTGACCCTGCCCGCGCGCGAGCTGGAAGTGCTGTGGGAGCTGATGAGCCCCCCCGGGCGCACCGTGAGCAAGAAAGACCTGTCCAACAAACTCTCGGACTTTGAAGAAGCGTTGGCCGACAACGCGTTGGAAGCTTTCATCTCGCGCCTGCGCAAAAAGCTGGCGCAATCGGGCGCATCGATCCGCACCTTGCGCGGTCTGGGGTATCTGATGGAAGAGGAGCGGCCATGAAGCCCGCCTCCACCACCTTGCGCGCCCGCTTGTTGCGCCACGTGATTTTGCCGCTGGCCTTGACCTGGCTGGTGGGGGCCTTGCTGGCCTTGGCGGTGGCGCGTTATTTCACGCAGCAGGCCTTTGACCGTGCCTTGCTTGACGACGCTTATGCGGTGGCCAGCCATGTGCGCCATGCCGAAGACGGCGGTCTGACGCTGGGCCTGAGTTCGGTCGAGATGAGCAGTTTGTTGTTTGATCAGAATGAAAACCTGTACTTTGCGGTTTACCAAGACGATGGCCATTTGCTGGCGGGTCATGCGGGCTTGCAGTTGCCCGTGGGGACCCGCACCAGCGGGACGCCTTTTTTCACCGAAACCCCGTTCCAGAACCGCAGCTTGCGTGCGGTGGTGCTGGAGCGCAGCAAGCCAGCCCAATTCACCGTCGTGGTGGCGCAAACCACGCGTGTGCAGGACCGTTTGTTTCAGCGCCTGCTGTTCATTTCGCTGGTGCCGCAGTTGCTGTTGTTGATCTGGCTGGCCTGGTGGCTGCGCCGCGCCATTCAGAAAGATGTGCAGCCCCTGATGGACCTGGAGCAGGCAGTGGCCCAGCGCGATGTGCGCGACCTCACGCCGCTCATGATTTCCACCCGCACGCTGGACGTGCAAAAACTCGGCGAGTCCATCAACGCCCTGCTCACACGCATCGAGCAAAGCGTGCGTGGCCAAAAAGAGTTTGCAGGCAATGTGGCGCACGAGCTGCGCACGCCTTTGTCGGGCATCCGGGCTTTGGCCGAATATGGCCTGACCCAATCCGATCCGCAGGTCTGGCGCGAACAATTGCGCAGCATCGCGCAAAGCCAGGAGCGGGCCAGCCACTTGATCGACCAGTTGCTGGCCCTGGCTTTGGCCCAAGAAGCGCAGCAAGTTTTGCAGCCGCAGCCGCTGGCTTTGGACGAGGTGGTGCGTGACAGCCTCATGCGCCACCTGCACCGTGCCGACGCGCTGGGGGTGGACCTGGGCGTGGACTTTGAAGAAGGCCTCGGTTTGCCGCTGTTCATCTCGGCCCAACGTGCCTTGCTGGAAGGCGTGTTGAACAACTTGATCGACAACGCCTTGCGTTATGGCGTGCCCGCCGATGGCGGCCCTCGCCACGTGACGGTGGCCATCCATCAGCCAGAGCCGGGAGCGGTGTGTTTGTCGGTCATCGACAACGGCCCGGGCATCACAGATGCGCAGCGCGAACGCCTCTTGGGCCGTTGGGCACAAGGCAGCGCGGGCGAAGCGCTCAAGCAAGGCTCCGGTCTGGGCCTGGCCATCGTGGCCGAATACGCCCGCATCATGGGGGCGCAGCTGTCGATGGTCAGCCCCGCCAGCGCAGGCCAGGGCCTGAAAGTCAGCCTGCGCTTTGCGCTTCAGCCCAGCGTTGGGTAGTCCAGGTAACCGGCATCGCCACCGCCGTACAAGGTGGTGCGCTCCAGTGTGTTGAAGGGCCCACCTTTTTTGAGGCGTGCGCCCAGATCCGGGTTGGCGATGAAGGGGCGGCCAAAAGCAATCAGGTCCGCGCCTTCGCGCAAGGACTGTTCGGCCAGTGGCAGGTCGTAACCGTTGTTGACCATCCAGGCGCCCTGCCCGCCGTTTTGGCGGTAAGCGTTTTTCAGGGCCGCGTAGTCAAAGGGGGCGGGGCCTTGTTGGTGGTCGCGCGGACCGCCGGTCGAGCCTTCGATGATGTGCACATAGGCCAGGCCCAGCGGGGCCAGTTGCCGGGCCACATGCTCGAACAAAGGCTGTGGCAAGTCGTCGCTCGCGTCGTTGGCGGGGGTCACAGGCGAGAGGCGAATGCCGGTGCGGCCGCCGCCGATTTCGGCCACCACGGCCTGCATCACTTCTTGCAAAAAGCGGGCACGGTTTTCGATGGAGCCGCCATACGCGTCGCTGCGCTGGTTGCTGCCCGAACGCAGGAACTGGTCGATCAGGTAACCGTTGGCGGCGTGCACTTCGACGCCATCAAAGCCGGCGGCCACCGCGTTGGCGGCGGCACGGCGGTAGTCCTCCACAATGCCGGGCAACTCGGCAGCATCGAGCGCGCGGGGTGCCGACACATCGACGAATTGGGCCTTGCCATCCACCAGCAACACGGTTTTGCCTTTGGCGGTCACGGCCGATGGGGCCACGGGTGCCTGACCATTGGGCTGCAAGCTGGTGTGCGAGATGCGGCCCACATGCCACAGCTGCATCACGATCTTGCCGCCTTCGGCATGCACCGCGTTGGTCACCTGCTTCCACGAGGCGACTTGTTCGGCGCTCCAGATGCCGGGCACATCGGCATAGCCTTGGCCTTGGTGGCTGATGCCCGTGGCCTCGGTGATGATCAGGCCCGCCCCGGTGGCCGGGTTGGCGCGTTGGCGGTAGTAAGCGGCCATGCGGGCATTGGCCAGGCCATCCGGTGCGCGGTTGCGCGTGAGCGGCGCCATCACGATGCGGGTGGACAGGGCCAGGGCGCCGACTTGGCAGGGGTCAAACAGGGAAGTCATGGTGTGTGATGGTTATGGTGTGAGATGGTTTTGTGTAGGAGCCGCACCCCGTGCGCGATGGCTCATGGGCCATCTGCATGCCATGCGTGCACGGGAGCTGTTCCCAAGGAAATCAAACGTCAAAACCCGGATTTTCGCGGGCCAGTTTGCGCAGCAGCGAAGGCCAGACAAAAGCGCCGCCCAAGCCACCGGTTTGCACGCGCATGGCGTGAGAGATGCCGTCCAAAATTTGTGGGTTCACCGCCGTCAGGTCTTGCGGGCCCGATTGCCCGGCCAGTGCGTCGACCTGGATGCGGCAGGTGTTTTCAAACGTGTACATCGACAGGAACGCATCGGCAATCGTCTTGCCCACCGTGAGCAGGCCGTGGTTGCGCAGCATCAAATAATTGGCTTCGCCCAGGTCGGCTTGCAGGCGCGTCTTTTCATCGTCGCGGATCGCCACGCCTTCGTAGCCGTGGTAGGCCAGCGAGGCCAGCACAAAAGTGCTTTGCTGGCTGATGGGCAGCACGCCGTGTGCTTGCGCGCTCACGGCCACCCCGGCACGGGTGTGGGTGTGCAACACACACCCAGCATCGTGCCGCACCTCGTGCACCGCGCTGTGGATCACAAAGCCCGCCGGGTTGACAGGGAAGGGGCTGTCGTGCAGTTTGTTGCACTGCATATCCACTTTGACCAGGCTCGATGCCGTGATCTCGTCGAACATCAGGCCATAGGGGTTGATCAGGAATTGTGCTTGCCCGCCGGTGACCGATTCAGGCAGTTTGGCGCTGATGTGGGTGAAGACCAGATCGCTCCAGCCATAGAGCGCCACCAGCCGGTAGCACGCCGCCAGATCGACGCGCAATTGCCATTCGTCGGGGTGAACGCTGTCTTTCAGGGAAGGGATCTCGAACGCCATGGCAAAGCTCCTGCGGGGTTGAAACAGAACAAGGTGTTCAGCTTAACCACAAGCCCGGGCGCCGTCAGACCTCTTGGTGACTGGGCGCACTTTCAGCCCGGGCGGGTTTGCGCTTCCAGTTGCGTCAAGTACAGGCGTGCGTATTGCCCGCCATCGTCCGTGGGGCCGCACATCTCGGCAGACGCTTGCAGCTGGCCACACACGGCGGGGCGACTGGGCTGGCCAAAAATCTTGCAGCGCAGCTGCTCGTCCAGTTGCACGCAAGGCACACCCGCTGGTTTGCCCTGCGGCATGCCCGGGATGGCCGAGGAGATGGAGGGCGCGGTGCAGCAGGCGGCGCAGCCCGCCCGGCAAGACACGGTTTTCATGAGCAGGCCCTCATTTGGGCCACAAGACCCACAGCTGCAAAGGCTGTTTCATGCGCCCGGCCAGCTCGCCAGCCGCAGTGCCGGAGCCCGCGTAATAGTCGGCCCGTACCGCACCCACGATGGCCGTGCCGGTGTCTTGCGCCAGCACCAGTTTGTCCAGCGATGTCACTGGCCCTTGCGAGCGCAGCCAGACGGGTGTGCCGTAGGGGATGCTGCCCCGGTCTACAGCAATGGAGCGGCCTGCGGTCAGCGGCACGCCTTGTGCGCCTTTGGGGCCAAGCGGTGTGCTGCCCGGCGGCAAGGCTTCTTCCTTGAAGAACACCACGCGCGGGTTTTGCCACAGCAGCTCGTTCACGCGCGAGGGGTTGCGGGCGATCCAGTCCTTGATGCCGGGCCAGGACGCATCGCGGATCAGGCCCTGGTCGAGCAGCCAGCGGCCAATGCTTTTGTAGGGCTGCTCGTTGGTGCCTGCAAAGGCCAGGCGCACCAGGCGCTGACGGCCATCGGACTCGGTCACGTTGATGAGGCCCGAGCCCTGGATGTGCAGCACCATGGCATCGACCGGGTCGGCCAGGTACACCAGTTCCTTGCCGCGCAAGGCGTTGCGGGCGGTCGACACGGTTTCCATTTCCTGGCGGGTGTACCAGGGCTTGCGCTGGGCCAGGCCCGCAGGCGGTGCATACAAGGGCACGCTGTAGCCTGCGCGTGGCTGGCGCGTGGCATTGAGCACAGGTTCGTAGTACGAGGTGAGGAGGCCGTCGCTGCGTTGGTCGAGCGACTCCACGCGGTAGGGCTGCAAATTCTGGCGCATCCATTGGCGCTGGGCGGCGGCGGAGGCATTGGCCAGTTGGCCCACCTCGGGGCACAGGGTTTTCCAGGCGGGTGTGGGGCGCAGGCAGCTTTGCTGCCAGGCGGGCCAGGCTTCTTGAAGGTCGTCGCTGTCCAGCCCGGTGATGTGGGACCACGGCACCGGCACCCAGCGGCTTTGGGCTTGCGTGATCGCACCAGGCAGCGGGCCGTCTGGCGCGGTGCTTCGCGCTTCGGGCCACGAGGGTTGGCGGCTGGGGCCCACGGCGCAACCGGCCAGACTGCCTACAATCGCGGCCAGCAGCCATGCGGTCCAGGCCGAGGGCCGCCGCATCACAAGGAACATGTTCATGGGTTTGATTTTGCTGGAAGCTTTGCTGGCTTTGCTGGTGCTGGTGGTCATCGTGTGGTGGACCATGTTTGCGGGCCGCTCCAAAGGCGAATTGCCTGCGCCCCCGGACGATGCGGACCAGGACAAACCGTGACGGGTTGCGGCAGGCGGCATCAGTCGAGCAGGGTCTGGCCGCCTTCAAAACGCTTGGCGTAGTAGCGGTTGCTCAGGTGGTCGATGCGCACGCCCGTGCGCTCGTTGCTGGCGTGCACGAAACGGCCATCACCCACATACACGCCCACATGCGAGTGGCGTGCGCCGAGGGTGTTGAAAAAAACCAGATCCCCCGGTTGCAAATAGGCGGTGTCCACAGGCCGTGACAAGCGACCCAGATCGGCCGATGTGCCGCGCAGTTTCATGTTGGCGGCCTCTTTGTAAACATGCGAGACCAAGCCCGAGCAGTCAAAGCCCATGGCCGGGCCGCGCCCGCCCCAAGCGTAGCGCGTGTCGAGCAAGGACAGGGCGTACAGGGCCAGGTCGTTGCGCGTGGCGCTGTGGGTGGCGGGGCTGGTGCTGGATGCAGCCAGTGGTGTTTGGGCGGGCGCCTTGTATGCCAAAGGGGTGGAGCACCCCGCCAGCAGCGCCGCCAAGAGCCAAGCCCCCGCAGGGGCCCACAGGGCTCCCTTGTGTAGGCGTGTCCGAGACCTGTTCATGACAAGGAGCGCAGCAAATTGGCCAGCTCGACCGCAGACTTGACCTGCATCTTGTCGAACACCCGGGCGCGGTGCACTTCCACCGTGCGCACGCTGATGTCCAGCTGGTCCGCGATCAGTTTGTTGGGCAAACCTTCGACCACCAGGCGCATGACGTCGCGCTCGCGTTCGGTCAGCTCGCCCAGTTGCGATTGCAATAAACCGGCTTGCCGGCGGGCTGCCAGGCGCTCGTGGGACAAATGCAGGGCTTGTTCAATCCGGTCAACCAGCGCGTTGTCGGAAAAAGGCTTCTCGCAAAAATCAAAAGCGCCGCGCTTGACGCTGTCCACCGCTGTGGGCACATCGGCATGGCCGGTCAAAAAAATCACGGGCCAAGTCTGTGCGATGCCATTGGCCAGCAGCTGCTCAAACAAGGCCAAGCCACTCATGCCGGGCATGCGAACGTCCAGCAAGATGCAGCCCGCTTGCATGGCGGGGTGGGCACTCGGGTCCGTGCTTTTTTCGAGCATGGACAGGAAGGCTTCTGCACTGTCAAACGATTCGCTCAGCAAACGTCGGGTGCGCAGCAGCCAGGCCATGCCTTCGCGCACGCTGATGTCGTCGTCCACGATGTAAACCGTGCTGTCTTGGGGTGAATACATGGCCGGATTTTAGGCTTTGCCCGTTGGGGCGTGGGCTTGTTCCAAGGGTGCGGCGGGCAATGTGAAGCGAAACACCGTGCCTTTGGTGGCTTGCGCTTCAAACTCCAGATGACCGCCATGCTGTTCGACCACGGTGCGGCACAGGCTCAAACCCAGGCCCATGCCTTCGGCCTTGGTTGTGAAAAACGGGGTGAAGAGTTGTTGGGCCACCTCCGGTGCGATCCCGCAGCCCACATCGGTCACGCTCAGTTCTACCCAGCTTTGCTCCGCGTTGGATGCGGCCCGTTTGGCCTGCAAAACCAGCACACGCCCGGTGCACTCGGGCCGGTCCATGGCTTGCATGCCATTGCGTGCCAGGTTCAACAGCACTTGCTCGACCATGGTGCGGTCACACCACACGGCAGGCAGGCGTGGCTCCACGCGTGTCACCACGTTCACTTGCAGTTTGCGCGCTTGCAGGTTCACCAAAGGCAAGATGGCGTCGATCAGCGCATGCGGGGCCACGGCCTCCCGGGTCTGGTCGCGCCGCCGCACAAAATCATGCACGCTGTTGATCACGCGGCCCGCGCGCCCAGCCTGTTCGGCAATGCGGCGCAGCGCCATGTGCACATCGTCTCGTGATTGCGTCAAGGCATCGGGGTCTTTGAGCAAATTGAGTGAGCCATTGGCATAACTGGCAATCGCGGCCAGAGGCTGGTTCAGCTCGTGGCTGAGCAGCGAGGCCATCTCGCCCACCGTGGCCAGGCGGGCGGTGGCTTGCAAACGCTCCTGGCTGGCGCGCGAGACCTCTTCAATGCGGCGCTGTTCGCTGATGTCGATGACCGCGCCCATCCAGCCGCTTTGCTGGCCTTGGGTGTTGATCAGTGGCGCTTCGATGATCAGCACCGGAAAGCGCGTGCCGTCGGCGCGCATGAAGACCGACTCGAAACCTTCGCGCGGCGGCACATTGCCAGCCAGCCGGATGGCTTGACGCTGCTTGTATTCGTCCACCATCTCGGGGGGCCAGTAAGGCATGGGGGCGTTGTGGCCAATCAATGCTTGCGCAGGCAAGCCGACCATGTCGCAAAACGCGGGGTTCACATAGGTGATGCGCCCTTGCAGATCGCGTGCCCGCAAGCCGGTGACCAGCGAGTCTTCCATGGCCTTGCGAAAAGCCAGCGCATCGGCCAGATCGCCTTCGGCCTTGAGGCGTCTGCGCGAGTCTTTGACCAGCAACACCATCACCGTGATCAAGGCGATCGACATGGCGGTGACCAGGGCCGTGAGCACGTTGGGGAACAAGTTGGGTTCGCCCCGTCGGCTGTCCATGCGCAGCACCAAGGTGTTGCCCGGCAAGTCCACCAGCTGCTGTGCGGTGAACAGCCGCAGCCCCCGGCGGTGGGTGCCTGAGATGGCCAGGCGCGTGCCATCAGCTTCGGTGAAAGACACTTCATTGCGCCGGCCAAAACTGTGGCCCAGGCGCTCGGCCAACAGCGACTGCAGGCCATAGGTCACGATGGTGTAGCCCACCAGTTCACCCTCCTGGGTTTGCGGCAGGCACAGCTCCATGACTTCCATGCCCAAGCCATCGGCCTGGGGCAGGTAGTAGCTGGTGGAATAGGCCGGTCCATTGAAGCGCTTTGCCCGCAAGCAGGATTGGCTGGTTTCCGTGAGCGTATCGTTGCGTGTGGTGCGTTCGAAAACCGGTTTGCGCAGTGGTGAATCGACGAATGCCCGGCTGTTCATTTGCGGATCACGCCACTCCAGGCGCAGCCAGTCGCGGTTCTCGCGCAACAGGCTCTGCGCCTGTGCAGACCAGGTCTTGAGGCTGGCATGTTGGGCTTGCAGGGCTTGCAAGGTCTGGACATCCCGTGACAGGCCGCTGCGGATGTCGCTGACTGCATCGGCGGTGTCGCGCTCCAGCGCGGCCTGGAGCTGGCTGATTTCGTAGCGTCCGGCCAGCCAGACCAGCGTGACCAGCACGGCCACCACCAGGGCCATGAGGGCAGCCCACAATGAGCGCCGGCCAGACACCTTGGGGATGCGTTCGTCCTGGGCCCTCACCCAGGCCCGCAGGCGCTGCCAAAGGCTGCGCAACAGAGGCTGTGTGTGCAGAGTGTTCATGGCCTCTTACTTGCCGGGTGCGGCCGACTGGCTTGCATCGCGCTCTACGCGTTTGACGCGTGGCGTGGTCCAGCTGCCGTCGATCAGGAATTCCTGTGTTGAGGCCCGGCTCAAGGGCGATTGCAAAAACAGTTGCGCCAAGAAGGTGGTCAAGCCGACCAGTGGATTGACCGCCAGGCCCGCTACCAAAGACGCTGTGCCCGTGTCCACTTCGGGCAGGATCACCACGCGCAACTGCTGTGTTTCCTTGGCGATGTCGGCCGAGCCATCGAGCTGAACGATCGCATTGATGCCCTTGATTTGCAGGTTGCGTGTGGTGGCGATGCCCTGGTCGATGCTGACATGGCCTGCCACCGAATCGAAGGCGAAGCCTTCGTAAAACACATCCCGGAAATCCAGCAGAAAGCGGCGTGGCAAGGCCTGCAGGCTGAGCACGCCCAGGAGTTTGGCAGCGCCCGCGTCGGCTTTGAGAAATTGACCTCGGCCCATCTTCACATCGAACTGGCCGCTCATGCTGGGGTAATGCAGTGTTAAAGGCGAGCCGCTCCAGCTGATCTGGCCATCCAGCAGGCCACTGCCGTCACGCAATGCGCCAGGTGTGCCCAATCGCGTGAGCAAGTCGCCCGCATCACGGACCGAAAGCCGAAAGTTCATTTCGGTCTTGCGCAGCGGGCCGCCTGCCGTCGCCGACAGCCAGCGACCGGTGCTGCTCAGGGTGGCTTCGGGCAGGATGATGTTGAATTTGTTGAGCCGCCATTCGCTGGCGGGCTTGCCGCCGGACGTTTGCAGCGCACTGTTGACCGCTTCGATCTCAATGCGTCCGAGCTTCATGCCGCGCAGCTCCAGCTGTTCGATCACGATGTCCAGCGCAGGCAAGTGGGCAGGCGGCGCCTCCAGCAGGCTCTCGACATCGGCGGCACTCGATGGCGGCAAATTCAGTCGCGCCAGGCGGGCATACAGCTGGCCTGGTTGACCGCCTGAAGATTGGAGAAACGCCAGGTGGCCGCTCAATTCGCGGGCGTCCACGTTGGCGCGCCAGGTCAAACCGTCGCGCGTGCCGCCCGCCACCACTTGGTGCAAGGTGCGGCCCTCGGCGGTGATGCTGTTGGCTTGCAAACCGATGCGTGTGGGCAAATAGCTCTGCATGGCGGCGTTGTCGCTGTCGGTGGCCCCGGTGGTGGGTGCAGCGGGCCACAAGGCCTGCCATTCGTCGACCGACAACTGGTCCATCGCAACCGTGGCGGCCACTCCGGCATCGGGCATGGGTGGCAGGGTGCCCGCGGTGCTGCCCAGACTCATGCTGCCGCGCAAGACCCGTGGTGTTTGGCCAGACAGGTCGCGCACATACTGCACGGCTGCCACGCGGCCCAAATCAATTTGCAGCCGGTCTTGCAAATTGGCCCCAGTGCCTTGCACCCGGCTGCGGATGCTCAGGGGCATGGCCGTGGCGGAGGCCTTGGTCAAGGGCGCGGGCAGTTTCATGCCCAAGCCCTCCAGTTGGCTTTGGATGAACAGCTCGGGTTGCCCTTGTCGCCAGCCCAGGCTGGCGGTGTAAGCGGTGGCACCGCTCATTTGTTTGGCCAGCACATCCAGGGGGTGAAATTCATGGGCCTGGCGCAGGCCTTCCGCGCTGATTTCACCTTGCGCGCGCAACTGCAATGCGGGTTCGTTGTTGCTGCTGTTGGCGCGCAAACCGCCTTCCATGCGGATCGGGCCACCCAGCCAACGTGCCTGCACCCCATTCAGGCTGAAGCCGGATTCGCTGAACTGGACCGTGCCTTGCACTTTTTCAAAAACCGGCAAACCGGGGGTGGTGCGCAAGTTGTTGCCCCCCAGCACCACGGCGCCTTGCACTTTGGTGTTTTGCGTGGCCAGCAAGGGGATGTTCAGTTTGATGCGGGTTTGCACAGACCCCGTGGCTTGCATGTCGCGCAAAGCGGAGTTCAGGTATTTGTCGATGGGCGACTTTTGGATCAGGCCCAGCACTTGTGCGGCAGGGCCTTTTTGTTCACCCGAAACTTCCAGCGTGGCTTGCTCGGCCATGTTGGCAATCCTGGCCTGGATCGCGTTCAAGGGCATGCCGGTTTTGGCCTCGCCTGCGCGGGCCGAGGCATCGCTGAGCTTCATGCCCAAACGGTCAAAGACCAGTTGCCCGGACAAATCATGCAGGCGCGGCCAGGGCAAGCTGTTGCGCGGCAGCAGCGAGGCGGGCAGGTAGTCCAGTTCAACCCCATTCAAGCGCCCTGCAAAACGGAATTCACCTTCTTTGGGGTTGGCAAATGGCAGGCGATCGAGCGCACCTTTGATGTGGATTTGAACCCCGGTGTAGCTGCCCTTGACCACCGCGTCGCGCACATATTGGCGCACCGTTGCGGGCAGCGTCACAGGCAGGTAGCGGTGCACACGGGCGGCTTTGGCCTGACTGACGAGGCCTTGCAGTTCGAGCACGCCAAGCCCCTGAGCCTGGCCTTGCCACTGGCCTTGCCATTGACCCGACAGGTCCGCGTTGTCCAGTTGCAGTGACCATTGAGGCACAGCCCACAAGCCATCCTTGCGTTGCCAGCGGGCTTGGGCGTGCAGCTTGTTCACGCCGACCTTGGGCTCCTCCAGAATGCCGGGCAACACGACAGCCCCGTCCTCGCCCATGTCGATCTGTACTTGGCCACCTGCCTGCGTCATTTTCAGTTGGACCTGCGCGCCTTGCAGGCCTGGCCAGCTTGGGGTGCTCGCCGACGATGTGCTGCCGGCAGGGGCTGGCAGGTTCAGGTTTTTCAGACTTGCCTGGGCGTCGTAGCTTTGCGGTTGGCGCCAGTCGCCGATCCAGCTCAATTGCAAGGCGTCCACTTGGCCCGTGACATCGGTCGCTTGCAGTTGCCGATGCAGCTCGCTTGGCAGTGGCAAACGCAGTGACAGATCGCGCAGGGCCTGCAAGTCGATGTGGTCCCCTTGCAGGCGGCCTTGTGCGGGTTTGCGCGCCTGGACTTGTTCGTGCGTGTAGCTCAGATTCAGATTGCCGCCGGGCCAGTGCAAGCCTTCGGCGCTGATGAAAGACAAGTCCCGAAATCCCAGTGTGAATTGTTGGGGCAACACTTGTGCGGACACGCGACCCGACAAGCGCTCAAAAGCCAGTGCTTCGTGTTGTGGATCCAGGCGGATGTTCACGTCCGTCAAATCGGTGTCGGCAGCGCCCCCTGTCCATTGGCCTTTTTCAAAGTCACTCCACAGGCGCAAAGCGCCTTGGCCGGACTGGACGTCTGCGCCCAGCTGCACTTGCTTGCGCAGTTGCGCCACATCGACCTTGGGGAAATAGGCGTAGGCCTGGCCTGACCAGTCTGAAAACTGTGCCGCGTGTGTGGACAACAGGCCGCGCTTGAAACGCCCTACGGTCATGAAGCGGGTGCCCCATGCCTCGGGCGGTGTGGCGTCCAGCCGCAGGTCGTGAAAGCGCGCCGAGTTGCGCAGCACCAGATCCACCTCACGCAAGGCCAGGGTTTCAGGCTTTGCCATGTCCTTGTCCTGGATCTGCAGCTTGCCCAGCGCTTTAAGGGGCCGTTGCGCGCGCTCGTTGGTCCAGCGCACGGTGCCGCCGCGGATGAGCACCTCGTTTTGTGAAAACAGCCAATCGGCGGCGGCGCTGTCGCCTTGGGGCTGGCTGGGCAAGTCCAGCCCGGCAATCTGCCACTGACCGGCGGCCGTCAAGCGGATGTCCAGCTCGGGCGCGTCCAGCACCAGTTGCTCCAGGCGCAGCCGCAAAACCGATCGCACACTGATGGCCAGCACCACGTGCGGCAGGATCAGGCCGGGGCGACCTTGGGCATCGAGCAACTCGATGCGGCGCAATTCAAACGAGGGCACCCAACCGGTCGATTGTGCAGACAGCGCTCCGATGCGCACCGGCACCCCCATGGTTTGCTGGGCCAAGCGCTCCAGCGCGGGACGGTAATCGGCGATACGCGGCACAATCCACAAATGCAGGACGCCCCAGGCCAAGCCCAGCAGCAGGCCCAGCACCAGCAGCACCCAACTCAAGGCATGGATGCTGTGGTTGAGCCACCGTGTGAGGCGGGGAAAATTCGGGATGGACAGCACAATGGTTGAATCAGAAAGTTGGCAGGAATTATGACCCGCAGTGAGCCTTTGACCGCAACGCAGACCACAAACGAACAGGCTTTGTCCCATTTGGCGTCGTATTCACGTTTTGTGCAGCGCTTGCATCGCCGTTATGCCGACTGGATGCCGCTGCTGCCCCCTGGCGCGCCCACCCGCAGCAGCCTGACCGAGGCCTTTGAGGCGCTTTTGGGCAAGGGCTTGGACACCGCTGCCGCCTTGCGCGTTTTGCGTCAACTGACCATGGAGCGGCTGGTGCAGCTCGATTGCAGCGAGCAGGCACCTTTGCAGGTCATCACCCACGGCGTGACCTGGCTGGCCGAAGTCACGCTGGACATCGCTTGCCGACAGGCACAGGCCGATCTGGACAGCATCCATGGGGCACCGATGACGGCCAGCGGTCAGCGGGCCGAGTTGTGGATTGTGGGCATGGGCAAGCTCGGCGCACGCGAGCTCAATGTGTCCAGTGACATCGACCTGATTTACGTCTACGACGAAGACGGCGAGACCGCAGGCAACGCCGAAGGCCGCAACAAGATTTCAACGCACGAATATTTCAGCCGCGCCGTCAAGCGCATGTACGCGTTGATCGGTGACACCACCGAGCATGGTTTTGTGTTCCGGGTGGATTTGGCGCTGCGCCCCAACGGCAATTCGGGACCTAGTGTGGTGTCGCTGGGTGCATTGGAAGAGTATTTGCTGGTGCAAGGCCGCGAGTGGGAGCGCTTTGCCTGGATGAAAAGTCGCGTGGTCGCGCCGCGCCGTGCGGTGGAGAACGGCTCGGCCCTGAATTTGCGCAGCGTGGTCCTGCCCTTCGTGTTCCGCCGTTACCTGGACTACAACGTGTTCGAATCGCTGCGCACGTTGCACCAGCAAATCCGTGACCATGCGGCCAAGCGCAGCGCGGGTCACCCCGAGCGCGCCAACGATGTGAAACTCTCGCGTGGTGGCATTCGCGAGATCGAGTTCACCGTGCAACTGTTGCAGGTGGTGCGCGGCGGGCAGTTTCCGGAGCTGCGCACGCGCCCCACGCTGGATGCTTTGCAACGTGTGGCCAAAGCGGGCCTCATGCCGCAAGCCACGGCCGACGCGTTGAGTGCGGCCTATGTGTTTTTGCGTCAGGTGGAGCACCGCATCCAGTACCTGGACGACCAGCAAACCCATGTTTTGCCCACGCGTGACGATGACCTGGCCTGGATCGCCGAGACCATGGGGCATGCGGACACTTGCAGCTTTTTGACCGCCCTGGATGCGCACCGCGAAGTGGTGGCGCAAGAGTTCGACATCCTGTTGGGCGGTGACCGTGAGTGCAAAGGTTGCAACGGCAAAAACGGCCAGCGCAGCCCTGCCGAGTTGGATGGCATCGCGGGCGTGTTCAGTGGCCGCATTGGTGAGCGCCTGGCCCAATGGCCGGGCAATCCGCGCGTGCAAGCTTTGCGAGACGATGCCCGCGGACGCCTGATGCGCTTGCTGCAACGCACGGCCCAGTGGCTGCAAGAAGGCCGTGTCAGCGAAGAAGCTGTGCTCCGCATGGTGGACTGGATCGAGCCCTTGCTGCGCCGTGAAAGTTATCTGGCGCTCATGCTGGAGCGTCCTTCGGTGCATGAACGTTTGCTGCGCCTGCTGGGTGCGGCCAAATGGCCTGCCCGCTACTTGCTGCAACACCCCGGTGTGATCGACGAGCTGGCCGGCGGCAACCTGTTTGACAGCCGCTTTGATGCGGCAGAGTTTGAAGCCGAACTGCAGTCGCGTCTGGTGGCCCTGCAGCGCACAGGCGAAGACGACGAAGAAAGCCTGCTCAACCTGCTGCGCCGTGCCCACCATGCCGAGCAGTTTCGCACCCTGGCGCGCGATGTGGAAGGCGTGCTCACTGTGGAGCAAGTGGCCGACGACCTGAGCGCCCTGGCCGATGCCGTGCTGCGTGTGACGGCGCGTTGGTGCTGGAGTCGCCTCAAGCAAAAACACCGCGAGGAACCCGCCATCGCCATCATCGCGTATGGCAAGTTGGGGGGCAAAGAGCTGGGTTATGGCAGCGACCTGGACATCGTGTTTGTGTACGACGACAAGGACGAAAACGAGAGCGAACGTGCCCAGGAAATCTATGCCGCTTTCGTGCGCAAGCTGATCAACTGGATGACCGTCAAAACCGGTGACGGCGATCTGTACGAAATCGACACCGCCTTGCGCCCCAACGGCAACGCAGGCCTTTTGGTCACGCGCTTTGAGGCCTATGCCGACTACCAGGCGCAGCGCGGCAGCAACGCCGCCTGGACCTGGGAGCACCAAGCCATGACGCGGGCCCGTTTCGTGATGGGCCTGCCCTCTTTGGCGCCGCGCTTTGACGCGGTGCGCCACGCCGTCATCAGCGCCCCGCGCGATGCGGCCAGCCTCAAGGCCGAAATCGTGGCCATGCGCGAACGCGTGCGCCAGGGCCACCCGGTCAAAGCCGACCGCTTCGATGTGAAACACAGCCCCGGCGGCATGGTCGATGCCGAGTTTGCCGTGCAGTACCTGGTGTTGTTGCACACGGCTCAGCATCCGGAGCTGGCCGACAACGTTGGCAACATCGCCTTGTTGCAGCGCGCAGAAAAAGTCGGTTTGTTGCCTGCAGGCGTAGGCGAAGCGGCGGCCAATGCTTACCGCGAGATGCGCCGCGTGCAACACCACGCCCGGCTGAACGAAGAGCCCACCGATGTCGTGCCCGCCACGCTGGCCTCACAGCGCGATGCGGTGCTGCTTTTGTGGCATGAAGTCATGCTCAAATAAGAATACTAATGATCTAATAAAATAGACAAAAAGCCCTTTATATACGATTTATCTGCTAAATATGTAAATTTAAAGTATCCTTTCTTAAAAGGCTCCAAAGCCATGGCCGTTCAGGGAGGAAATCATGCGGAAAAACGTAGATAAAACACGTCAAAAAAATCAATTCATGGGGCTTTTAATCCCCATATGCATGGTGTCGAATGCTGCGGCGCAAGGCACGGAGACGCCCATGAAGACCTATCCTGACGTGCAGGTCAAGGACGCTCCGCTCGAATACCGGCAGTTTGAAAAGGTGGAGATCACAGGGTCGTCCATCGTGCGCAAGGAGCAAACCCAGACCTTGCCGGTGCAAGTCATCACACGGGCAGACATTCAGAACAGCGGCAAGCACGATGTTGCCGAGTTGATTCAGGCCTTGCCTTTGATGTCGAGTTTCACATCGCCCTTGGATGTGGGCATGGAAAACGGGGGGGCGAATGGTGCAGCCATTCACGGCATGCAAAGTGGCACCGTCGTCTTGATCAATGGGCGGCGAGTTGCGCCTTATGGCACGCAATACATCACAGGGGTGAACAACAATGGCGCAGAGTTGAGTCTCTTGCCGCTGTCGGCGGTAGAGCGGATTGAAATACTGACCGATGGGGCTTCAACGATTTACGGCGCTGATGCATTGGCGGGTGTTGTCAACATCATCACGCGCAGTGAGCGACCCGGCGTGGAAATCACGGCAGAACATCGTATCCCCGATCGCGGCAAAGGTCTGGGCACCCGTGTTGATCTATCCGCTGGTGGTGGCCGCCTCTTGCGGGATGGTTACAGCTGGTTCATTGCGGCCGACATCGAAAAGCAAGCGGCGCTCAGCGGATCTGACCGCCCATACACGGCGCAGGGTCGACAGGCCGTGGCACAAGATGGCAAAAACTATTGGGCTTATGAGCCGCAATTGAGCGTTGCTCAAACGGGGACGACCTTGAGCAACAGTCCTGCAGACCCGAATCCCAAGATATGGTCAGCGGCTTATCAAAATGGGACTTGCTCAAAATTCAATGTGCCAGTTTACGGACAACAAGCATGCTATTACAGCCCTTTGTTGCAAACAGATCTGCTGCCCAAAGTGGAGGCAGCCCGTTTGCATGCCCAAGGTCAGTGGGTGCTCAATGCCGACCATATGGCGTTTGCAGAATTTGGCCTGCAAAGCAATAAGCAAAGCCGCCTGACCCGAACTTGGGCACCTTACACAGCACAGATTGCCAACACACCCGGTGCCCCGGGGTATGCGCTGGCCATGGCCAACGGGCTTGATCCTGCCAAAGGCGTCTGGTTGAACTACAGCGGATCGGACCTGGGCTTGACGCCACGTGAGTACGACATGCAGACTTTGCGCATGACCGCAGGTTTGAAAGGCCAATGGCAAGACTGGGACTACCGCAGCGCGGTTTACCACAGCACCAGTCGTGTCCAATATGGCTCTGTGCGTTTCAAAGATTACCCCAATCTGGGGGTGGACAGTGAAGGGTTCTTGACCAACCCTGCGTTGTTGGCTCCGTTGAACAGCAATACACCGGCCAGTCAGACGCTGCGTGCGCAATTGCAAGGCATGCGCTACTGGAACGATACCAACTCTGGATCCACCAGCCTCACGGGGCTGGAGTTGCATGGATCACGTGCCGTGGGTGAAATTGCAGGACGAGATGTGTTGCTCGCGCTGGGCACAGATGTGCGCACCGAAAGTGATCGTTTTGACACCTACATGCCAGCCATCACGCAACCCGCATTCAAGGGACAAAGGACCGTTTGGGCACAGTTTGCAGAATTGCAACTGCCTGTATTGCCAAGCGTGGAAACGGTGGTGTCATTGCGCAACGACCATTACAGCGATTTTGGCAACACCACGCATGCCAAGTTCTCGGCCAAATGGGCCCCGACAGAGCAATGGATTTTGCGAGGCGCCATGGGGACAGGTTTTCGCGCGCCGGCCATTGCCCAAATGCAGGCCACTGGGCGTACCAATGGCGGGGGGTATACCATCAGTAATTGCACTGCGGCTTTACAAGCAGTGGCTGATAAATTGGGTGGCACTTGCCCGAAAGACAACAACTATTGGCTGTTCAGTCAAGGCAATCCGGATTTGAAGCCAGAGTTGTCGCGCCATGTGAATCTGGGTATTCGCTTTACCCCCAGTCGCAATCAGAGTTTTTGGCTGGATTATTGGCGCGTTGACATCCGGAACAAGATCAATCAGCTGAACAGTGATGTGGCTTTGAGCAATCCCTTGAATTACCTGAGCGCCTTCGAGCTCAATGCAGAAAAAGAATTGCAGATGCACACCAGCATGGTGAACATGGGGCAGACCCAAAAGGCAGGTTTCGATTTTGGCTGGAGCCTGCGCGAGCCAGTGGAGTGGGGTCAGTTTCATGCCCGCATTTCAGGCACTTTGATGACGACATCCCGGTATCAGGCTGGGACAGATGCCGCATGGGTTTCCGACTTGAACACCCTCTCAAAATACGATGGCTATGTGGTCCCGCGTCTGCGCATGCAAATGAGCGCGGGCTTGAGTCAACAGAACTGGCAGGCCATGGCAACCGTGAATTACGTCCACAGCCATGACGATGGTGGCTTTGTCGGTATCAACGCCGCGACAGGCGAAGATGTGGAGGTGGACCACCACCGTGTTCCGAGTTACTGGACTTTGGATTTGTCCATGCGGTATGAACTCAGCAAGCAATGGAAGGTGCGTGTGGGTGTCGAAAACGTCTTCAATCGTCAACCGCCCTTGTCGTTCGGGAGTCAGGTGCCGTGGAACTTCGGCACCAATCCGATGTACGCCAGCTTATGGGGCCGTACGCTCAATTTGGCGACCACTTACCAATTCTGAAAGGCGCCTTCTTACCGATACACTCACCCCAACTTCGTGAGTGAACCATGCACCAACCAGAACCCCTTCTGCTCTTGCCAGGCCTCATGTGTGACAAGACAGTCTGGGCGCCAGTGATCCCCTTGATCGCGCATGCAGTCGATTGCCAGGTCGTGGACCACGGCACGGCCGACAGCTTGCCCCGGATGGCCGAGCAATTGCTTCACAAAGCACCAGCGCGTTTTGCTTTGGCGGGTCACTCCATGGGCGCGCGGGTCGCTCTGGAGGTGGTGCGCCAGGCACCTGAACGTGTCAGCCGCATCGCCCTGCTGGACACCGGTTACCTGCCTTTGGCCCCAGGGGATGCGGGCCGGGTCGAACAAGACAAGCGCCAGCAAATGCTGCACATCGCCCGCACCCAAGGCGTGCGCAGCATGGCCAGCGCCTGGGTGCAAGGCATGGTGCATCCCCAACGCTTGTCGGACGTGGCCTTGATCGAGGCCATTGTGGCCATGTTCGCATGCAAGAGTGCTGACATTTTTGAAGCGCAGATCCGGGCCCTGTTGGCGCGGCCAGATGCCCGCCCGGTGTTGCAAAGCCTGAACGTGCCGACCTTGATCGCCTGCGGTGATCAGGACGCGTGGGCGCCCCTGGCTCAGCACCAGGCCATGCACGCGCTGGTGCCGCATGCCCGGCTGTCGGTGTTTGCCGATGCGGGTCACATGGCGCCTATGGAGCAAGCCCACGCGGTGGCAGACGCCTTGCTGCAGTGGCTGGCGGCTTAAAGCATTGATCGGGCAAGGGTCAAAAAACCCCATTAGACTGACCCGCGGGTCAATGACGCGGAGAAGTTCAAATGAAGCACAGCGGTAATCCAACAACGCGCGCCATGGGCGTCGCCCTGCTGGTCTGGGCTGCGCATGCCGCAGCGGCTGAACCTGCACCAGCCATGTCGACAGCGGCATGCCCGGCCTTGCTCAATCACACGGTGGAGCGCTTGCAAGACGAAAAGCCCCTGTCTTTGTGCCAATACAGCGGCAAGGTTTTGTTGGTGGTGAACACCGCCAGTTTTTGTGGCTTTACCCCGCAGTACAAAGGCCTGGAGGCCTTGCACGCCAAATACAAGGACCAAGGCTTTGCCGTTCTGGGCTTTCCCTCCAATGACTTTTCGCAAGAAACCGGCAGCAACAAGCAAATTGCCGACTTTTGCGAGAACACATTTGGCGTCAAGTTCCCCATGTTCACCAAGACGCAGGTCACAGGCGAGGGCGCATCACCCTTGTACAAACAGCTGATCGCCCAGTCGGGTCAAAAACCCCGTTGGAATTTCTACAAATACCTGATCGGTCGCGACGGCAAACTGGTGGACAGCTACGGCAGCATCACCGGACCCGACAGTAAAACGCTGGTTTCGGCGATCGAAAAATCATTGAAAACTGCACCATGAATTCTCCCCGCATGAAGCTGGCCATTGTGGGCTCAGGCATCTCTGGCTTGGCTGTGGCGCACACGCTCAAGGGGCAGGCGGACATCACGGTGTTCGAGGCCGGTGATTATTTTGGCGGTCACACCCACACGGTGGATGTGACCTTGCCCACGGCCAAGGGCCTGGTCACGCATGGCGTGGACACGGGTTTTCTGGTCTTCAATGAGCGGACCTACCCGAACCTGATCCAGTTGTTTTCTGATCTGCAGGTCGAGACTGCACCTTCAGACATGTCGTTTTCGGTCAAAGTGCCCGGCGCCAGACATGGCCTGGCGCTGGAGTGGAGTGGCACCAACCTGAACACGGTCTTTGCGCAGCGCGGCAACCTGGTGAGCCCACGCTTTTGGCGCATGCTGGCCGATGTGATCCGCTTCAACGCGCTGTGCACCCGCATCGCCCAAGAGCAAGGCGAGCAGGACCTGCAGCAGCCCTTGAAGGACTTTCTGCTCACGCACCGGTTCAGCGAGCAGTTCCGTGACTGGTATTTTTTGCCGATGCTGGGCTGCATCTGGAGTTGCCCGACCGATCAGATGCTGCAGTTTCCGGTGGCCACCATGATCCGTTTTTGCCACAACCATGGCTTGATCCAGGTGATGAACCGCCCGCAATGGTTCAGTGTGGTGGGCGGTGCGCGCCAGTACGTCGAGAAAATCCTGGCCCATGTGCCCGACAAGCGCTTGAACACGCCGGTCCGCTTGATCGAGCGCAATGAACAAGGCGTGCGCATCATCACCGATGGGCATGCCGAGCATTTTGACGAGGTGGTGATCGCCACGCACACGGATCAGGCCCTGGCCATGCTGCGCGAAGCCTCGCCCAATGAGCAGCATGTCTTGGGCAGCATCCGCTACCAGGCCAACCGCGCGGTCTTGCACACCGATGCCTCGGTGCTGCCAGCCAACCCCAAAGCTTGGGCCGCTTGGAATTACGAGCGCGCAGCCAGCGATGCCCGCGAGTCCTCGCGCGTGTGTTTGCATTACCTGCTCAACCGCTTGCAGCGCATCCCGTTCGAGCAGCCGGTGGTGGTCTCGCTCAACCCGGTGCAGGCCATTGACCCGGCCACCATCGTGGGCGAGTACGACTATGCCCACCCGGTGTTTGACCTGCGTGCCATCCAGGCCCAGCAGTGCCTGCCTTTGATTCAGGGCTTGCAACACACGTGGTTTGCAGGCGCGTGGGCAGGCTACGGCTTTCATGAAGATGGCCTCAAATCGGGCCTGCAAGTGGGCCGCATGCTGCTGGCCAAAATGAAAGCCAGCGCGACATGAACGCAGAGGTCGCTTGCATTGGCTGGGGGCAGGTGCGGCACACCCGCATGCGCCTTGCCCGGCATGCCTTTGTGTACCCGACCGCTTTCCTGATGCTGCCCATGCGCAGCTTGCACCAAGGCGCGGGTTGCGTTGCCCTGGCCATCAACCGCCCGGCCTGGTTTGCTTTTCATGATGTGGACCACGGCGATGGTCGCGCTGCTGCGCAAGGCGGTGCCTTGGCCTGGCTCGATGAATTGCTTCGCCAGGAGGGCATCACCGACGCGCAGGGTGAGGTCTGGTTGCAGACTTTTCCGCGTGTGTTGGGTCATGCTTTCAAGCCGGTGAGCTTTTGGTATGCGCACCGCACCGACGGCAGTCTGGCCGCCATCGTGGCCGAGGTCAACAACACCTTTGGCGAGCGGCATTGCTATTTGTTGCCCGAGCCGCAATATGGCCAGACCCTCAAGGCTGACAAGGTGTTCCATGTGTCGCCCTTTTGTGCGGTGCAGGGCGAATACCGCTTTCGCTTCATGCGTGTGGCGCGCGAGGGGCACGAGCACATCGTGGCGCGTGTTGAGCATGCCGATGCCTATGGGCCCTTGATCGACACCAGCTGGAGCGGCGTGCTGGAGCCCGCCACGCCTGCGGCCTTGCGCCGTGTGGTGTGGCGCTTTCCGTTGCTGACTTTGGGTGTGGTCGTTCGCATCCACTGGCATGCACTTTTGCTGTGGCTCAAAAAAGTTCCGTTTTGGCGCAAGCCCGAACCTCCCCGTGATTTCGTGACCCGATGAACCCTGGACCCCACCGGATGCCGCCCTCCATCAAGACCCTCGACAACGCTCAAGCGTTGGGCCATCGCGCCAGCACCGCCTCCATTTCGCATGCCAGCTTGCCCAAAGCCGCAGCGCGTTTGCTGAGCCTTTTGACCCGCTTGAAAATGGGCACCCTCACGGTGCACGCGCCCGATGGCAACAACCAGGTCTTTGGCACGCACCAAGCCCCCTTTGCGGCCTTGCACATCCACCGCTGGGACATGTGTGCCGAGGTGCTCAAGTCGGGGGACATTG
>Ga0213922_1000178_pt1 | contig 36628 bp, 50 predicted proteins | sample McNCre2917MG_FD_165060 | JGI IMG/M metagenome (GOLD analysis project Ga0213922, IMG submission 165060) | Freshwater microbial communities from McNutts Creek, Athens, Georgia, United States - 29-17 MG | ecosystem: Environmental > Aquatic > Freshwater > Creek | place: USA: Georgia | collected... | reverse complement strand
CGGACCGGACACGCACCTGCAAGACACGCCAGATGGGACCGAACGATTTTTTCAGGAACCAGAGTCCGGCCAGCTCAAGCATGACATCACACTTGGTCTCGGCCTTGACGGCCTGAAGCTCGACCTGGTTCTTTTGGGTATCAAAAGCGGTCGTTGTCACCTGACCCTTGACCGTGGCCAAAGACGCGTCAAGAACCCCGTCGGTGATGCTCTCCTGAAACGCGTTCAAGATCGTCTCATCGGAAAGCTCCTTCCCAAACCACTCCACCTTGGATGCCTTGGCCTGAGTAAGAAGCTCCTCATCAATTGCTTTGAAAATATCTGCGCCCTCTGGAACCTTGAACTTGACCGTCTTGGTCTCAAGTGAATCCTGGAGCACGAGACCGTTCACCTGCTGAGTCTTTCCGGCGATGCGCAGGAAATACCGGCCGTCTGGAAGCTTCTGAGGCTTTCCGTACTCCATCTGTACTACATGTACAAAAATATTCTTTAACTTTAGTAGTGTTAAATGAATTCATGTGGGGCTCAGTATATTCTAAGAGATTGCACATGTCTAGCAGATCCTCTCAATTTCTATTCAAACATTTGCGGATACGTGAGCAAACAAAACGGACTCGTGTACCCGTGCGATGCTGGATGTTGCCTTGGAATGTGTGAAAACAAAGATCCCGTGACGCGTGTTGAAGTTCGACCATCGGCTGGTATCGATTTACCACCTGGATATGGTTCAAACATTCCACAGAGTAACGACCCTTCGAACTTTCCCGGGGCAACTCCTATAAACACGCCAACGACGCTTTTACCAGGTGGAATTTCGAACCCGACCGGCACACCTACCTATAAAGTATGGCAAGTGTTGCTGATTGCTTTGATCCCGTTACTTCTGGTACTTGTCTTAGGGTGTTTCCTGACTTAAAGAGACCCGTCCTTCCTATAGTACAAGACGGAATGGCTACTCCCGTGACTCTCGAGACTCTGAACGCCGCCCTCGAGGCGATTGCCAAGGAGCAGCGTGCCCTGCACAAGGACATCCGCAAGATTCGCCAGTACATCGAGGACCCGACCGGTGAGAAGCATGAGGCTCGGACCAAGAACAATGGCTTCAACAAGCCTCTGGGTGTTTCCGAGAAGCTGCGTGCTTTCCTGAACCTGCCTGCTGACGAGAAGATCTCTCGGTCTCAGGTGACCCGCAAGGTGAATGAGTACGTGGAGGCCAAGGGTCTGAAGACTGGTCAGAACATCAGTCTGGACGAGACCCTGAAGGACCTGCTGCAGGTCCCCGAGGGCGTTCAGGTGACCTTCCTGAACATTCAGAAGTACATCAACCCGCACTACATCAAGGAGGAGAAGCCCCCCACGGAGAAGAAGCCCCGGGCCAAGAAGGCCGACGCTGCCGGGGAGAGTACGACCCCTGCGGGGTCGGCCGAGCCCCCAAAGGAGAAGAAGATGCGGCCCAAGGTTGCCAAGCCCGCCGCAACCGCCACTGCCTAAATGACTTAAAACAAAACCACGTGTGTAATATAACATAAACATGGAGGCCTCTCAGGTCGAACAAACACTTCTCGTCCCCGTCCCCCCTCCAGAGCTTTCACGTGATGTCGTGAATGCTCTGGTTGGGACCAAAGTCAAAGACCTTGCACTGTATCGTCGCGCGTTTACGCACAAGTCAGCCCTGAAGCGGTATTCAGGTCTCACTGGTTCGTACGAAACTCTGGAATTCATGGGTGATTCTGTCCTTGGATTCGTCATTACAAAGCACTTGTTTGACCTTCACGAAAAGGAACAGGAGGGGTTCTTGACCAAGGCTCGCACGAAGATGGTTCGCGGGAAAACTTTGTGTGAAATCTCCAAGGTCCTTGGTCTCGACAAACTCATTCTGATGGATGAAAAGGGTGAGCGGAACGGCTGGAACACGAACGAACACATTATGGAGGATGTGTTCGAGGCATTTGTCGGTGCCATATACCTCGACTTGGGGATGGTTCACGCCAAGCGGTTCGTGCTTGAGTCGTTCACAAAGGTCCAAACGTCACTTGCGGATGACAACTGGAAAGACCAACTCATGCGGTGGTGTCAAGCCTTGAAGTACGCCTTGCCCGAGTACCGCCTCGATGGTCAAACCAACGGTCAATTCTTCATTACCGTCGTGGTTGATGGTATGGACTGTGGATCGGGGTTTGCCACAACCAAGAAACAGGCTGAGCAAAACGCCGCTGAGATTGTACTTAAGACGGACCCTCGTTTCAAAAATAAGAAAATTCCAGTCAATGGAAAGTCCAACGGTACTCCGAGCTCGTGAGCTCATTGCGCAAGAATATGCCGAACAAAGGTCTCAGGAATGGTTAGATCTCCGTGAGAACATGATCACGGCCAGTGACGTTGCAAGTGCTCTCGGTGAAAACCACTACGAATCTCCTGACGCATTTGTCAAAAAGAAGGTCTTGAGGACCAAGTGGGCCGGGAACGCAGCAACGGCCCATGGGACCTTGCTTGAGCCTGTTGTGAGAGACCTGTATGACAAAAAGTTCAATAGAAAGTCCCATGAGATTGGCCTTGTGCAACACCGGGAGTACCCCTGGCTCGGCGCATCACCTGACGGGGTCACAGAGGATGGAATTTTGGTTGAAATTAAGTGTCCTTTGACGCGTAAGATTGAACCGAACGTCCCGAAACACTATTGGCCTCAGGTCCAACTTCAGCTTGAGATTACTGACTTGGAGGAGTGTGACTTTGTGCAGTACCGGCCGGCAAAGAATGAGATTTCTGAGGCTGAATTCGTTGTCGTTCGCGTCCATAGAGATCGTGAGTGGTTTGCCAGAGCCCTTCCCATACTTGAGGCTGTGTGGCAGCGAGTCCTGAAAGGACGAGCCCACGGGCTCTGTGAGATTCTGGATGAGCCTCCCAAGATTAAGAAACAAATTGCTTGTGAAGTAGTATAAGCGGATGGACTCGAAAGACATCGACTCCTACACGCAGATATTCGGGAAGAAACCGGAATGTAAACACAAGAATAGGTTTCTGACGTGTCGCGAATGTTCTGGGTCTTTCTGTTGCAAGTGCATTCAACTCGAGGTACATGCGTGCCCCAAGTTGGATGAACGGTCGAAAATTGAAAAAGAGAATTTATCAAAGAAATTGGTCAAGGTGGAGGCACCGAAGGTTCTTACTTTTTGAGCCGACTCAATATGTAAAACACAAGAACCAAAACAACAAGAATAAACAAAGGACTCTTCGCGAGCTTCATTATCGGTCCGCTCTTCTGGTCACCCCCGTTCATCCAGCTCCATGGGAGCAGAGGGCGGTACCACGTGACTGTACCATCAGAGTACTCGAACTTCCGTGTTGGAAACGCACCATGAGGCGCGTAGTTTGGACTGATGGTCTTGAGATACACGTTCCCTGAGAGGTCCCGTGGCTTGAGGTTCGAGTCGAGGTCGTCTCTGTAGTCTACTGGCTTTTCATCGATGGCGGTTGTGTACGACCCATCGATAAAGAGATCCTTTCGGAACCCGTCGTGATTGATACCAAAGTCGCCCGTCCATGTGGTCGGGTTGAACTTATCAATCTGCAGACGGTCATCTATCATAAGATTTGATGCCATTTCTAAAATACGCTTACATTATTTTTGTTCGCGGAATAGACTTTGGTCTTGACCTTCTGCTGGTGGAGATCCCACATCTCATCCAAGTCTATGTTTAACATGGCCGCAAGCTGGAACAGGTAACTAAACACATCACCCATTTCCATCATGATATCAGTTCCCCTGTCCTTCTTGAGTCCCGTCTTTTTGTAAATTTGTTTCTTTTGCCTGATACTTGAAGCAAGTTCGCCCATCTCCTCATTCAAAAGCATCCACACAATACTTATCGGAGCTTTGTCCCACCCTTTCTGTTGGCACATGAGTGCGGTTTCGTCACGAAACTTATTCATTGAATACAAAACGCAACGTTCTTTTAAGTGACGAGCCGAGCTAGAGGCTTCCTGAAGCGATACACGATGAAACACGCCGAGATGAGGAACACGAGCTCCGTCCCGATCTTCCAGTTTTCCACAACGTTGGGGTTGTCCGTCCGTTTCTCGGCCCACGGCTCGATGACGGCGTTACTGAACAGACGGATGGAGCGCTCAATGGCAAAGAATATGAGAAAGCCAAAGAGGATGTCGTCAAGGGACTTCATGTACCTTTCTAAAAGATACCGAATTTAAAGTTGGACGGAATCTTGTTGCCGTACGTGCTGGTGTTCACGGGGATCTCCAGAGGAACTGGGTTCTCGGTGATGTCGCGCAGGTACACGAGCTGTTGAAGCATACCGGTCGAGATGGTCTGGGTCGCACGCTTCAGAACTTCGGCGTTCATACGAGACACCTGGTTCCGGACATCCGTGTATGGGTCGGCCGCAAGGTCCGTGTACACGACACGCATCAGTGACTGGATGTCCCCATCGTTCTGGCGGTCGAGCTCGTACCCCGTCTGAGACTTGATGGTGTCTATGATCGACTTGTGAATACCCTCGCGGTTGAATTCAGAAAAGAATGCATTTCCCAGTGGCGTAAAGACGCTCAGGCGAACCGGCTTGAGATCATACGTCTCGAGCGTACTCATTATTCTTACTCAAGTTAAAAAAATTAGGCTCTAAAAATACAATGAAGGTCATCAAGCGAAATGGGGACTCGGTCGATATGCTCTTTGATAAGGTAACTCAACGAATTTCAAAACTAAATAGGAGCCCTGAGTTTGAGCCTCTGAATGTTCAACCGGACAAGATAGCCCAGAAGGTTTTCACAAGTATGTATGACGGGATCTCAACAAGCGAGATCGACACCCTGAGCGCCGAAGTGGCAATCGGTATGATCACAGAACACCCTGACTACGAGACGTTAGCTATGCGTATTGCCGTGAGTAACCTTCAAAAGACGTGCCCCAAGACGTTCAGTGACTGTGCACTTGCTCTCCACGCCAAGGGGATCTTGAGCACCGAATTTATGAAGACGATAAAACTCGATATGGATTCGTGGATCGTTACGAAGCGCGACTACGACTTTGGGTACTTTGGGATCAAGACGCTTCAGCGTGGGTACCTCCTACCCGGCGAGACGCCTCAGTACATGTTTATGCGCGTCGCTCTGGGGATACACGGTGAGGACCTCGCGCGTGTTCGAGAGACGTACGATCTCATGTCCCAAAAGTACTTTACACACGCGACTCCGACGCTTTTCAATGCGGGGACCAACCGGCCCCAGATGAGCTCGTGTTTCCTGGTGGCTGCAAAGGATGACTCGATCGAGGGCATTTATGATACACTCAAGGAGTGTGCGCAAATCTCCAAATGGTCTGGTGGGATCGGTCTCCACATCAGCAATATCCGAGCAAACGGAACGCCTATCAAGGGGACAAACGGTGTTGCCGACGGGATCGTGCCTATGCTTCGCGTGTTCAACAACACGGCTCGGTATGTCAATCAGGGTGGTGGCAAACGCAAGGGCTCGTTTGCCGTGTATCTCGAGCCATGGCACGCCGATATCTTCGAGTTTCTGGACCTGCGTCTGAACCAGGGCGACGAGGAGGCACGGTGTCGCGACCTGTTTACGGCTCTGTGGGTTCCCGACCTGTTCATGAAGGCGGTTGAGGAGAACGGTGACTGGTTCCTCATGTGTCCCAACGAGTCCCCGAACCTTCAAAACGTGTATGGTGAAGAGTTTAACGAGATGTATCGCACGTATGTGGCCCAGGGGCGATACAAACGCAAGGTCAAGGCTCGTGACGTATGGGACCGTATCCTCCGAAGCCAAGTCGAGACGGGAACACCCTATATGTGTTACAAGGACTCGGTCAATGAAAAGTCAAACCAGAAGAATGTCGGAACAATCAAGTCGAGTAACCTGTGTACAGAAATCATGGAGGTTTCGACGCCTGATGAGACGGCCGTGTGTAATCTCGCAAGCCTGTGTCTCCCATCGTTCGTGTGTGAAACCTCGTGGGCATCCTCGGATGGGACGAGCGGAACCGAAAAGTCGTTTGACTTTACAAAGTTTCACAGTGTCGTGCGCACCGTGACGCGGAACCTGAACCGTGTCATCGACAAGAACTATTACCCGACACGCCCCGCGTATCTGAGTAACATGCGTCACCGTCCCATCGGTCTCGGTGTCCAGGGCCTTGCTGACGTGTTTATGATGCTTGGGATGCCGTTCGACTCTCCCGATGCGCGGAAGATCAATGCACAGATCTTTGAGGTTCTGTATCACGCAGCGCTCGAGGAGTCGTGTCTCCTCGCCAAGGAGGAGGGCAAGTACGAGACGTTCACAGGGTCTCCCGCATCCGAGGGTGCGCTCCAATTTGACATGTGGAGCGTTGAGAACCCCTCGTTTGACTTGCTCAAGGAGGATATCAAGAAGTACGGCCTACGCAACTCCTTGTTGGTGGCACCCATGCCCACTGCCTCGACGTCTCAAATCATGGGCAACAACGAGTGTTTCGAGCCATACACGACCAACATTTACCTGCGTCGCACTCTTGCGGGTGAGTTTGTGGTAGTCAACAAGCACCTCGTCAAGGACTTGGAGGCTTTGGGTTTGTGGTCCCCTGCGATGAAGACCGAGATTATCCGCCACGGTGGCTCGATCCAGAACATTCCAAACATTCCAGATGCGTTGAAGGCTGTGTACCGTACCGTCTGGGAGATTCAGCAAAAGAGCCTGATTGACATGGCAGCCGATCGCGGGCCGTACATTGATCAGTCTCAGTCTTTGAATATATTTATGGAGGACCCGACCATTGCCAAGTTGTCGAGTATGCACTTGTACGGGTGGCGACGGGGGCTCAAGACGGGGATGTACTATCTCCGGACGCGGCCAAAGGCAAAGCCGATCCAAGTCACGGTCCCGGTTGCACAAAAGCCGACAGCTGAACAGGTCCTCGCGTGTTCGCGTGAAAACCCAGGAGCGTGCGAAATGTGCTCAGCGTAGACGAAAGTCTCTGTTATTCATAAGATGAAGTCCTGTTGTAAGGCGGGTCCCAAGAACAAGGTGTGTATCCGTTTCACAAACAAAAAGATTTTTACATTGCCCCGTAGGTTTCCAAAAGCCAAGTGTCTCAAGGGACCTATCAAGGGGTTTACTATGCGTGCGAGTTGTGCACCATATAAAAACTGTACGCGGTCTGTAAGGAAATGAAACCGTGGTCAAATCTTCCAACAGAATTGATGCGCAAAATTATCGAAATGTCCGAGCCTTCGATCGATGTTCGAATTGCGTTCGGAATGAAACCAAAGAGACTTGACGAGGCAAAGTGCTGGAAGCTCTGGTGGCTCCTCAAGTCTCATGACGGTATAATATACAATTTAGATTCGAGGTCCCTTCATATCTTTGGACGGACGTGCGTGATGGTCCGGAGACCAATAGACATCAGTTATCATACAGCAGGCCTTTGGGTCTTTAACGACACTGAAGAGGATCATACACTTGAAATTACGTTCCATGCGGGAGACTACGTCACGTTTCCTTCGAACGAAGCGTGGGTCACGGAACAACGCGTCCTCTTTCGAGGTGCAAACCCATCTCGAGAGCTTACGACCGCTGACGCGATGCTACTATCGCATTCAGCTTAGCCTTCAGCTTACTCGCTTGTTGATCGTAATAGTTGCGTGCATTTGTGAGTTTCTTCAGCTCAGAACGAAGGTTTGAAAGGAGAGTGTTTCGAGCGGCGGTGAATCGGGGGCCTGGTCGAGGAGGACGGCGGGTGACCGACGAGCTTCGAGGGCGGCTTTTGTATTGGCGCTGGAGCGCCTCGACCTCTGCAAGCTCGGCATTTTCCTTGCTCTTAATATTCATGTATGCATGCATGAAATTGCGCTCAACCGCGTTTTTCTCGTTCTTTGTTGTTGCGCTCCGTAATTTGCCAACATAATTTGACACGAGTCTTTCAACCTGTGCTGTCCCGCGAGCCGATTTCATACGCACGCCATAGGTAATAAATGATTTTCCTGGTTTGTGCGATGCGCGACTCCGAAAGTACTCGAGAATTCCCATTTAAAAAGAAGCAAGACTTTTATTTAAATGGTCTTCTGGTTTGACATAGACCCGGCACAGATTGAAACAATTGCACTGAATAAAGACCGTACACGGTTCAGGTACAAGGGTGGCCCCCTCCGGTTCCAAGTGCCCCGAGGTGCGTGTTCTGGCGTGAACGCATACAAGAGTTTTCAAGTTGAAGTTTCTGACCCTGAGTTTGTTCAGTGGTGGAGACAGCTTGAGGCGCAGCTGTGTCCACGCACGCCGTTCAACTCCAACTTACGCGAGTCATCTCTACGAATCAAGATTGATGACTCGGTTTATATTTTTGATCAAAATTCGACACAAACCACCCCTGAGGTTCGGGAAGGGTTGTTTCGGGGTCAAGAGCTCTCATGTCTCATCGACGTGGACTCTACGTATTTTTTCAATGAAAATTGGGGCTTGACAATTAGGGCCTACCAAGTCAAGACCTTGACCGACGCACCGTCTTTGGGGAACGACGCATCGTCGTTCCCGCCCGAGGAGTCTTTTTCTTTGGCGAAGGGGACGTGTGCTTTTTTGTCCGTAGAATAGACTGTACCAAGTGCTTTTCAGTATCGCGCTGAAAGTACACTTTCATTTGATATGTACGAGGAAATTTATGGAATCCGGGTCGCTGCGGCCATCATGCCGAACGCACACAAGATGCAAATAGGGCCAGTAACGAGACCGCCAAGCAAAAAGTTGTTATTGTCTTTCTTCGTCTTGGCGAAATCAGCGTTCTTGTCATAGCACTCCCTGGCAATGGCGGCGTTCGCCACCACGAACACGGCGGCACACAACAGGAAGCACGCGGTCATCAACATCTTGAGATTCATTTTTTATAGTACTACTTACTTCGAATAAATTTCACGAGCGCGGGTCAGCAGCTTGCCCTCGACCAAGGCAAAGCCCTTGATGCCGAGCTCCTTCTTCGCCTTGGCCACGGCCTGAATCCAAGGGTTCTTCTTCTCACCCTTGGACTTGCGCTTGGACACGAGCTCACCGTCCTTCATCTTCAGGTCCTTCTTGGTCAGACCACCGGCCGTGTGGGTCGCGTTGCCATGGTACACCTGAGCGCGGGAACCGACAGTCATTTACCTTTTGCTTTTATTTTTTTTGGGAGACTTGAGATGGGCTGGAAGCTTGTTGTACATGGACGCGAGGACAATTTGGTTCAAAATTGAATCAAGGCGTTTCTTGGTGAGACGACGGGCATTAAACGCGGACTTGGCGATGGACAAGGCGCGGGTACGGTTGGGTGTAGAAGGCATGTCACTATTATTACACAGCAAAAATCCGCTTGAGCGTCTGGATGTTTATCCGCGTGGTCTTCGGCGCGTTGGGCACCTGCTCCATGATGCGGGGGTCGTTGAGCACCTCGGCGCACACCCTTGCCTTGCCCTCTTGAAGCTGCATGATACTCTGCTCGACCGAGTGGAAGTCATCCGCGCCCACGTATATGAGTCGCCGCACCACCACCTTGCGCGTTTGACCCGTGCGGTGTGCGCGACCGATGGCCTGCAGCTCTGTTGCCGGGTTCCACGTTGGCGCGGTGATATACACGCGCGTCGCCTCTTGCAAGTTGAGACCGACACCACCCGCCTTGACCTGGATCAGGAAGACGGCGCTCTGGGGTGCTGCCTTGAACCCCGCAATGCGCTCCTCCCGGAGTTCCTTGGGAACCCCACCGTCTATTCTAAAGACGGGGATTGACTTGGCCACGAGTTGCTCTTGGATGTGATCCATCTCACCCATCCACTGGGTAAATACGAGCGCCTTTTCGGATGGGTGTGACGCGATCATCTCCAGAAGCGTCTCCATCTTGCGTGACCGGCCCGTCCACGGCTCGGGATCCACGTCATTCTTGATAGCCATCCCATCCAGGTACAGCTGCGGCCATGTCATCACCTGACGCACGCGCAGGAGGCACTCGAGCAACTCCATCTGGTGCATTGCCACATTTCCCGACTTGAAAATCCGCTGGACCGTCTCGTGACCCGCGTCAAACACGTCACGGTACAAGTCGGCTTCCTCGGGGTACATTTCCAGCTCGACATTCTCGAAATCACACGGTGGCAACTCGAGGCGCGTGGAGTATTTTGCCACGTCAGCCTTGGTGCGCCGAAGCACGTACGTCTCACGCACGCGGTCCGTGTACCCCTGGACCTGGTCCCTTGGAATGCCCACAAATCCACACAAAGCCACGAAATCCTTCATGGAGTTAAAGACGGGCGTGCCCGTCACGACCCAGCGGATCGGGGCGCGCAGGGCGGAACACGCAATCGTGGTCTTGCTTTTGCGGTTGCGGATCTCGTGACCCTCGTCAAGGATGATGCGGTCCCATGCGACGCACAGGAGAGGGCACAGTGCACCGCCCTTGCGCTCCGGAAGCACCGAGTACGGCGCCACCATGACATTGGGCAAGGTCTGTGACAAAGCGCGCTTGGGGCCGTCGAACGCGCAGACACTCAGGCTTGGCGCGAAACGGCGCACCTCATCACACCACTGGCCGACGATCGACTTGGGCACGACCACGAGCGTGCGCGGCTTGGGATTGACGAGCATAGTGGCAATCAGCTGGACCGTCTTGCCGAGACCCATCTCGTCACACAAAAACCCACCTGGATTCACGGGTGCTAACTCGCGATTCACGAGCCATTTGACACCATCGTGCTGATACGGAGCGATAAGGCGGGTACGGAGCGCCATCTGTCTGTTTGACCCTCACTTGGTCTGAGGGGCCTTGGCGGGAACAGCACACGCCTTTTCAAGGAGTGCCTCCTTGGCGCGAACTGCTTTTTTTGAATAGATGTTGCGTTCGCGGTGTTTGCGTGCTGATTGTCTCTTTTGGTCACGGTGTGTTTCCATGTGGGGAATGTCATGGTCGCTCCCGCCCTTCCCCTGGACAGGACACGTTTTTTACGTGTCCCGGGTCGAGCCGTAGGCTCTCCTCACGTTTTTTTAGTCTCAGTATTTAGTATGGCAGGAAATGATGCCCTTGTAAAACGAATTGTTGAAATTATAAAAACACATGTGAACCCGAAACAGGGTTTGTCGAATCTGAGTCGGAACCAGAACATTGCGCCTGCAATTGTCGAAATTATCAAGCGGAGTATTCCTGAGGCGCCCAAAGTTGTTGCTCAGGCCCCACCCGATGATGTTGTGCGTGCAATTGTCAAAGCAATTCAAAATGGAGTTGTGCTCCAAAGGCCAGTTGCCGGCGCTGCAGTGGTTCCTATGGTTCACGGGGGCGCACCCGTTGCCCCCACGGTTGCTGTTGTACAAGCCGCATCGTCAAATGATGTTGCACGTGCAATTGTCAATGCAATTCGCAAGGGGGTTCCAGTCCATAAAAATGTCATGAACGCTGCAGCCGAAAAGAAACCAGGATTTTTTCAAAAATTCTTAAATCTTTTCCGTCCTAAGAATAAGATGCCTGTAAACGGGCCCAATTTTTTGAATGCAAACAAGAACAATAATGGCAAGTTCAAGCCGCCGCCACCAGGGTACGTTTTAACAACCCGCCCCAATAATACAGGCGTGCCCAAGACGGGGTGGTACAAGAACACGGGGCCGTCAGGACCCATTGGACCCGTCGGACCACCCCCGCCACGCAATTATACGAAGATGACCATTCGGGAACTTTTGGACGCGTTGAAAAAGTATCCTGAGAACCGCTCAACGATCACGGAAGCGCTCCGTAAAGCTCTCGAGAAGGAGCTTCGGGATATACGGTACGAGTATAGCAAGTCGCGCCGGGTCCGTAAGCTCGGGGACCTTTTGCGTCTTTTGCCTCGGAATTACTCGGGTCGTCGGAACGCCTCCAGCATAGTTGTGAATGACGTACGTAACACCAGGAACGCTCGTGAGCTTTCGAACGTGCGTTCAAATTTGGGAAGTGTTCCAAACGAGAACATTCGCCGGGCCTTTGAGGAACAGCGGCGGCGGTTCGAGAGAAACAGGACTACTACAGAGACGGGCCGCGGACGTGAAGCTAGTCGATACACGCCGTCCCGTCGGTATGGAGAGAGTAATAACAGGTATGTAAGGAGCACTGATAATCAACGTGAACTTATGGAGCTTATGCGTCGTCGTCGCGCGGCTCGGATCGGTGGAGGGAACGGTGGTGGCGCGGACGGAGGAGGAAATGGAGGCGTCCCACCCCCACCACCCCTTCCCACGAACCAGCAACGAGCAATTAACAACGCGGGAGGTGTGAACACGGCGATGAATACAGTCGCTCAAGTCCCAGGGGGCGCTCCGGAGATTGCCAAGGCGGCCGAGGCCTTGAATGAGTCTGGTGGCAACTCGACATTTGCTATCCGTGTCAAAGGGGCGAGTCCGGCAGCTGTGAATGCCGTCCAGAAACTCGGTGGACCAAATAACGCAGTCAATGTCTTGGAGGGTCTGAACACCATGTCTCAGACCCATGCGACGCGAAAACGCAAGGGAACTCGTCGCTCGAAAAAGGTTCTTCGGCCTCGCGTTGCCGAGCTCAATCGCGTGATCAATGCCGTCAAGAAACAGCGTCTGATTTCTCTCGTTGCACACAATGTCACCAAGACGCACAACATCCACCCGAACGACGAAAAGCTCAAAAAGTATTACAAGAAGGTTATCAAGGCAAATATCCTCCGAACGCCCTTTGCCAAGATCGCCAAGGGTGCTGCTAAAAAACGTGTCCTGTAGGCCTTAAAGAGGTAAAGACCTTAAGAAGTGTAGAGCAAACATGGAGGCGACCTTCAACTATATTCGGAATCTCCACGCCATCCGCACGAGGTTGATTCAGGATTCGGCGCGTCCCCGCCCTTCATGGATCAGGATCACAACAATCACCATGTGTTCCAAATTTCTTCAAGATGTTGACTTGAAGAAATTTCGAGAGAATTTCACCAAGCTTGGTTCGGTCACGGTGCGCCGCCGCGGCTCGCGGTTCAGGGGCTTTGATTGGAAGATGAAAGACACGGCCTTTTATAACCAGGTCACAATTGGTTACGAGGATGTGTATTCGCGCAAGAGCATCAAGCTGTTCCCGAACGGGTCGATTCAGGTTGCAGGGTGTTCAGATCTTCTTGATTGCAAACGCATTTTGGCTCAGCTTTCCTTTATTTTGAAGGTGGTTCTCGAGTTGGACGCGCTTCCACCGACCCAGGAGGCGAGTATCAAGATGATCAACACCAACTTTTCTTTGAACTCATCTGTCAATTTGAACAAGGTGATCCAGAAGTTCTCGAGTCGGTCAGGGTTCAAGGTGACATTTGATCCAGACAGGTATAGCGCCGTCAAGGTGAAGTTCGCCCCCAAGCCCGGGCAAAAGCAGGTGACGGCCAGCATCTTCAGCACGGGCAAGATCATCGTTACGGGTGCCCAGACGCTCGACGAGATTGCAGGAGCCTACGAGACAATCAACAACGTGATCACCACAGATGCCCTGGTCAAGCCGGTCGCAGAACCCGAGTTGTTCGACAACATCATGGGTGCAAGCTTTGAAGAGTGGGACCAAGTTTTGCAAAGGACTCGCGAATAAAATGTAATTGAATAGTAAATGTCTCAACGGTATGGCATGGCTGATGGCCGGTGTCTGACCGAGTTCACCTCGAATCGTATTTTGAATGATCAAATCATGGCCGAGAACAAGGTGGCGTTCCAGGATAACTACAAGTACCGCTCTCTGCTTCAGGCCAAGGGACCCGATGCCTTTAACTTGCCCGTGAAGAACGCGGCGTGTCGGACGGGGCAGGTGGTTGTTCTCGTGGAAAATGAATAAAATCTATATATAAATTAAATGTCGAGCGCCGCCGTCGTTATAGGTGTTGTGATGTTATGTTGTCTCGTGATTGTAGGAACTATTTTGGGCGTGTATTACGGAGGCGTTGCATGCCCTGATTTCGGATCTAACTGTGCACCTTCCCCAGGTCCCGCCCCCGCTCCAGGTCCCGCCCCCGCTCCAGGTCCCGCTCCAGGTCCCGCTCCCGCCCCGGGACCTTCCACAACTTCAAGTTATGAACCCGAGCCTTACTTTAAGGAGTAATTCGTATATAAAATATGAAGGTCGTCATTGACGGTAACATTGGGTCAGGAAAAACCACCCAATTGAATCTCCTTGAAAAAAGGGGATACAAAGTTCGCCGGGAGCCCATAGATGATTGGCCTCTCGAGGAATTTTATAAAGACCCAAAACGTTGGGCATTCTATTTTCACATGGTTATTCTTCAGACACTTCGACCTCTCAAGACGCATGAGACGGTCGTATATGAACGGTCCCTTCTCAGTTCTCGTTGGGTGTTTTGGCCCGTGTTGCGAAAGCAAAACCTCGTGACTCAGGGAGAGGACAAGACGTACGCCAAGTTTTACGAACAATATGAATGGTTTCCGGACTTGTACATCTTTCTTTCGAAAACGCCTGATCTGGCATGGGAACATATCCAGACCCGACACCAAGCGGGTGACTCGGGTGTGACCCTCGAATACTGGAAAGAACTCGATGAGGAGTACAAAAAGCTTATACAGAATGTTCCGTGTAAAGTTCACATTGTCAATGCAAATAGGAGTGTGGAAGAAATCCATCAAGAAATCTGTGAGATCCTAATAGAACATGAATTGCTCGGCTCTTACACGGAATGGAACAAAATGCAAACAAAAGGCGGTCGAAAACGGGATGTGCCGTGCACACCTTTCCAACACATGTGCTGTGTGTCTTGAGGAGACCAAGCGAACCGATAAGAAACTCAAGTGCAAACACATGTTTCATGCCAAATGTATTATGAAATGGTTCGAGACGAGCATCGAGTGTCCCCAGTGTCGTATGGAACAAGACGATGACCCGATCGTCGTGTTCCGAAAAAACGTCGAGGAGAACATACGTGAAAAGTACCGTGACGCTGTTCGGTCCCTTCAAGATGAGATTCGGGTTCTCGAGGCGCGTAGGCCCCGCTAAAAAGTAATACAGGACTAAAATAATGACCGACCCCCGCCGGTGTGGCGCAAGCACTCTCACAGGGGGGACGTGTAAAACAATTGTACGGGACGGACAAGAAAGGTGTTGGCAACACAGTGGCGCTCAGTGCTCAGTCTGTCTTGCCAACATGGGGGGTCAAAGTGTCACACGAAAGCTCAATTGTGGTCATGAATTTCACGAAAGGTGTCTGAATCGTTGGAAACTGACGTGTCAGGAAACACCCACGTGTCCCATGTGTCGAGAACCGTTTGACGTTCCAACGTACAAGTGTCGCCTCATTATTGAACGGTCATCCGACGCTTTTCGAAATATTTCAGATTTTGAAACTTCGAATATTTCAAGCATATTAGACGGGTTTGGTCTTCAATTTCGGGAACTCATTCCTCAGCAGGGAGGTTTCATAACAGATATTCGGTTTGACATAGACCCCGAAGAAACGCTTCGGGATGTTCTTAGAGGACTCGGTTTGCCTGCCCCACCCGAGAATTTGTAGGACCCGAGTTCCCCCTGTTACTATTCGTACCCGTCTTGGCAAACCCACGTCGGACAGCATAGGCCGAACAGAACTTGGTATAGTGAAACCCGGGTTTGTAGCTCCGATTCGCTTTGCGCGGGTCGGCAATCGTCTTTCCAGACGCATCAATGAGGAGGGGGCCGCCGGCCCAACCCGTCTTGTGACTCCACAATTTTACTGGAATTTCAATCACTTTTCCAGGAGTCAGACGCGAGTTGTTTGATTGGGCGTTGTACCTCTGGAGCACCTTGAGTGCATCCTTTTGACGCGTGGCTCTTTGGGATCTTTGAAGGGCCATGATATTGTACCGTCCCAGAACGTGAAGGTCTGTATTTTTGTTTGCAATTCGTCCGTTATTTGCATTCGCAGACGGTCGTCCCTTTGCCAGGGCCGTCAAGATCACCTTTGGGGTGACCCGGAAGAACTTGGCAAGGCCAAGGACGGTGTCCCCTGGACGCACCTTGTACCGAACAGCACTAATCTCCTTGTACCAGTGAAAATCACCTGTCGAATTCCCAAAGTCATTTGTCGGTGCTACGAAACACATGACCTTGTAGAATCCAGGTTTGGGACGGGCGTTTGGGTTGCGCATACGATACACGTTCCCGGGGTTATCCGCTATGACACGCTCGGCAATCCCACGACACGACCGAAAGTTCAGACCGTTTGAGGAGATTCCGCTTCGGTTTCCGGGAACACTCTTTGACTGACGCACCGGAGAGAATGACCCAAAGGCGTAGTCGTAACAGTTATCATGGACCACCCCGGTCGTTCCCCAGGGTGCCCACGTGTATTTGGGAGCGTACGGGTTTGGGCCGCTGACCGTGCGCCGACGCACAACCTTTTTAGCCTGAACGGCCATCTTACTATTAGGAACTTTTTTCTTCGTATCTAATAAAAAGATGTTTAACCTCCTGCAGTCCCGTACCCAGAAGGAGATGCTGTACAACCTGGTCGTGCTTGCCATCTACATCATCATTCTGACTGTCCTGCTTCGCTTCCTGTGGAACAATGCACTGGTCAAGTACATTAGCGTGCTCAAGCCCGTGGACACCCTGTGGCACACGTTCCTCCTGGCCGTTGCCGTGGCGGCGTTCAAGTGTTAGGAGGACCTCCGGTCCGACGGAAACAGAGTTTCCTGTCCCAGTTCCGTAGGAACTGTTTCCAAGTAATTTAAAACAAAATTGAGAAAACTCCTCAGGCCTGGATCAATATCCAGGACTCAAGAGTTGTTTTAGGTTTTCTGAAGGGAGCCCTTCGGGCTCATCGGAGCCTCTAAACCTCCGTATACCCTGTCTTTACCACATTGTCGACCAATAGGGTCGGGAATCCAGACACGAAATCAGGGCACTGACCCTGTTTGCAATCCACAAACGTGTATGGGAGACCGTTATCGATCAGGTACTTCTCTTGCTTGACACACCACGGACACGTCTTGGAACCGTACACGATGATGTTGCCCTTGTCTGGAGGGGTGAGGGCGTCACCGAAAGACACAACCTTGAACGCCAAGAGTAGAACAAGAACGACCAAAAGACCGATGACGATCATGTCCTTGCGCTTCATCATCATCTTTTAATATACTCACCCAAAAAGTTTTTGGGCAATATTTGACTTTGAACGTAAGCCCTTGATGTTCACCCCATGGCGGTTTGCAAAGTTCTTGAGGTACTGGAGAGACACCGAGCCTCCATTGGCATAGACGAGCCGACCTGAGTTTGGTGCTTTGATCTTTAACCGACCAGACGTGGGGCTCTTCTTCGCACCCACAATGACCCTTCTCAATTGTGTACTCGAATTCACATGAGCCTTTTTCACGGGGCTTGGTGTCTTTTTCTTGGGGCTTGGTCTCTTCTTCACAGGGCTGACGGAAAACGCTGCTTGACCCTTGTTCAATCGGTTCCGTATGAGGTTCCGAGCCATGTTCCGAGCCCGAGCTTGTGTGTTTTGGACCGTCTCACCACCCCATGGCGTCAGGTTCTTGTATATCTTGAGCCATGTCTTGTTGAATCGAGGATCGTTCAAGACGTTCTTGGGAATGCTTCGAATCTTTTTCCTCTGTATGTTCTGCCCCGCTCGAACCACCTTGCGAGCTGTAGCATTGTTTGCTTTCTTGACGTTCGTGATTGGTCGCGCCGCTGCTCGAAGCTTCACGGCCCGTGCGCGCGTCGTCGGGCTCAGCTTAAAGAGCTGATTGCGCGTCAATGCCAAAAGCTCTACATTCGTGTACGACCGCTTCTTTAGCGGAGACGGGCCACGGACGCGCTTGAGCCGTGCCTTGGCCGCCAAGAGCTCGGCAGACGTGACGCGGACGGGTTTGCGCTGGGCCACCTTCCGCAACTTTGCCTTAGCCTTCATGAGTTCTGGAGACGTCACCAATTTTTGTTTCAAAAATGGATGACTCAGAACTTTGGTCAGACTTGGGAGACCGGGACACGGGTCATCATATTTTAGGCGGAAATCGTTGACGTGTGTATCCGTTTTGCCCCTGTACCCCTCTGGGATAACCGTGTTCAGGAACTTGAGCGTCTTGGGAACGAGACCAGCGTTCTTTAAACACTTTTCACGGATACTGTTTAGGAAGAGGTGCATGTCGTACCGTGAATTCGTTTTGGGACCAACACCATAGTACGAGGCAGTCGATGTCCCATTCGCAGTGTTGACAGCCGGATTTGTGCCTTGAGCCTTAAGTCTCGCCCACCCAAAGTCTGCAATAAGGAACCCACGTTTCTTGGACACGAATATGTTCTCGAGATGGAGATCATTGTGTCGGAAGTATGGGTACTTGGTCATCAAGGTTCGGAGTGTTGTCAGAACTTGCTTAATGATACGAACCATAAGATCATCTGAAGGTCTATGATTGTCGAACCACTTTTCGAGTGCCCCACCTTCACAGAGTTCCATGACGATAATGTTCTGTTTCTTGAGTTCAAAGTGAGGTTTGTCCAGGTTCTTTATACTCTTGAGGTTGGTCTCGGGGACAAAGTCGAGGGCGTGAATGTGTGAATAGAGCTTGACGACACCTTCGGGCGCGGCTTTCATACACGCGTAGTTGATGTCATACTCTATGTCACCTGGTTGGCGTTCCCCGCGGCTCTTGGCCGATGTGTCATAGGGTGCAATTTTAAGAACAAATTGAACCTTCCCCTGGCGAACAATATAGGCACGCCCTTGCCGTCCCGACCCGATACTGACCATGTTCCTCAGACTCTTTTTGAAGTTTGAAGGGCTCATGTTCGTCCTCGGCGTTCCCGCCTTTTCAGGACTAGGCGCACCTCCGTACCTCGGCGACGAGTACCGGAAGAAGTACCCGGGACTTTGACGCATGTTGCGCGGGAACGCATCCACGGCAAACGGGTCAAACGCAGCAGCAACATAGGGTGGGAGCGTCACGACTGGACGCTTTCTCCTGTACCTGTTTGGCTTGGCCACCTTGTCCGGGTGGGCGCGGAGCCAACGCGCTGCTTCCGCCTTTGTTGTAATGTTTTTGGGGATGTTAATCTCTGTGTTCCCTGCGTTGTTACGACGAAACACATAGTGACGACCGTTACGATCTGCGATTTTAAATTGTCTGGAGTCTATCCAGCTCATTTAGTAATACGTTACATTTTATTACAAGTCAAGTGAAGGTATTTTAGGTCTTTCAAGCGTCGGGGTCAGTCTCGTACTCGATGTCCTCCTCTGCAACCTCACTTCCCTTGTCAGAGACGGGCTCGTCGGCGGCGGCGAGAAATGCACACGGCTTCAGCTTGTTGGTCGGGGAAAACATCACCTGGTGAACGCGGATGGTCACACCGACACCTGCAGGCGTGCGCCAAATCTGGTTGATCTCGACGATGGCACTGACAGCCTGACCCTTCTCCAGGTCAGACAGAGGCACGGGCTCGCGCTTGGAGCTGTACGCCTCAGTTGCGATAGACCCGTCCTTGATGTTTGTCAGGACCTTCAGATTCAGAGTCGGTGCGTACCCCTCCTTGGAGCTCTTCTTGATCGGGGACTTGTACAGGCCCTCAGCAATCACGTCGCGGCTCATCTTCTTGCCAAGCAACTCCTCGCTGTGCTCAGTGATATAGTCCAGGACGCGCGTATCCAGCTTGGCAAACGCCTCCAGAACCTCGGGCTTGTCCAGGCTCAGAGGTAGAGTGTAACTGACGCGGCCAGATGCCTCATCCTTGTACTCACTCAGACCAAACGGGGCACGCAGGGGAGGCAACTGGAAAATCAGCTTGCCACCGCCAACCTGGTTCAGGTACACGGCCTTGCCACCCTTGGCATTCTTGCGAACATCGCTGAAAGAAACATTGGACGCGTTGAAAGCATTGAACATCTGGAGAGTTGCCATCTTGTGTGTTCTACTATACTAGGGTCTCGAGCCTCTAAGCCCTGTTTGGTCTTTTTTCTCGGTCACAAGTAAGACAGCATCATGGTCAACTTCGGGTCATTATTTAAACGCAAGGCACCAAATGGGGCCACCCCATCCGCAAACGGAACATCGCGTGCCAATTCTCTTATGGCGCAAGCAGTTACCATAAATCGCAAGGACCCAAACAGTAAATTGGAGAACAACGTAAAGGCCTACGTGAACGGGTACTTGCGGAATCGCAACAATGCGGCCAACAAGGTTCCAAATCTGAACAAACAAATGGCAAATGCTCTTCATACATACATTAACGCCAAGCGAGCGCGCACAGGTGGAGCTGCTGCATCAGGTGCTGCAAATGCCGGTGCGTCAACAAATGTTCAGAACGCCGCCGCACTTGCTGCCGCGAGGGTGGCGCCAAGTGCACCACCAAGTAACGTTGCGACACAAACTGCAATTGCCGTTCGTCAGGCGGGTGGAAACATGAAACAGGCAAACGGTGCAGCCATCGCCGCAGTAGCTCAACATTCTGCAAACCAGAAACAAACACCAAAACAAATTGCAACAAAGACTGCAAGTGTGGCTGTGCAAACGGCACCAACGAACGCCAGCCCTGCAGTTGTTGCAAAGACCGCGGCAAATGCCGTTGCTGCAGTTGTGCCGCCTGCAGCTAAGCCCATAGCTGCTGCAAATGCCGCAGCAAACGCTGCACGGCAACAAGCGCTGAATCAGGGACAGACCACGAACCAAGCAAATATTGCTGCAGTTAAAGCGGCTGTTAAGGCCGTTAACAACACGGCTTCAAGTAATATGTCACAGACTACTGCCGGAAACATTGTAGCGAACGCCGCCCGGAGCGCGATTACCGCCCCGCCTCCACCACCCCCTCCACCACCCAAGGCTCCGTTTGCTCTCCGACCGACCCGTCAGGCTCCGCCTCCACCAGCGGGTCTCATGAATGAACTCAAAAAGAAACTTGCTCAGCGTCAAGCTCGCCGCCAGGGAAACTAACTGGGCCCGCCGCCACACAACAACCCTCGGTGGGCCAAGGGTCAAGTCTTGTACAGGACTTGTACCAACAATACCCCCTCTTGACTCGTGTCAAAAACACCCTCAATTCTGTTCAAAATACAGAAGAGTCTACGGGGAAGGCACAACATGCCATACTTAAGACGGCTCAGAGACCCGGCCTCAGGGGTCGTGCAGGACCATACATGAACACGTTCAACTGGTCAAAGCTCAAGAACGATCCTCGTCTGAATGCCGCTCAGAAAAAGACTGTGAATAAGATTCTCGTATCTCTCCAGGTTCCCGCACGTAACAAGTTCAGGAACCGTCCACCCCTGAATTTCAATATCAAAAACAAAAAGTTCATCAAGGCAAACGGGTCCGTGAATATCGCCAAGGTGAATGTTGAGGTTCTGAACCGTCTCCGCAAGAGTCAGCGCCCCGCGGCCCAACCGTCCGAGAACCAGAATGTATTCTACAACGCGCGTCAGTCATTTAATACCAGAAATGAGAACAAGAACCTAGCATCCCAGATGCTTCGTCAGCACCGTCAAGCATTCGGAAACTAAATTTCTCGGGTAATAGTACCAAATGGACTTTGATTGGCAGAAGAAGCTCGTTCCCTTTGCCGTGTTCTTCGTGGTGGCCAACCCAGCCACCTTCAAGCTGACTCGGTCCCTGGCCGGTAGCTGGGTCGCGGCTGCCGATGGTCTGCCCACCACCGCGGGTCTGCTTCTGCATGCCCTGGTCTTTGTGATCGTGGCACACTTCGTGTGGCGGCTCGTGTGGGGCAAGAAGAAGTCCGGCTTCGGCGGGACCGTGACGCTCACAAGCATGGGTGTTGGTGATGTCGGTACTCAGTACGGCGTGTCCCGTGCGCGCAGCACCCAGGGTCATGCCATGCACCCAGCCGAATTTGACGACGGTGCTGATTGCCAGTAAAGAATTTTGTTCCAAAATTCTTCCCGCTCAATAGTAAATGAGCCTCAACTACCTGATCCCTTTTGTCGCCTATGTGGCGATTGCGAGCCCAACGGCCTATAAGACGGTCCGGGGCGTGCTTGGGAGCTGGGTCGCCTCGGCCGACGGTTTGCCCACGACAGCGGGTCTCATACTCCACGCTCTCGTGTTCATTGCCATTGTCGGCTTTCTGATGCGTCTTTTGATCGTGCGCAAGTCGACCTTTTATGGCCCGAAGATGGCCGGTGAGTACTGTGACAACGGGAACGAGTGCTATCACACGTGCTATGGCGGGAGGTGCAACTAGACCATCGACCGTTGTGCAATTCCCTGAACGTCCTGGTTAATACAGGTTGGCTGACAACACTTGGCGGGACAACTGAACAATACACCGTTATCTAAAAACCCACAAAGCTGCGTAGGTTTATCAGTTGGTGTTGTTGCTCCAGCATTTGGAAAGCATGTACACCCAACAGGACACTTTGCGCCTATCATTGTACTATCAGGAAGTGGAAACCCTGAGTTTGTCGAAGAGACTTGACTTGTTTCATCCGCCGTGTTAAATAGTATGACTATTACGGCAGACACGAATAAAATGAGAGAAATGAAAAAAAGTACAATGGCACCTCCTTCCATTTAATTTGTATCAACATATTAAATGAGTAGTCTTCTTGCTATATTGGTCTTTGCGGCCCTGGCGAGTCCCGCGTCGTACAGGACGACTCGACAGCTTGGAACCTGGATCGCCGATCCTTTCGGTGTCCCGACCGTTCCAGGTCTTTTGCTCCACGGCCTCGTCTTCGTGATTGCCATGATTCTTTTGGGTGCCCTGTTCGGCCGTCGCTCAGGGTACCTGACTGCCGGTGGTCTCACATTCGAGACCCGCGACGATCAGGATGACCAGAACAACAAGCACTTCCAGGAGGACCGGTTCGTGTATGCTGTGACTGTGTAGGGTGGCGGACAAGTCCTTCGGACTTGGACTAGAATTCCTCACCCCCGAAGACTCTTTCAGAAGTCTTCGTCAAACCTCACTTCGCCTTCAGACATGAACTTTGAATAATCACCGACGCGTTTCTCAAAGAAATTCGTCTTCCCTTCCAACGAGATGTTTTCCATCCAGTCGAATGGGTTCTTTGCACCGTAAATGGGTTGCTCTCCAAACTGGGTCATCAGGCGATCGGCCACAAACTGGATATATTGCGTCATCTCACCCGCGTCCATACCGATGAGCTTACACGGAAGTGCCTCTATGATAAACTGGCTTTCCACTTCACACGCCCATTGAACAATCTTGTGAATGTCCTTCGAGGGGCACTTTTCCATCAGGTGAGAATACAACGCAACTGCAAACTCCTGGTGCATGCCCTCGTCCCGTGAGATGAGTTCGTTACTGAACGACAGACCGGGCATAAGCCCCCGCTTTTTGAGCCAAAAGATGGCACAGAACGACCCACTGAAAAAGATGCCTTCGACACATGCAAAGGCGACCAGACGTTGAGCGAAAGGTGCGTCAGAAGCGATCCATGTTTGAGCCCACTCGGCTTTTGCTTTGACCGCGGGGACCGTCTCGAGGGCTCGAAACAGGTTCTGTTTCTCTTCGGGGTCATTCACGAGCTTATCAATCATAAGCGAGTACGTCTCACTGTGAATCGACTCGTTGAATGACTGATACGCATAAAACGACCGCGCCTCTGGGATCTGAACGTCGTTTGAAAAGTTCAAGTCAATATTTTCCATAACAATTCCATCCGATGCAGCAAAGAATGCTAAGACGTGTTTGATAAAATGCTTCTCATTGTCAGACAACTTTTCCCAGTCTTTCAAATCTCCACCCAAATCAATCTCCTCAACCGTCCAAAAACTTGCGATAGCCTTCTTATACAGTGCCCAAAGGTCCGGGTACCGTATAGGAAAGGTGGTGAAACGAGCAGTCGAGGGAGCGAGGATTGGGTCCATGCTGAGACTACTTGGGATTTTTTTAAAGGCTTGCGTAATGCTGACCCAAAGGTGTAAGTGTTCCGTCGAGTGCGATCAGTGCACCGTTCCCCATATTGATATCTGTTGTTGGGCGAGTCTTCCACGAGAACCGTTCCACATATGACCGAGAATTCATGCCCGCAACGACGGCATCCATAAACGTCTGAATCTGAGCGACCGTGTATCGCTCAAAAGCGGGCTGACCCGGATTTCCGGCCTGCCAATCTGCTGGACACATTTCGGTAATCCAAATAGGTTTTTGGTACTTGGTGTAAATAGCATCGATCCACTGAAGGAATCCGTTCGCGTCAGGGGGTGCGTACCAGTGAAGAGCTATAAAGTCCGGTGTCATGCCTGCCTGTGTAAGAGCCGCCCAAAGAGCATCAAAGTATGATGTAGTTGGTATGGATTGTTGTGCCGGTGTCAGACGGCCAGCAGCGGGCGGTCCTGGGGGCATTGTGTAGGACGTTGCCAGCGGACTCGTGTATGCTGCAATCGAACCAACCCGAAGACCCGTCGCCTTGAGTTGTGGCCACAATTGCACAATTTGCGCAATGCTCATGTTCGACTGTGCGCCTTGATTGTTGCCGTCAGGCTCGTTAAACGCCAAGAGTTCGGTCGAACTCACTGGAATTTGACCGAGTTTTGCAGCGTCCGGAGCACCCCAACACATGGGTGTGAACTTGAGATTGAGTCCGGGTGATCCCGTGAGACCCCATGTATAGTACCATCCAAGGTTCAAGCTCTGCATTTGTGTATTAAATTGAGTGTTGGTTGCTCCGTTGATTTTCAAGTCATACACAAATCCCTTCTTGGGATTCACATTCGCAAGTGGCATCAGGCTTGGTGCAGGTGAAAAGGCGGTCAGTGCAGGACTCGAAGACGGTCCGGGAGTCTGTACAGGACCCGAAGACGGTCTGGGTGCTGGTGCTGGTGCGAAACTTGGAGCCGGTGCCGGTCCGGGGGCGGGAGTTGCAGGTCCCGGTACCGCGGAAGGTGTTTGTTCGAGAGGAATCGTGTTTGCAATGACAACAATGAGTATAATTGTTACTAAAATTCCAAGTAAAAGTCCCGTGAACCAGTTCATAATATAAGGAAACAAAAATCTACAAAGTATATGGATGCGGATCTTCGCCGTCTTGCCCTACGTATCAAGCTGCACAACGTCTCAGGGAACGTTGTGCACCATGCCGCCATTTTGAAACGATTTTTGGAACAAAAAGGAGTCAAGTCTGAAATGATCAAAGGCTTTTGCGTCATTCCCGAGACCAAAGAGGCCTGCGAACACTATTGGGTGCGCACGGAAGAGGGACTCAACCTCGACATTGGCTTTGAGGTTGCAAAGCTCAGGAACCACGAACTCCAAGCTCTAAGTCCGGCTCTTCTGGAGTCGATTGAGGGGATACCGAACCTGACCCGGTCGGACGAAAAGGAGATTTTGATACGGGATGAAAATGAGCGTCTGTTTGACCTCCTAGTGCGAGACCCCAAAGCCTTTTGGCGCGAGGCTCCCCAAGACGTGAAAGCATTCCAGATGAACCACTAATCTCAGTACCAACAAGTTCAACACTCGATTTGCGCGGAGATCCCGTAATCGTTCCCAAAAGCCCAAGCTTTTCCTTCTTTGGAAGTTGTGTAAACGCCATGTGATTATAGAGCCCCTTTTCAACCGGGTTTCCTTGTTCGAGCGCCGTGTTAAACTCGGCGAAGCAATCGCTCAAGAAAGCCTGTCCGTCAGTGACGCGGTGTTCCATATCGATACTGAGTTCCTTGGAAATCTTGAGTGCCAAACGCTTCATGAGCGTCGACGCACGAACCGAGTTGGTCATCTTTTCACTAATTTTCATGTATAATTGGATAGATCCAAGCACACCCGTACCTGCGGACAAGATGGCGTTCAAGATGCTGACGTAGCGCTGAGCCAAAAAGTCGTTCAAGGCAATGGCACACAAGGCGTTCAGGGCTGACACGATAAGAATGGGAATGTTAAACCTGGACGCGAGTTTCTGGTAGTACAGATGGTCTTTATTATGATGTTCCTGATACACGTTACACTGTTGCTCGAGCTTTTCAAGGAACTTTTGCTCATCCTCGTGCCAACGTCCTGGATCTTTCTCAGGTGCCATCCTATTGTAACGCACCTAAAAAAGTCACGGAGTGACTTTCGCCCTGAGTTTTGTAAGGCTCCGCTGAGGCCAGTTGCTAGCGCAACTGCCCGTCATTTAAAAGAATTTCCCGTCATTGTCAAATTCCACGATTCCCTTGATCCGATCAGGCAAACGACTCTTGACACTTCGATAGACCATGTTGAAAATAGGGTTCGAGTTTGTAATCTTGATCTTCTCAAGCAGACCCTTGTCGGGTCGAATCTCCGTCACGAGTTTCATGAGGTGGACGGCGGTATCTGAATTTAGTTTTGAAATTGGGACCCCCTTGAGGTTCAGCTCAACAATCTCTTTGAGTCCATGTTTTTCAACGTATGCATCAAGCTGTTCAATCACGGGCTTAATTTCGAGCGTAAAATTGGCAGCCTCAACAGCATCCTTTGGCTGGTTCTCAATGTACTTCCCACCAAGGAACTCTATATACAAGTACTTCCCCCGTGGATAAAACACGAGGAGGTCTGACATCTTGCGGATTTTACGCCTCCTTTTTTTAACTCAAATTGGTAATGAAGCAAGAACTTTCAATACTTGCTGCGACATATGCTGCGTACACAACCTTACAGGAGGCACCTTGGGTTCGACGCATACTATGGATACTCCTTCCTATTTTTGTTTTAAAATTCATGACGGACAGTACACGGCCTCTTCTCCTTGCGCTCATAACATGGAACGTGATAGACGCGTTTGTAAATATTTCAAAAAATGAGGACATGTATAAATGCACGCATACTGCATCAACCTCGAGAAGCGTGCTGACAGACGAGAGACTGCAGGAGCCGAGTTTGAGCGAGAAGGACTCGAGGTCGAGTTCTTCCCAGCCACTGACGGACGAATCGGTACCCCATCAGGACTCTATGTCAATCCAGCAGAGTACGGATGTTCAATGAGTCATACCAGGGTATGGCGTGATATGGTTGAAAAGGGTCATGAGATGGCACTTGTCTTTGAAGACGATGTGTGTCTTACCACTAATTTTATGACAAAATTGGATGAAGTGTTCAAAGAGGTGGAGGGAGTTCCCTGGGATATTATACACCTCGGACCACTTTTACCCATCATAAAGCAACACGTCACACCTCTCATATACGAAGGACAACCACTCGGGACTCATGCGTACCTGATAAGTCTCGAATGTGCCAAAAAGATTGCGCCATTTGACGCAAGTCTTATGAAAGTCTCAGTGGATTTTCAACTCAATAGATTTCCTTTGAAAATTTTGTGTGTAAATGAACAACTTGCAAAACAGGTTTCCATAGAAGACGCTCCTCTTATCGGTCTCATGAAATCTGCATTCGAAGGTGATATAGGACTGGAACGCACGTATGATTTAAACTATTTCATCCGATATGGGCTCCAACGCTTCGGAGTCCTCATAGGTCTCTTCATCGCTTTTATCATTCTCATTTTGATCAGGAAGTAACGTGATCATGTTACGCATGAATGGTGGGAGGAACCCGCGGACGGCACCCACAAGAGTGTTGAAAAACTGCCCACCGCCAGACACTTCACACCCCTGAAGCAGGATACAGTTCTTTGTATATTCATACACGTTCCATATCATACGCATCATTGTCATTGGCTTGATGTTTCGAATCTTCACACCGTGAAGGTCGGCCGAACACACCTGTTTGAGTCCGTGGGTCAGACAGAGTTCCTGAATTTGATCCAAAATTGGGTACAGGTCCTGACACAGCGCATCAGTCTCCTCTGTCGTACTCGGCTGAAGTTCGATGAGCTTTCCGACCAAGATGTCAACATACAAGATCTTGGCATCTTGGTCTGGATTGAAACGAAGCCACGAGCAACTCGAAGAGTTGCGAGCCGCTGCATTCGCGGTCATTTTGAATTCACATTTATTAAATAAATTGGACCATATCGCGGAAGTACTTGGGGATTGCTAGACTGATAGGTCCATACAAAGTTCGAAATATGAAGCCTGCACCCTGAATCTCAATTTTTCTCAAAATATTATCATCCTTTGTGTATTCGACAACCTCCTGACAAATACTCGCGATCATTTTGAATCGTTCTATACCTACGAGACCCATACCTGCGAGGTCGGCCCTGATAATCATGTCTTTCGCCTTGGACCGAATCTCGTGAATGAGTGGTTTGAGGTCTTCGAGGGTAACGCCCTCTTCGGGATAGTCCCGAACCTTGAGGGTGACGAGACATGCTTCGGACCATTCACACTTCATAAAGTCCATGGTCCTTTGGTACTTTATGAAGAGGGAAAAAGAAAAGTAAGTTTGCATCAGGTGGGGTTCGAACCCACGCGGTGTTGCCACCATGAGATCTTAAGTCTCACGCCTTAGACCAACTCGGCCACTGATGCGTTCCTGTCCCTGGCGAGGATCGAACTCACGACTTCGGGCTGCCTTAGTCAGTTGCGTAGCAACTGTTCCCCGTGTGGAGTACAGTCGCGTTGCGACTGGGACATAAGACCCGCACTCTAACCAACTGAGTTACAGGGACGCATTTTTCTCTTTTCCAAGAGTAATGAACAAGGAAGTCATCAAGACTCTGGGCGTTGCCTGGGTCGGCATCTTGTGTTTTGTGTTCGCGTACCTTGTGTCCATGACACTTGACGCACTTACACCCGACCTTGATGAACGCAAATCAAACTTCAAAATATTTTTGGAAGTGTGTATACAATTTGGAATTATAGGCGCGATTATTTACGGATCACGAATTTTCATCAAAAATATCCCCTTCCCTCTGAGTGGCTGGTATGGGTACGAGCACTCTGCACTAGGTGAGTTGCGAAGCTTGCCTTTAATGGTCTTCATCTTCATGTTCTTCCAACGCCGGACGCAAGACAAGATGCGTCACCTTATGGGTGTCAGGCCGTACCCGCGTCTCTGAATAGGACCATACAGGCTTCTTGCGACGACATGCAGGTGCGCGGTGAATCAGCTGCGTCTTACTTGAGTGCCACAGCACTCCCCGAACACACTCCTTCGAAAGGCCGAGGCTCTTCGAAATGCGCTTGACCGTCACGGGCGTTCCCTTCGTCCCCAGGTACTCGAGTACTTGGTGTTCCCTGTCCATCGTTTGGTGTATCCAAGCCCAAAAGCTTTAACTTTTCTTGGAACTCCGAGTTTTCACCCTTTCCCGTAATTGAGCGTGCACCCGTACGAAGCGCCTCCACCTCGAGCCGGGACAGGGTCACAGACCCGACCCGAAAGTCCTCGAACGCCTCGCACGTCACGGGGACGATGGGCCGGACAAGCTCGTAGAGCTTGGACGCGACATCCCGAATCTCCTTCTGGGCATGGTCCTCCATGCGCAAGGCAAGGAAGTGCAACAGGTTGTGAAGATCAATTTTCCAATAAAATTCAGTGAATGTACACTGGGGCAGGTGGGCCCGGGCCAACTCACGGGACGCACCCTTCTCCAAGAGCTCGTCATACACGTAAAACGCAAAGTCGCACGAGGCCTTTTGCTTTTGAAGTAGGTTGCCACCTTGTGGTCCAAACGGCTCTTCACCGCCCTGGCCACGGGTCGTACTCTGCTTCCGAAGCTCGTCAGGCAAGAAGAACTCATCGGGAATCACAGAGTACCGAGCGCTCATCTCATTGACGGACGCGGTTCGGTGACGCAACCACTGGCGGGCGACATAGATGGGTGCGCGGATATGAAACTTGAACTCGACCATCTCAAACGGCGTCGTGTGCTTGTGCCGCATGAGGTAGCGAATGAGAGCGCGGTCGTCACTCACACTCTTCGTGCCTGCGCCATACGAAACACGGGCGGCCTGGACGATAGACTCGTCCGAGCCCATGTGATCAACGAGGCGAACGAAGCTCATTTTTGCTATTGTTCTTACGCGGACTCTTTTTAACACTCTTTCGCAAGGAGTACTTGTGAGCACGCACAATAGATGCCCATTTCTTCTTCGCAATCTTCCCCCGTGCTTTAGGCACGCCACGCGTCCATTCGGCACCAAGTTTACGCATGATTCGCGTACTTATAGGCGGTTGGTTCCGAGGCACGAGATAATTGAGGTTTATACCGTATTGCCACAATGGAACGCCTGCTGCACGTGCCGCTCGAACCCCGTAGTTGCGAAGACGCGTTCCAAGCCCCTTCCCACGGTCTTCGACGTGCGTGTACCCGTACGAAAGTTCAATACCTTTTCCGTTATTCGAAGGCGTGTAATTTACATATGTCCCATTCGACCCAGGTCTGTAACGCAGGGTCACACCGTTTGTGCCCACGTGAAACTTCAAGTTCTTATTATTTTGCGTAATTTCAGCGAGGTGGTTCACAAACCTCTCAAAGGGGAGAGTGGTCATTATTAGTATACACAGAGATCTTTCGAACCATGAACAGATGGTTCGAAAGCTCTCCCAGCAGGGTTTGAACCTGCGACACTCAGGTTAACACATCAGCTGTTAAAAAATACAGTGCCTGATGCTCTACCAACTGAGCTATAGGAGAAGAAGTCAGACGCTTAGCGTCCTCCGTCCGACCTGCCGGAATCGAACCAGCGACCGCAGGATGACGGTCAGTCACATGTGACTGGAAGAAACACTACAGTCCCACGCTCTACCAACTGAGCTAAGGTCGGGCGAGCCTTTTAACGACATGCTCAGGTCCATCTTCTCCCCTACATCACGTACATCTTCCGGGGACTCCCATGAGTCCCCGTTCGACACCCGGGACATTTGGTTTTGTCCCGGGTGCTCACCCAACAATGGTCACATACAACGTGGCCGCAAGGGTCAATAAACAAGTCAACAAGACGATCTTGACATATGAAACACGTAAACTTCTCGTACCTTTCCGCATTCGTGCCGTCGAGTACCTTGGTCATCGCTTCAAACTTCCCCTTCAATTCCCCACATTGTTGAGTCAGGGCGACACTGCCCACATCGGACTCGTAGTTGTCTACAACAGATGCGATGCGTGCCTTTAAGTCATCGGATGGGACGTTATCTAAAATCATTTTCACAATTTCAGCAGATTTGTGCATTTCAAGAAGTTGGGCATACTTTTGGTTCAGGTCGCGACGAACACTTGCGAGCTGACTCTTATACACCCCCAATTCCTTTTCAAAATTCTTCCACGACTCATCCAACTCGTACGGAACGGGTCGAATCTCAGGTGGCTCAGCACCTCGTCCGACAGGTGCAAAACCACTGGTCGCCTCGAGCACAGCCTCGAGAAATGTGGGGTTTATGAGAGCACCAAAACTCATCTGGTGTTTGCATAGACTAGTTTTCTAATTTTTATCCGCGCTCTTAATAAATGGCACTGTATGATGTTCTGATTCTCGTACTTGCTCTGTCGATGATTCTCATTGGCCTTCAGGCTTTCCTGGACCCAGCTCGGCGTAAAGTGGCTTCTGAGGTGCTCAAAGCGACGTTCCTGATGGTCACCGGTCTGTACTTGTTGTACTTTTGGTACACTGAGGTCACCATCTCCACAGGCAACAAGGGGGCTTATTCTTACTAAACACGTAATCGTAAATAGTCTCGAATGACCGAGACTCGCTTAAAAGTTTCGCGTCTCCACCGTACCATTCCATGACGGTCCGTGCATCTCTGGGGCACAAATCGAAACAGCACAGGTCTTCCAGGAGGTCCATGGGTGATTCGTACTCAATTTTTTGAATTTTGACAAAAATTCGTTGAAGTGTGACATGTCGAGCACGGTCCAAGACTTCTTCGATGCTCGCCCCCGGGTTCATCTTCTGAATGTACTTGATAAGAGCAGGACCCGACAGGGAGTCCATTTATTTTGTAATAATATATAAATGGCTGACTCTAAGTCGGAACTCTTGTTCATGATTCTGCTGGTTCTCATTTTGGGTGCTTTGAGTGTCAGCAACTTTGTTGAGGCAAGCAGCAAGGGTCAGAACCAACTGGGTCAGCGTTTCTTTGCGCTTTTGTACCTCGTGCTTGCTCTGGGTCTAATTTTATATAAAATAAGCAACCCTTAGATGTGTATGAAGCACCTCCTGGGGTACATCGATGGTGTGTGGATCGCACGTTCTGAACACCTCGAGAATATCATGAATCGAATCGCTGAAAGGTGCGGATTTACAGTCGTAAATCGAGCTTTTCACCAATTTGAGCCTCACGGAACTACGGGCGTACTCGTGCTTTCTGAAAGTCATTTCAGTGCACACACGTACCCCGAGCACAACAAAGTATACATAGACGTGTTTTGCTGTTCAGAAGAATTTGACCCTGAATACTGTTTAACGGTCATTGAACAAGAGTTCTCGGCACTTTCGGGAAAGTGGGAGGTTGTTTCGCGCTAATTTTCGTTTCGACTCCAGGAGTGTGGATACACTCTTGGGGCCGAAGCCCGTTTTTTTGATTTTTTGACAATGCAAGGCGAGACGTTTAGTTGCTGAACGCCAGACCGCCCATGCCAGACTGGATGCGCAGAATGTTGTAGTTCACGGCGAACATCTTCTGCAGAGGGGTGGTGTAGTTACCCTTCATGTTGATAGCCACCTGGGCGTTATCAATGCGAGAGAAGTTGCACGTGCCGGTGGGCTGGTGCTCCTCGGGCTGCAGCGCGAAGCTGTAGCAGTAGATGCCGGGGTATGGCACACCGGAGTGGTACACGTAGGGCTGGTACTGGTTGAAGTACTTGCCAGCCTGCTCCTTGAAGCGGTCCTGGCCGTTCAGCACCAGCTTGAAGTTGTACAGGGGACCCACCTCCACCTGGGTGCCGGAAGACACGTTGGACGAGCCCTCCTCGACCCAGCCAATGTTGGAGGTCAGGCCAGCGGAGGCGGTGCCGGTCAGGGCCATGGTGTTGGCGAACAGACGGGGAGCACCGATGGTGTGGGGCAGAGCAGCGCCGACCGCGAAGGGGGAAGCAGAGCAGGTCACGTTCACGTTGGCCGCGCTGGTGGAGAAGTTCCACAGGCTGTTGTACGCCGTGGACACGGTGTTGGTGTAGCACCAGATCAGCTCCTTCACTGGGTGGTTGAAGGACAGACGGATGGTCTGGGCACCAGCTGGGCTGCTGGACAGACCGCCGGCGGTGGCCGTGATGCTGTCGCCACCGGTGTGCTGCACCTGCTCGATCAGGTACTCGTGGCCCTTCTGGGCGAAGCGGCGGCGCTCCTCAGTGTCCAGGTACACGTAGTTGGCCCACACCTCGAACACGGCGCTGGTGCCGAAGTAGCTGGTGAAGTAGCTGGTCAGGTCGAAGTCCAGGCGAACCTCGTGGTACTGCAGGGCGATCAGGGGCAGGTACAGGCCGGGGTTGCGGTTGAAGAAGAACAGCAGGGGCAGGTACACGCTGTTGGGGTTCACGGAGTCGGCGAATGCGGAGCTGGAAGAGGTCATCTTGCCGTAGTTGATCTTCTCGGACTCAGAGAGGAACAGCTCGGCGTACAGGCGCCACCAGGTCTGGTAGTGCTTGTCAATGCGCTGGCCACCGATGGTCAGCTCAATGTCAGCCACGGAGCGCTCGGCCACCCAGCACATATCGAAGTTGGAGTTGGTCGAGGTCAGGTTAGAGGCACCCAGCTGGGTGGGCTGCAGGCGGATGTACATGTCGCCGACCAGATCGCCGTTGCGGGCGATGGTCACGGACACACGGCCACCGTTGGAGGGGGTGCCGTTCACCGTCTGCTGGATGTTCTCCATAGCAAAGTTGGTGTGGCGCTTGTACACAGCCTGGAAAAAGGTCACCTTGGGCTGGCCCGTCAGGTACACGTCCTGCGCGCCGTACGCAACGAGCTGCATAAGTCCTCCGGCCATGATCGCTTGGTACTAGTACGTAAGAAAAAAAATTCACGAGTTTTTTAGTTCGCGAACGCGACACCGCCAAGACCAGATTGGATACGAAGGATGTTATAGTTCACGGCAAACATGCGCTGGTTCAGGGAGGGCATACCGGTCTTTAGGTTCACGGCAATCTGCGCCATATCGATACGGCTAAAGTTGCACGTGCCACTTGGCTGCAGCTCCTCAGGCTTGAGGGCGAACGAGTACACGTAGATGCCCGGGTACGGAACGCCCGAGTGGTACTGGTATGGCTGGTACTGGTTAAAGTATTTCCCGTACTGAGGCACGAACCGGTCCGTGCCGTTCAGAATGATCTTCGCCTGATGAAGTGGCCCAACCTCCTGCCCGTACACGGTGTTGCTCGAAGCAATGGGAATGCCAGACTCGACCCAGAAGACGTTTCCGGTCAGAACGTTCGACTGGACCGAGACGGTGTTTCCAGTCGTGACGTTACTCGCGGCGTTCACGTACAGGGGCGTCGCAAAAGGAGATGGAACGTACAGAGCTGGAGCACCCACGTGGGCTGGAGAGAACGGAGCGAGGGATCCCGCCAGCTTGGACGGGTCGACGGTCACGTTCACGTTCGAAACGCTTGAGCAAAAGTTCCAGAGAGAATTGGGGTTTGAGGAGGGGGCGGGGTTCTGGTAACACCACACAAGCTCCTTGACGGGGTGGTTGTACTGCATACGGATGACGCTCGGCGTGTTCTCGTTGGTCGAGCCGACTGGGTCCGGGTTAATGTACTGGACCTGCTCAATCAGGTACTCGGCAGGTTTCTTCGCAAAGGTGTCACGCTCGGTCGTGTCCAGGTACACGTAGTTGGCCCAAACGGCAAATGGGTTCGTGCCAAAGTAGCTCGCGTACTGGGGGCTGATGCTAAAGTCGATCCGGACCTCGTGGTACTGGAGAGAGATCAGGGGCAGGTACAGACCCGGGTTGCGATTGAACCAGAACATGAGAGGCAGATAGACATAGCTTGGCGAGGTGATCGAGTTGGACGGCGATGGACACGAGGTCAGCTTTCCATAGTTCTGCTTCTTCGTGTCATTCAGGAACACCTCGGCGTACAGACGGAACCACAGCTGGTAGTGCTTATCGATAGACTGGCCACCGATAAAGACCTCCACGGACGAAAAAGCACGCTCGGCAACCCATGCCATATCGGCCACGCTGTTATTCGTCGTCAAATTGGACGTGTTTGTAGGAGTTGGCTGAAGGACCACGAACATGTCACCGACCAGGTCGCCTGAGCGAGACAGGGTCACGGAGGTCAGACCGCCAGGGGTCAGGGCACCGGACACCGTCTGCTGCACGGTTTCCATGGCGAAATTGGTGTGACGCTTGTACGCCGTCTGGAAAAAGGTCACCTTAGGGTCACCGGTCAGGTACACGTCGGACGCGCCGTAGGCGACAAGTTGCATAAGAGCGCCACCAGGCATTTACTATCAACTGCGAAAATATTCAAGACCTTTTTCCTACAAGAATAATACACATGTCTCGCCCACGCGCACCCCCACCAAAGATTGTTCAGGAGGAGCCCGAAGAGATTGAGGACGAGGAGGACGAGGAGATGGAGGAGTTTGACGAGGGCATGGATATGTTCGAGGCTCTGGGGAGTCTGCTTGCCACGGAGGATGGCGAGACCATCGCGACCGCCCTGGTGAGCCTGAAGGACGCCGCCGAGAAGATTGCGTTGAACTTGGAGATGCACAATAAGATTATGGTCAAGATTGCAGCTGCGTTGAACAAGATGGTCCCCGCACCCCCACCAACCCTGTCTGATGCCTAAACGCTATTAGGACTTTCGGACGTGGTCTCGGTCGCTTAAAAAAGTCTCACGCTATTTCATCAATGTCTAAGGCGTCCACACAAAAGAAGGCTCCCGTCCCAGATGGAAGTGTCTATCAGAAGGAAATCAACTCGTGGACTGCTGATGATTTGCATAACAAGTTGAACGACTGTGAGCGAAATTTGTTCCTAAATTTGCAAAATACAGACAGACGTCAAGAAATCTATTCAAAGTTGGCAACCAAGTGGCTTCCGGCGAGTCCCCGTCGGGACGAGTACGGTCTTCCGATCGATATCGACAAGGAGGATCTCGAGCGCATGCTTGAGAAGAAGCGCATCACAGTGAACATTTGCGGCTACATGCTTGCCCGTGCCGAGCTTTTGGAAATTTCAAAGTCCGAGACGGAAGATATTAACGGAGACAAAATGAGTTTTGAGCGCCGAATCAAGCGGTTCCGTGAGTGTTACAAGAAAGTCGTCACCAAGTTTATCGAAAATGATTCAGAATACAAGATGTTTAATCAGCCCCTGATTGAGAACCCTGATGTGGATTTTGACATTGGTGAAGCGACGAGTCCGTACCAGAACTTGCTCATTTACTTGTTGAAACAAGCCTATAAGAACGGGTACCGACGATACAAGGATCAGTGTTGTAAAGAGATTCGGAACACACGAGCCTGGAAGCCAGTCAAGGAAATCAAGGACTTTGTGTATGACGAGACTCAAAAGGAGGATAACGCTGAGATGTGGATGAATCTGACGAACCGAGGCGGTATGGCGAATGATGTGATTCGGCACTTGACAAACTGCAAGGATATTCAGTTTTCTGAAATCAAAAAGGATCGTCACGTTTGGTCCTTTGAGAATGGTCTCTTGGATGCTCGGCCGATCGACGAGAACCGGAACCCCGAGACGGGGGCGCGTCAGTTTACGTTTTACGAGTACACGTCCAAGGAGTTTCACGAGCTAGATCCCGAACTCGTCTCGTGCAAGTACTTTGACTTGCCTTTTGATCCGTGTCATGACGTCGAGGACTGGTACCGTATCGCGACGCCCAACTTCCAAAAGGTTCTGGATTACCAGCGGTTTGACGAGTCTGTG
>Ga0213922_1000177_pt1 | contig 36742 bp, 55 predicted proteins | sample McNCre2917MG_FD_165060 | JGI IMG/M metagenome (GOLD analysis project Ga0213922, IMG submission 165060) | Freshwater microbial communities from McNutts Creek, Athens, Georgia, United States - 29-17 MG | ecosystem: Environmental > Aquatic > Freshwater > Creek | place: USA: Georgia | collected... | reverse complement strand
ATTCGCATACACCCGTATTACAGGGTGAGGGAGGACCCATCAACGCCCCCGCGCGGCCTGGTAGGCCAGCTCCCGCTCCAGTGCTGCCCGGAGGTGTGGGCCGAACGTGTTGCGGTATGTGTTGTCGAGGATCTTCTGGATCGGGAAGGTCGCCTCATAGCGCGGCTGGCGCGTGACGTAAAAGACCGTGTGAAAGCCACGGGGTAGGCCGCCTCCCTTAGGTCGCTTGCCGAGGCGTGCGTAGATGCCGAGGGGCAGGCCACCGGGACGGCCGACAAAGTAGTCGCGCTGACTGCGCTTGGACTGGCTGCGCTGACTGCCTGAGACGTTGGCGGTGTAACCCTGCTGCCCGAGTGCCTTGAGGCGTGAGAGGACTTGCGTGTAGGTCGAGCCGCTGAGGTTGCCGTAGGCGTTGAGCTTAAGGGGGGTGACACCGGTGGGCACGATGAAGCTGCCAGCAGGAAGCACACCAGAGGCAACCAGCTGCCGCTCTGACGCCTTCTGACGCCGCACACCACCACCTGCCATGGCCTGCAGGTACTTGGCCGCTGGCGTGCCCTTGGAGGCGAACTCCTTGAAGCCCACCCATGCCTCTAGGTTCTTGGGGCTGGCGTATCGGACGAATGTGCTGTTCATCGTGAAGGGTGTAGGCCGATCCACGTAACGGGGGGTCTGCGCCTTGAGTGCCACCTGAGACTTCTTGGCGCTCTCGGTCATGGCCTTGGCAATGGCCCATGGCAGCTGCTTGGTCATGGCGTCAGTCCAACGGATGGCCTTGGGCAGCTCTGATCGGATGTCGAGGGTGATGGATGCCATGGGCCAAGGGTAGGGACGGCGCCGAGGTGAGCGCCATCCCAGATGCGTGAGCTATCGGGAATCAGGCAATGCGTGAGACAGCAAGGCCGTCGTCCAGCTTGTTGCAAGAGAACTTGCGACCGAGGCGCCGACCGAGCTTGTCGGCCAAAACGCGAAGGTAAGCCTCCGAGCGGCCATCTGGATCAGTGCCATCAAAGAGGGGGACGATGAACGCCTCACCCACCGCAAGGCGATCGGCGGGCCATTCCAGCTTCGGGTAGCGGTTGCGGCGCAGCAAAACAGCTTGATGCGAGATCACTGGGTAGTTGGTCACGTCGGAAAGATAGAGACGTTGTAAGCATACCTCCAATCCTTGGCGTCGGCGACACCTGTCAACCTGCCGACCTCGCCCACCTTGGCCCTATAGCTGCTTTTTCTGTGCAGCCCCTTCCCTTTACTAAAGTAACCCTTAGGTTAGTAGGTTGGTAAGGTTAGCAGAAGCACTGCAGCAGCTGGGTTCTCGGCCTTCCAACCTCATTTTGGAGGTTGGACAAACACCCATTTGTTCCGACCTTCCAACCATGCGCGCTTCTTTTCGTAGCCCAACCCGCGCAGGATCGAGGCCACCTGCATCTGATCGGCACGCCCCTGGCGCTCGACCGGCTTGCCGATCGCCTCGGTCAACAACAGTTCGCTGGTGATAGGTCTGAGGGTCTGGCGATGGCTGCTAAGCCATTCCTCGATCGCCGACTGCCAGGGGCTGTCCACTAGGTAGGTCTCGTTTTCCTGGTCCACCTGCTCGGCGTGTTCGCGTCCGAGGTGGTTGGGCTCACCTGCGCGATATGCGGCGACGGCTGCGCTCCAAATGGCGTCACGCTCCAGAAGCAGGCCATCGACGGGGACATGCGGGGATGCCGTGACGGGGATGACCCAGAACCGCCGGTTGCCGGTGTCATCTACCAAGAAGCCGGTGTCTCGATTGGTGCTGCCAACGATGATCGAGCGCCGAGGGAAGGACTCGGTGGTGCGCTGGTACGGCGCGCGGAAAAGATCGGTCTGCTGGGTGAGGAACGCCTTGATCTGGCCGGCGTGCTTCCGGCCGGTGATGTGATCCAGCTCGGCCCACTCCATGATCCAGCTGCGGTGCAGCACCATGAGGTCATCTTTGCTGCCGATGTCGCGGAGTGCATCGCTGAACCAGAGGCCGCCAAGGTTGCGCCAGAAGGTGGACTTGCCGCAGCCCTGCGGCCCCATCAGGACGCAGGCCGAGTCATGCTTGCAGCCGGGCTCGAAGACGCGCCGGACGGCGGCGATGAGAGTGGCCTTGAGCATGGCGTCGTAGAGGCTGCCGGGCTGGTCGGTGGGACGGAGATAGGCCGTTGAAAGGTGGTCGATCGGCGCCGGTGGCACGTGATCGGCGACGTGCTCCAAGTATTCGCGGACCGGGTCGTAAGGGTTCTCCAGCGCAACGACATGGACGGCATCGGCGGCCAGGTCCTTGGTGACCTTGACGCCCTGCTGCGAGAGCGTGAGGTAGAAGTGCTCAATGTGCTCGATCGGCTTCTGATCCAGCTCGATCGCCTTGGTGAAAATGTTCCAGCGGAGGCTCTGCCCGAGCTGCTGGCGCAGCAGCCTGAGCAGTTCGTCGGACTCCAGCTTCAGCAGCTTGTCGGGCCTGGCAGTAGGCTTCTCGTGTCCCTGTGGTGGGGATGGCTGCGACTGCCGCTCGGATGTGGTGACCGGGCGGCTTTTTTCATGGCCGGCCATGTGCGCGAGGGTGCCAAGGCTGACGCCACCGGTTGAGGCGTTGAAGGTCTTCCACTTCGCATCGCAGACGCCGGGCTCGAACTTGCCTGAGGCGGCTGACCAGTGGATCCAGTCCTGCAACAGGCTGTCGTCGCCGACGCTGTGCAGCGCCATTCCGACCTTGACCCAGGTGTCGTAATCGTCGGCATCAGCGGCAGGGATGCGGCTAAGAAAATCACGCGCGCGTTGACTGTCTGGCTCTGGGAGTCGGAGCAAAGGTGTCGGCTCAGGTTGATGCCGTTGCATCTGCTGGAGCAACAACGACGGCGCCTCGGCAAGGGGGAGATCGCCCGGGCTACGGCCCTTGATCCAGCGGTATGCGCCGGTGATCGGGTGAGCGCCTGCGACGACGGACTGACAGCCAGCCCAGCGCAGTTCCAGCTGCTCGCCTTTGATCGAGCTGCGGAGCTTGGTGGTCTTGATGGTGGCCCAGAAGGGTTCGGGCACCTGATAGATGATCTGAAGCCGGCCATCACGGCCGGATGTGACGGCCCATGACTTAGGTAACTCGCGCAGGGGTGCGCCGATCTGCTCCAGCACCTCGGAGGCGCCGAGACCATCGTGATCGACAAACAGCAGGCCGCCGGACTGCGGACCAGCGACGACGCCAACGGCTACGGCACGGCCGGCGTGGATCTCGGTGGCGAGCTGGTCTTTGGTGAGGGGGTGCTTCTGCCACTCGGGCTGGTATGGGCGCTTGTCGTTGCCGACTGCGACCAGGCCCCAGTGATCGGGGAGCAGGTCAAGGTGATCGATGAGTGGTGGGGTGGTCATGCATGGCCTATGCGCTCTCGGAGTTTAGGGAACAGGTTGGCAGGTTGGACAGTGCCGCTTCGGCATCTGCAACAGACCGAGCGACAGCAGCGATGCCACCAGCACCTCGGACTACGCCAAGCCATGCCTGCTGCTCGGGCCGTAGCCGGCCAGTGGGGGTCTTGATCTCGATCGAGGTGAACACGGCCAGGCGCTGGCCAACCATGTCGGGGGTGACCACCACGGTGCGCCAGCCAATCAGATCAGCTGAGCCGCGCGCCAGGCCGAAGGTGACCAGGCGGCCGGTGCGAGGATCGGGGAGGGCACCGCATTGGTTCCGAAACAGCCGCGCATCAGGCCGCGTGCCAACCGCCAAGCGGATCTGCTGCTGGAGGTTGGTCTCGGCGTTGGGCACGATCACGGGCGCTGCTGCCGGGCAAAGTAAACGTGCCGAGCCCAGCCGGCGGGGTTCTTCATGCCGCGGGCGATGCCGACTTTGATCAGTTCCTCAAAGGTGCGGGCCTTCTTCCGTTCGGCAACACGCTGGCGGATGCCCTCCCGCTTCAGCTCCTGCAGCTCACCCTCCACCTGCTTCAGCTCCCGGGGCGACGGCGCACACGCTGCACCGCACACCGGGCACTCAGGCGCCGGCTTGAACGCGGCATAGCAGCTGGGGCAGGTCCGCACCGATGGAGCAGCGTCACCGGCGCCGCGGGTCTTGCGGATGCCATCCTCCAGGGTCCAGTCCCGCGGATCATCGGGGAACCCGTGGCGGTGGACGTTGCCGACGTGATCAAGGATGACGGCTTGCGTCTTGCCTGGCGCTGGCCTGAGCACACGGCCGACCTGCTGAAGGTAAAGGCCGAGGCTGGCGGTGGGTCGAAGCAGGATGGCGCAACCTGCGGCAGGGATGTCGAAACCCTCTGAGACCACGTCAACCGTCACCAGCACCTGCAGGTCACCGGCCGCGAAATCAGCCACGGTCTGATCGCGATTGCGTGATTGCCCGAGCAGGGTGGCGGCAGGGATGCCAGCTGCACGGAATGACGCGGCGACATTTTCGGCGTGTTGAACTGTGCAGCAAAACACGATCGCGCGCTGATTGGCGGCCAAGCGTTGGTAGTGATCGATGGCGTCACCGGTGACTGTGGGCCGATCCATGCGGCTGGCAGCATCGCCAATGGCATAGTCACCTGCACGTTTTTGCATACCTGAAAGATCCGCCCGCACGGTCGGGGCGTAGATGCGGGTTTGGCTGAGATGGCCAAGAAAAATCAGGTCCGCGACAGACGGGCCAAGAACAAGGCGGTCGAAGACCGCAGATAGGCCGCGGCCATCCAATCGAGCGGGTGTGGCGGTGACTCCAAGGCGGAAGGCGTCAGGCCAGTGGGCCAGTACGGCGCTCCAGCTGCCTGCGGTGGCGTGGTGCGCCTCATCAATCAGGATCAGATCCGGGGTCGTGGTGACACGCTCCAGCCGGCGCGCAAGCGTTTGTACGGATGCGATCTGAACAGACGCGGGGGTCTCTGCGACACCGGCGGCGATGATGCCGTGCTTGACGCCTGCCAGCTGCAGCTTTGCGGCGGTCTGGGCGATCAGCTCTCGGCGATGGACCAGCACCATGGCGCTGCGGCCGCGATCGGCGAGGGTTCGCATGATCTCGGCCATGACGATCGTTTTGCCGGCACCGGTCGGCATGACGAGCAGGGGGGCGCGAAAACCGTCGCGGAAGGCGAGGCGAAGGTCTGAGATGGCCCGGTGCTGATAGGTACGGAGAGTGAGACTCATAGGACTAGACCCGCGACTGGCTTAGTGGTATCCGAGTCAGAGACCGGAAAGCCAAATAAAATCAGTGGGTTAGCGGGAAAAAGCAGGAAGGGGAATGAGCCGATGGTAAGTTCTGAGAGCCCTGATGAATGGGATCCACTGGACAACACCGAATATCACCGCCACGCGGCGGTCTCGAAGAGCCATCTCGACCTGGTGGCGCGCAGCCCGCTGCATTACTGGGCCCGCTATGTGGATCCGAAACGGGTCGAGCCTGAGCCGACGCCTGCCATGCTGCTGGGCACCGCGGTTCACACTCACATCCTTGAACCCGGCGAATGGGGCGCGCGCTACATCGCAGGCCCTGAGGCGATCGATCGGCGCACCAAGGCCGGCAAGGAAGCATGGGCAGCCTTTGAGGCCGATGCTGCAGGCCGCACGGTGATCAGCCGCAACGACGCCGACCTGGTGCTGGCCATGGGCCGTGCGGTGCGGAACCACCCAGCGGCAGCGATGCTGCTCCAGTTGCCCGGAGCAGCAGAGACGACATGGATGTGGCACGATGCGGCCACCGGGCTCCAATGCAAATGCCGGCCGGACTGGCTGACTACGGATGGCAGGCTGATCGTGGACCTGAAGACCACAGAGGACGCAAGCCCGGCAGGGTTCCGCAAGTCGATCGCAAATTTTCGGTACCACGTGCAAGCGGCCTGGTATCTGGACGGCGTTGAGCGCGCCACCGGCCGCCGGCCAGAACAGTTCCTGTTCGTTTGTGTCGAGAAACGTGCCCCGCACGCTGTCGCCGTTTACGCCGCTGACGCGGAGATGATCGACGCCGGTGCAAAGCAGGCACGGCTGGATCTTGACACCTTGGCGGTCTGCAAAGCCGCCGATGCCTGGCCTGGCTACAGCGACCAGATTGAGCCCATCAGCCTGCCTGCATGGATGCGGCCCAAAGCTGACGGCACCATGCCCACCATCACCGAAATCGAGACCTACTGATGACCGACCAATCCACCGCACTGACGACCATCCAGCCCGGCGTGTTCTCGGGGATCCAGGCATTCGAGGAAGCTCAACGGATCGCCAAGGCGCTGGCTAGCAGCACGCTCATTCCCCAGCAGTTCCAGGGGCAGGCGGGGTACGCCAACTGCTTGGTGGCGCTGAACATCAGCCGCCGAATGGGCATGGACCCGCTGATGGTGATGCAAAACCTGCATATCATCCACGGTCGCCCGAGCTGGTCCAGCCAGTTCATCATCGGTCTGATCAACGGCTGCGGCCGCTTCAGCCCGCTGCGATATGACATCACCGGCAAGGGTGACACGCTGGCCTGCACCGCGGTGGCAACCGAGATCCGCACTGGTGAGGAACTGCGCGGCCCTGAGGTGACGATGGCCATGGCAAAGCGTGAAGGCTGGGCAACCAAGGCCGGCAGCAAGTGGGCAACCATGCCGGATCTGATGATCAGGTATCGGGCCGCGGCCTTCTGGGGGCGCCTGTACATCCCCGAGCTGCTGGTCGGCATCCAGACTCAGGAGGAAGTGATCGACATTGAGCCGGTGGACATCACCGAGGCACCAAAAACCACCGTGGAAGAGTTGAACCAGAAGATCGCCCAACCGGCGACAAAACAGGAGAGGGAGCAGACGCATGATGACGAAATCTTCTGAGGCTGGGTATCTCCAGCCGAGGGAATTGGCGGAGCGGTGGCGCGGTGTCGTCACCCTCAGCACGCTTGACAACTGGCGCAGCCAGAATCGCGGACCGCGATTTGTAAAGATCGGCGGCCGCGTCCTATATCCCGTTGCGGAGGTCGAAGCCTATGAGCTGCGTAACCTGCGCGGGATGCCCAACCACCCACCTACTCAACCCAGACAATGACCTTCAGCGTGAATGGTGCCCTGTTCAAGCAAACCGCAGCCGACTGGCAAAAACGGATGGGCGACAAGTATGAAGCCGGGAAGAATTACCCAGAGTTCGACGGCGTGCTGAACGTGCCGGCTGACCAGGCGTATGCGCTGGCGCAGTACCTGATGAACGCGGTCCCACAGGGTGATCGGCAAGAGATCCCGGTGCGGCTCAGCGGCTGGGCAAAGACTGCCAACAGCGGGGTGAAGTATCTGAGCATTGTCGCAAAGCCGGACTACAAAGTCCAGAAGGCGATCGAGGATGCGCAGGCTGTCCCTGCTGCTGCAGCCAGCTTGGCTCAGGCAACCGGAGGCGTGGTGCTTGATGTCACCGACGCCGACCTGTTCTGATCACATCAGCTGAAGCTCCAGCCGGGCGATCTCGTTGACGGCCGACTGGAGCAGATCCTGCTGGTAGTAGCACTGGCGGAGAAGTTGGCCGGCAAGCTGGCCGATCTCTCCGCCACGCTCCAGCCGCTTCACTTCCGTTTCCAGTTGGAACTGCTTCTCAAGGGGCATTTCCACCGCCATCCATTCACCGAAGTTCATCAGCCCGGGGCGCACCGCCTCATCATGCCAATGCAATGCAAGCGATGCCAGAGCACAAAGACCCGAACGCCGTCCGTCAACAGCCGGAGCGCCACCCAGACCGTGCGGAAGCGTGTGTGCCAAGACTGCGGCAACGCATGGTTCAGCGTTGAGATTGTCGTGCCGGACTTTGCGGTGGGATGGTCCGCGATCGGCGGAGGCGGGAGTAAGCCGGTCTTGCGCGTGCCGATCGATGTGACGCTGCAGCACATCGAGGAAGTCGATCGGACGGCACTGTGCCGAGCGACCACCCAGGTCCGCCAGGCACGCCGCAACCTGACTGTTACGGAATGTGACACGACCATCGACTGATGCGCTGCCGGCGGGGTATTGTTATTGGCATGGGGCGGACGGAAGCACCCCGGCGCAAGCCACAAGGAGCCTCCCGCGGGAACAGTCACACGACCGCGTCACCAATCGAGGCCGAAGCGGTGCAAAGCCGCCAACCCAATTCAAGCTTCACCCATGATCACCACCACCCTTTTTCTGGTCTGGAAGCTGTTTTTCCCGCTTCTGGTTCTGCTCGCCATCATCGACTGGCTCACAGCTTCCACCGATCGCCGCGCCCGGCTACTGCGCCGCACCGGCCTCAGCCAGCAGCAGATTGCCGATCGCCTCAACGTTTCCCGTTACCAAGTCCGCAAAGCACTGGCATGAGCAACCTTTCCGCACCTTGGATCATGCGCACCGCCGCGTTAGCGCTGTTGATCTGTTCCTACTGCGCCGGAGTCCGCGACGGCCGCACGCACCAGTACCAGATTGATCATCCCACCACACAACAACGATGACCCTCATTACCGATCGCCGCTTCCATTTCCGCATCCCGAGCTGCAACGTTTACGAATGCGTGTTCGCATCATCAGCTGCTGAGGCTCGCATCATCGTGCAGCACGAATACTGCGGGAACGCCAATGAGATCGAATGGCTCACACCAATGGATGATGAACAATGAGCATGGGAAATGTCGTACTGAACTGGGATGAAGTTCAGACAACGCCCAGCGGTGAAAGCGTCACCCGTGCCGTCGCCGGTAACCCTACTCAGGCGTACCGGCTGCTGGTGCGCGCGCCATATGCTCCACCGATGCGGATGATCCTGTTCGCCGAAGGCAAGAAGGAGGCGGTGATGTATGCCCAGAACCGCTGGCCTGATGCCGTTGTGAAGCTGATCGAATGCCTGAACTGATGACGGCGGCCAGCCTGTATCAGTTTGGCCGCTGCTACGAACGCGAGCGCATCTGCAACATGCTGCGCGCTCGCATGGACCAACTTCCGCCAGACTGCACGGCATGGCAGGAAGCCAACAACCTCTACACAATCCTCAACACCGATGGCACTGAACCAAATCCAGCTTGACCAGCGCCGCGCCGACATGATGATGGCGCTGTACCGCAACAGCGGCCGTACCTGTGGCACCTACACCGGCCTCTGGGCTGAGTTTTCCAAGGATGTGGCCAACCACCTCCGCGACATGGACTGGGCCGACATCAAGGCCGCCTGCGTGAAGGCGATCGGCGGCACTGACTCGCACCTCGCCGAGCATCACGCTGAGGCGTGCATCCGCACCATCCGCGCCGAGCTGGTGAAGGGGTGGGAATGACTGACTACAAAGCAACGCCTGAGCTTTGGGCGCATGTTGAACGCGCCAGTAATAACCCGCGTGACATCGCCACCCGCCGCGCCCTGGAGACCCTGCCCGAATGATCAACATCGACTCTGACCAAGGCCGCATTGGTGAGCTGTGGTGGATCAACTCTGATCCGTCACCACACCGCGTCGGCTTTAACTTTGCTGGCGCCCATGTTCACATGGATCTGTACCGCTGGGGAACCTGCGGCATCGGTCGGGACGTCCGCGTTGCAATGGAGCCGGCCAATGACTGACTTTCGCGCACTGTGCGCTGAGCTGCTGGCTGCTACAGATGAGTACACCGGCATGAATCCTTACATGAGGCTGGACAACGCCATGAAGGCCGCCCGCGCCGCTCTGGCCCAGCCCGAGCCGCAGGGGCCGACGGATGAGGAGCTGTGGGATTCCTGGTTGCGGCTTAGGGAAAGCCTGGACGGCCCGGCTGCTGCGGCCAGGTTCTGGGAGTGCGCTCAGGCTGCTGTCCGCCCTACTATCACCCCCATCTCGGTGAGCAAGCGGCCCTGGGAGCGCGAGGGGTGGTGTGATGCAAACCAAAAATGCTGGGTTTGGAACGAAGGAAATTGCCGATGGTGGGAGTTTATTGATTCCCGCATGATCTCTTTCTCCCATGATGATTACACCCACTGCTTGCCTCACTGGGCGCTGCCGGTGCCTAAGTCGGAGGTTTCCAATGGCTGAATTCAGCTCCTGCGTCGCTGGCGTGCGGCTGTCTGCACGCGATCGAGCGACTGCCCTCAGGCTTGGCAACGGCAACATCAGCCAAGGCGTGCGTTATGCACTGCGGTTTGCTGCTGATGAACGCGCCAGTGTTTCACCACTGTCTGAAATCCTGCGGTCTGCCGCAAGGATGGCCGAGTCCCTTGAACAGAAGCGCAAAGCATGACCACCACCTTCATCCACTGCACGCCGAACGCTGAGCAGCTCATTGTCAAGATGGCCAGGGTGAGCAACCCTGCCAACGCCGACAACACGGCAACAGCGCCGAAGCTGCTGCAGTACCTGATCAAGCATTGGCACTGGTCACCATTTGAGATGGCCAGCTTGTGCATCAAGATCGACACCGAGCGTGACATTGCTGCGCAGATCCTGCGTCACCGGTCGTTCAGCTTCCAAGAGTTCAGCACCCGGTATGCCGAGACCGGCCAGGCCGAGATCCCGGCATTGCGCCGGCAGGACACCGCCAACCGGCAGAACAGCACCGACGACCTTGATCCTGAGGTGGTCGATGCCCTGCAGATGGATGCCGGTGGTGTGATCGCCGCGGCCTTCCTGACGTACCAGAACATGCTGCTGCAGGGTGTGGCCAAGGAGACGGCTCGCCGGATCCTGCCGCTCTGCACGCCCACGACGCTGTACATGCACGGCACGCTGCGCAGCTGGCTGCACTACATCGAGGTTCGCACCGGGCCTGAGACCCAGTTGGAGCACCGGCTGATCGCTGAAGGTTGCCAAGCGATCTTTGCCGAACAGTTCCCCACCATTTCTGAGGCTGCTTTCCATGATTGATCCAGTCAACAACCCGGAGCACTACATCCAGGGGGGCATCGAGTGCATCGACGCCATCGAGGCGGCGCTGACTCCTGAGGAATTCCGGGGATTCTGCAAAGGCAACGCGCTGAAGTACATCTGGCGCGAGCGTCACAAAGGTGGCGAAGAGTCACTCAAAAAGGCCAACTGGTACCTTCGCAAGCTGACCGATGAGGCCTAAGGGATTGAACCTGATCGAGCGGCTCGCTTGGGCGGTGCTGTATCGCAGCAAGCGGATCGGTTTGCTGGTGGCCAAGATGCACGACAACCACGACATCATTTGCCGCGCTCGCAGCACTGACCGCGAGGCCGTGCACCTGCTCAGCGTGTTGATCGATGAGCTGGAGCCACCTAGCTTGCAGTTAGAGCGTCAGTTTCACGCGCCGGCATACGGCGAAGACAAGTGATCAGCTTCTATCACGGCCGCCTGCAGATCGATCGACGCTCACTGTGCGAGAACTGGCGGGCGATTGTGAGAATGCCGCGATCGGACCAGATCGAGATTGACCTTGGCACGCCTGACATGCGTGAGGCGTACCTTCGGGCGCAGTACCACTACCTGGCGCTTCGCATGAAGCAGCCGATCGAGGAAGTGAAGGAGATATACCGGAAGAAGGTCGCCTGCTGGAGCTGCTGCCAGTGGCTGCCGCTGGCGGGAGAGTGCTCGTTCGGGTTCCCGGAAGCCCGCCAGACTGGTGGAAGGTTTGCCGCGCGGTGTGATCTGTATGACGACGGAACGGGAAGTGATCGAACGGCTGGAGAGGGGCGAGGGGCGATGGATTGACGTGATGATCGACGACGACGGGATGCCGCTGTATCGCGCTTGCGGCCAAAGCGGTGGGATCTGCCGGTACACGATCGACCTATGGCAGGCCGAGATTTACGTGACCTACTACTGAGCCAGCCATTGGATGACGGCCCACTCCCGGGCCGCGGTCCAGAACGGCTGAGCCCGGAACCAGTCAACCCAGTGCTTGTGGCCCTTGCGGCTGTTGCACATGAAGCAGCAGCTGACCAGGTTCTCCCGCACGGTGAGACCGCCATGCACCTTTGGGATCACATGGTCGAGGGTGGGGCTGCGGCCCAGCTGGTCGCCGCAGTAGGCGCAGCGGTGATCCCATGCCAGGTGTATCTGATCGCGGGCTGATCGCCGGGTGACCAGCCGAGTTTCGTCAATGTGGTGCCGTTCCACGGAGATCCGCCGGCAGCTGGAACACTTCAATGCTTAGATCGACAATGTCGTCGTCGTTGCGGATGAACTCTGACAGCTGGCTGTAGATGTCGGCTGGCAGGTCCTCGGCTGCGGTGTCCGATCGGTAGATGACCTTCGCCGTGATCTCGACAATGAAGGCAGGCACGGCAACCGCACGGCTGCCCATACGGTAACGGGGCGCACCATGCTGCAAGTGTGACGGGATGTAAACCGACCACCCTGATCCGGGGATTCGCGCTGCCGGTGGGGTATGATTCATTCATCGACAGCCACTCGACCGATGACCACCATGATCCAGCAAGTCGCCGACAACGCCTTCGTGCTCACCACCGGCAAGGGTCGCGAAGTGCAAGTGACCTTCTTCAGCTGGGGCACCGTCAACGTCCTCGTCGGCACCGGCACCGGCATGGGCCGCAACTACAGCAGTCTGACCGAGGCCGCCAACGGCTACAAAGCCGCCGACGTGAAGGCCGCTCTGGCGGCTCTGGCGGCATGACCGTCACCTTTAGCGAGGATGATCTGGCAGCCATGGCCGCTGCCATCAAACAGCACCTGTCCGACTGTCGCGCTCATCCACCCATGACCTACATCCTCAGCATCGGCCCATGGCACGTCGGGCCGTTTCCCACCCACACCGCGGCGCAGCACTTCGCCGAGACCCATGGCATCGATGACTTCCGCATGATCGAGTTGGATGACCCGGCCGAGGCGCCCGGGAAGATCCATCGGATGCGGTGCGATAGCCCTTAGAATGTCGGCTGCCGTTGAAAGGATGTGCCCTCCAATAGCTCCGAGTATCAGCGCGCCTACTACGAGCGCAACCGGGAGAAGGTCAAGCAGCAGGCGGCTGCCTCCAATCAAAAGCGGCGCCACAAGAACCGTGAATTGATCCGAGAGCACTTGGCGACGCATCCCTGTGTTGACTGCGGCGAGGCTGACCCCGTGGTGCTTGAGTTTGACCACCGCGATCCAGCCGAAAAAAGTTTCCCTATTGGCAAAGCCATTGGAAAGACCTGGCGTTGGCAAGTGATCGAGGAGGAGATCGCCAAGTGCGATGTAAGGTGCGCCAACTGCCACCGCAGGCGAACAGCGCAGCAGCGTGCTGCTGGAGAATGGTGAGCCCGGACAGATTCGAACTGTCGGCATCTCGATTAAAAGTCGAGCGCTCTACCGCTGAGCTACGGGCTCCCAAGTGCGCGAATACTGCGCGAATGGCCTTTCTAACTGGTCGCTAAGTCTTTGTTTTTACAGATCCTTTTTGGATTGAATCAGCGATTAAAAGTCGCCTAAGAACAGCTCACGGAATCTCACGGAATCTCACTAAGCCTCTGATTCAACCACTAGATTCCGCCTTGCCTTCTCACGGCTGTTCGCGCAGAATCACGGCCATTCGCGCAAATCTGCGCGAATGGTGCGCGAATGGGAGAGGCCATGAAAAGAGAGTGGATCGCTGATACAAAGGTGCCCGGGCTGGGGATCCTGAAGCTGCCGAGCGGGGTCGAGACTTGGTACCTGCGCTTCAGGGAACCGGGGGGCAAGCAGCAGCACCACAAGATCGGCCGGCTGCCGATCGTCAGCCGCACGCTGGCGCGGGAGGAAGCCCACAAGCTGCTGGCTGCGGTGGCCAAGGGGGAAGCGCCCACCAGCGCGCGCCAGAAGCTGCGCCGCGGCCCATCGGTGGCAGATCTTTACGCCCGCCTTCAGCTGGAGCACTACGGCACGCTGAGGGCCTCGACGCGCGCCGGATACAAGAGCATCTGGGAGGCGCACATTATCCCGGAGCTGGGCACCACCAAAGTGCAGCAGGTGACGACCGCGCAGGTGATGAAGCTGATCCGATCGGTCGGCGGCACCCAAGCCAACCGGACCCTAGCGGTGCTGCGGAAGGCGTTCAACTTGGCGATCCTCTGGGGGCTGCGGCCGGACAATCCCTGCGCCAAGGTGCCGGGCAACGGTGAGCGGAAGCGGCGCCGGTATCTGACGCGCGAGGAACTGCAGCAGCTGATGGCAGCCCTCGATGGGTTCGGTGCTGCCGGTGTGCGCTGGCGGTTTGCCCAGCTGGTGCGGCTGCTGCTGCTGACCGGCTGCCGGGTCTCAGAGATCAAGGATGCGCGCTGGGAATGGCTGCAGGGAAACGTGCTGGTGGTGCCGCCGGAGTGCCACAAAACCGGCCGCGATGGCCATCCGCGACTGGTTCAGCTGACACCGCCGGCGCTGGCGGTGCTGGAGCAGCTGCGCGCCAGATCAAACAGTGATTGGATCATCCAAGGCGATGGCGATCATCCGCTGGTCGGATACCAGAAGCTCTGGCAGGAGCTGCGCACCACCGCCAAGCTGTCCGACCTGCTGGTCCATGACCTGCGCCATAGCTACGCCTCAGTAGCCGTGAGTGCCGGCCTGACGCTGCCGCAGATCGGCGGACTGCTTGGACACGCCAGCCCGCTCACCACCGCGCGGTACGCCCACTTGATGGATGAAGCGGCCGCGGCGATGGCTGCGCAGGTTGCTGCGGCGATCGGGAAATAGCTCAGCCTTTGCTGGGCGTCACCATCCGATCGTTGCAATAACGCCCCGTCACCGCATAGGACCGATTCGGCACGGCATCCATCCGATGGAACACCATCTGGCCGATCTTCATCCCGGGCCAGATCGCGACAGGGTGCATCCGCCGCGCATTGCTCAGCTCCAGCGTCAGGCGGCTGCCATGCCAGCCCGGGTCGCACCAGCCAGCCAGCAGGTGTTCGATGCCCTCCCGCGCGCGGCTGGACTTCAGCACGAACTGAGCCGCCACGGTGTCGGGGATGTTGAAGATCTCCAGCGTCTCGGCCAAGCAGAACTCCCCAGGCTGCAGCAGGTAGGGATTCTCAGCCGTGTGGCCGGTGATGCTCTGGAGCTGAAGCTCTGGGCTGTCCGGCACCTCGATCATGATGCGATCACCCAGCAGCACATCCATGCTGGCCGGGTTGATCAGCTCAGGATCAAAAGGCACGACCATGGCGTGCCGGCGGCAGAGCAGGTGGATTTCGTAGTCGGGGAGGGGCACTCGGCGCGATCAGCTCGCCCAGAGCTTACCCTCCGCGATCCTGCGCCGCCTCAGGCCAGCCTCCACGCTGCTGCCGGGGTTCACGTAGAGCATCAAGGCCGTCGGTACAAAGGACCACCGCTTTTCCCTCAAGGCTGCGGTGATTGAAGTGAACCCGGCGTTGCCATAGAAGGCGGTGCCGACGTTGTACCCAAAGCTGATCAGCGCTGATTTTTGGCCATTGCTCAGCTCGCCCCAATAGGGGATCTGCCTGCTGAAGGATGCCGCGATCCGATCGACTTCATTGCGGAGCAGCTGGTCTGCCTCGGTCGGCGTGATCCGGTCGCCGGGCTTCACCGGCCGGCCGTCGCCGTAGCGAGTGTTGCCGTAGCCGATCGTCCATGGATCGCCGCCGGTGCCGGGATCCGGGTATGCGGTGAGGCGCACGCCCTCAAACTCCTTGATGATCTTCAGCGCTGCGGACAAGTCGGACTGTTTGCCGTCCTGGCTCCACGTGGCGAACCATGGCCGATCGCGGCGCATGGCTGCGGTGTAGCCGTTGGCGGCTAGATCCTGCTCCAAAGTCTCGATCGCGGCGGCCTGGTGCGGGAGCCCGCGGTAGAACCTGAAGAGCTGCTCCAGCGTGATCGGGGCAGGGTTGGCCATCAGTCAGCGGCGCTTGGGGAACATCAGCTGAGCTGCCTGCAGCAGCAGTTGCACCCAGCTGTTGGACTTGAGGGGGCTGAGAGCGATCAGCTCAGAGCCGGCAGCAACGACGATGGCGACGACTGCGGTGGTTTCAGGCGACACTGCGTGCATTCAATTGCTCCAAGGCTAGGGCTTCATTTCAAGGACGCGGACGCGGCGGTCCAATTCCGCCAGCTGCGCGCGGGCGTCGGTCTTTAGCTCATCGACCGATTTGGCAAGCTGCACGATGGTGGCTTCGATCCTGGCGGACTGGACCTGCACCGAGATCAACAGCGCTCCGATGGCGACCATCCCAGCCGCGAGCGTGGCCGGGAGAGCGGCGGCCAGCACATCGCTAAGGGTCTTGGGTTGATCCGCCATCGGGGCACCCTGCGTCTCTTCCATCGTAACGATCGAAGGGATCAGGCATCCCTGCGCAGATGGCAAGGGCGCGCCGATAGTAGTGGTTCTTTGTCTTTCCCGCGGCTTGCAGCGTGTCGCGGATGCGTCGCCAGTTTTCGCGGGTCTGGCGGTCCATTACCGGAAGATGGCGACAGAAACCTGAGAACAGTCCTGTGTTGCGCCGGTTTGAGATGATGCACCGGACCATCCTGTCTGGATTCTGACGGCGCTGGTGGTTCTCGTAAATGTGCTTTCTTCGCCCAACACACTAATTCGAGTGTTGGTAGTAACTGTCTCTTTGGACGATCCGGTCAGGCAATAGTTTACATCCGCCAACGCCGTCGTAAAGTTGACCGTATAATCACCCACGGCATTGTCAGTGATCGAGCTGACGTTATAACTGGCGCGGATTGCAACGGTGCCGGTACCGTTGAAGTTCACCCAGGCGCGACAGGTCTGCGTCAGGCACCCGCCGCCGATGCTGCCATCAGTGTTGAGGACGATGTTGTTACTGCCTGAGCTGGCGTTCTTCAGGTTGGTGGCGCTTAGGGTGCTCATGGCTCACTCGTAGAGAATGTTGATGGTGCCAGCGTCGAAGGTGCTAGTCCCGGCGATGGTGGTGATGCGTACGGCCGTCAGCACTGCAGCAAGCGAGATCGTCCCGTTGACGATGGTTGTGTAGGGGTTGCCAGTCGAATAGCCTGTTCCATGGCAGACCCATTGGTTGCCTGAAAGGTTCATCAGGCGAAACTCAGTGTAGTGAAGGTCAGCCGCCAGAGCTGCAGGCAACACAAAGCCAGCTGTGTAACTGTTGATGCCGGTGTTGTTGGAACCGCCAAAAATACCGGAGCCGCAGGTGTAACCAGACGTGACATAAGTTGTCGATCCAGTCCCGATCTGAAGCTGTATAGGGCTGGTGCTATTCGTGCTCACACCAGCGAGCAGCACCGTCACCCGCTTCACCCAAGCCGGAATCCCCGTGAAGTCGATCGAAGTGCCGCTGGTCGAGGCCACCGCCGTTCCGCTGACGATCTTGTCAACAAACTCGGTGGTGCCTGCGGTGGCGCCATTGCGGAGCACCTGATAGGCGTTGCCGTTGCTGGCTGGCAGGGTGATGATGTTGCTGCCGGCGACGGCTGGGGCTGCCAGCTCGGAGTAGCCCGAAGTGGAGCCGTTCATCCGCAAAGCCATCAGATCACCTCCGCAATCGCGGCTTTGATCTCATCCGGCGTCTTGGCAGCCTCGATGGCATCCTGAACTGTGGCATATTTCTCGCGGATGGCCGCGCGTTCCTCCTCGATCACCTCAGGATCAGCACCAGGGATGCGGGATGCGATGGCCTGATCCAGTGGCGCAAACTCCACCGCGCGTTGCTGGCGCCGGATGTCGTGCGCGATGGCCTTGGCCTTGTCGATGTTGATCTTGATGGTCATGGCTGGAACTCCCAAGCTGCGCGGAAGGTGCGATCCTCAGGGATCTCGCTGGCGTCCACGATGGTGTAGGGCACACCTTCGGGGACATCCTTGGCGGCGACTTCCTGGATGGAAAGCTCACCGGTGGGGATGACGATGGCAACGCCACCGTCTGGGGTTAGATAGAGGATGCGTTGGTTGATCATGGGGTCAGCTCCTTAGCCAAAAATAGCAACGGAAACATAAGTGCTGTCAGCGTTGCCGTTTCCATTGTTTGTGCATACTGCCGCGCTGGATGTTGTTGGTGTGATGGCGTCATCAATGTTTGGCGCCCAGCCTGTACTGCGCGTGCCAGTCACAGAAATGGCATAGTTTGCATTTGGCAATGCGGTTGTGAAGTTGACGCTATAGCGTCCGACGCCATTGTCGGTCAGGCTGCTGACGTTTCCAGACGCCCTGACTGCAATGGTGCCAGTGCCGTTGAAGTTCACCCACGCCCTAGCGCCATAGATCGGCGCCGTGCCGGTCTGCGCGCCATCAAGCTTTGCAGCAGTCACCGCCGCAGCAGCAATCTCAGAAGTCGTTACTGAAGAGTCAGGCAGCCCGCCTGCGCTCAGCCCCGTGATTGTCCCTGATCCATCGAGCGTGATTGGCATGATCCTTTCGGGTTAGACGATCACCCAGCTGGCGCCGGATGGAACGGTGACGGTGATGCCTGCGTTGATCGTAACCGGCCCAGCGGAGACAGCATTCTTGTTGGTGGTCAGGGTGTAGTTGGTGGTGATGGTCTGCCCGTTCTCCAGGAACACCTGATCGGATCCACCGCCTGTTGCACCACCGCCGACCTGCGACCATGCGGTGCCGTTGTAGCCCTCGAACTGGCCCAGCGTGGTGCTGAACCGGATCATGCCCGAGGTGGGTGACGCCGGCCGTTGCGCCGTGGTGCCGGCCGGCAGATCGAGGTAGCCGGTGCCGGTCAGTTGCACATCCCCGGCAAACGACGCGGTGCCCGTGAAGTTGGGGCTGGCCAGTGGCGCGAACCCTGAGATACTGGCGCCGGCCGGGATCGTCACCGTGCCCGTGAAGGTCGGGCTGGCCAGCGGTGCCCGGCTGGTGTCGGTGGGGTGAACGTGGTCCTGCCTGGCGTAGCGCAAGGACGTGCCGACCGTTGCCGTGCCATCCATCACCGGCGCGACCGCCGCGGCCTGGCCAACCACGAACGCCGTGGTGGCGATGTTGGTGCTGTTGTTGTCAGTGGCTGGCGTGGTGCTGGTGCCGCCGCCGCTGAGGGTGGCCACACCCGTGACGCCAAGCGTCGTGCCGATCGTCGCCGCGCCGGTGGTGCTCAGAGCCGTCAGTGCGTACGTGGCGGCCAGCTCGCCCCAGGCTGAGCCTGTCCACTTCTTCCACCGGTTGGCGGTGCTGTCCCAGCGGATCGTGCCCGTTGGCTGGTTGCTGGTGGTGGTGCCATCAAAGCCCAGCGCCAGGTCCGTATCCCGGGTCTGCAGCTGGCTCAGGAAGTTGGTGTATGTGCTCGTCAGCGTTGGAAGGGACCAGTCAGCCATCAGACTCCTCGTGCGCTCCAGCTGAAACTGCCACTGACCCGAGTGCCGGAGGTGTTGAAAAGCAGCACCTTGAAGGTTGTCGGGTAGGGAACATCGACAAAATCATAGACCGCAATCACGGCGCTGGTAGTCAGCGGCGTGACCGAAATTGAATCCACATCCACAAAAGCCACGTTGAAGGTCACGGTTGTTCCGCCGACATCACCCGAATTCGCGGTTCCGTTGCCGGAATCATTGCGGAGCTTGGAATCCAGCCGCGTGTTCAATCCGGTTATTTGCAGCAGGTCATCACCACCGGCGCTGGTGAAGTCGTACTGCACCCGGACGTATTGGAAGTTGGTGGCAAACACCGAGCTGACGCCGGCGTAGACGGTCCAAGGGTCGCCGACCAGCTTCTTCACGCTGATCGTTGGCGTGATGGTGGTGCTGCCAGCGATCACGTTTGAGGTGAGCGTTGCCGTCACCTTGGTGCCGGCCAGCACCGTGCCGTAGTTGATGTCCTCGTAGTATTGCGCCGTCGTGGTCGATGGCATCAGGAAGTAGGAGTAACCCGCGTTGATCTGATCCTGCGGCGTGTTCCAGCTGCGGCTGGTGAAATGGCTTTGCCAGGTCTCGGTCGTGTTGGCACTGGCCAGCAGCCCAGACCCGAAGGCGACCATGTTAATCTTGGTGCCGGCGAAGGTGCTGTTCTGGTCGAACTTCAGCACGTAGTCCGGCGGCTGGTTCACTTGCGCAGAGACGCTGCCCGGGGTGCCGTAGTTGCCGGCCGAATCAATGCCCGCCAACCAGTAAACGTAGGTGGCGGCGATGGACTCGAACACAGTGGTGAACTTGCCCTGCTTGGTGCCGATCACCGTGGCCGCGCCCCAGCTGGCGCCCTTGCGCAGCTCATACGCCACGATCGGCAGCGTCTGGGTGGAGTCGGTCCACTGGAGCAGCACGTTGTTGTCAATCACCTGCTGCGTGATGGTTGGCTGCGAAGGCACCGTGATCACCGAATCAAAGGTGCCGGCCGCGCCGTAGTTCCCCTTCAGGTCCACCGCTGCAATGAAGAACCGCCGCGTTCCAGACCATGCGCCCTTGATTGACAGGGTGGTGCCCTGCACCGTGCCGAGCACCGTGGCGGTTGCCCACGTGTCCGACACCGTGCCGTAGCGCACCTCATAGAAGGCGGTGCTGAGGCTGCCGGAGACGGCCGTCCATTTGAGGATCAGGCTGTCGTTGCTGAAGAATCCGGTGGCTGTTGTCGCGCCAGCTGCTGTGATCGTGATCGAGGCGCTAGCTGCGGTGGTGCTGTAGGTGCTGCTGGTGTCGAGCGCCTTGATCCACCAGGTCGTAGTTCCTGCCGCCAGCAGCCCCAGCTTTTTGCTGGTGGCCGCGAACACGCCAAGCTTTGTGCCACTGCCCCAAGCTGGCCCCTGCCAGATCTCATAACCCTGCAGGTCGAGATCAGCGACCGGATCCCAACTCAGGGTGACACCCACATCTGGATCCAGCACGGCATAGAGCGCCGGCACGTTGGCCGGTGGTGCCGTCTTGCCCAGTGCCGTGATGCTGCCAGAGAGCGCCGTGGCGGAAGACTGGCCGCCAGAGCTGAGGCTGTAGACGTTGACTTCAAAGAACCCCGGCGTGGTGTCAAGGATCTCGTAGTCCTGCTGCTGCCGGGTGACGGTGGTCCAGTTGCCGGAATCCTTGCGCCACTTCACCAGGTACTGGCTGACGCCTTGGATGCCCTGCCAGGACACGATGATCTTGGAGCTGACCTGATCGCGGTACTTGTAGAGCGCTTCGGTGAGGTTGAGGTTGGTCGGTGCTGCCGGCACGCTATTGAGGCTGCTGACCGATCGAGCCTGCAAGGCCACGCCGCGCTCGATGTAGTCATATTTCCCGCTGTTGTAGGCCAGCGCCGTGATTGCATAGCGGCACTGGTCCTGCTCCTGCACGCCCATCACTCGCCAGGTCGTGGTCTTTAGGTCGGTGGTCTGGTAGATCCACACGCTGTTGGGGTTCGGGGCCGAGCTGAAGGCTGCCGAGACCGTCAGCACGTTGCCGGCGATCCCTGAGACCGAGCGGGTCTGCACCGTGCCATCGCTCAGGATCACCGAGAGCGTCGGGCCGTTGATGGTGCTGAGGCCGGTGGCATCGTCAACGGTGACCGTCGTGGTCGTTGCTGATGTGATCCGCCCGCCGCGTCGGTTGCCGGCACGCACCGGATCGCTGATCTGAATGATCTGCCCGGGTCGCACGATCACGCCGGCGTCGATCGAGGCCGTGAAGGTGACGGTTTCGGTGGCCTCATTGTTGGCGGTGTACAACAGCCAGTCACCGACGCGATGAGCCTGGCCGCGGGATGTGCAGGCGAAGGCCGTGATCTCGGACTTGATGACGCCATACTTTCCGATGGCCGCCGCGTTCTCGACCACCTCGTAGGCAGTGTTTCTGAGATCGAGGTCCATGTACTGGACCACGGCCACGTTCGGCCGGGTCTTGAGGCTGGACCCGCTGTAGCTGAAGCCTTCCTCGCTGACGTTGGCCAAAGTGAACAGGTAGGCTGGATCCGCTGGCTTGTCCTGCGCCACGGTCAGCGCACCGGTGCTCCAGTAAGGCATGGCGCGGAAGACCGAGCACATGTCGTTGATCAGCTTGTAGGCGTCCTCAGCGGTCTGAATGTTGACGTTGCAGCTAAAGCGCGGCTCGGTGCCGCCAAACCCGTCCGGGACGCTGGCGCTGCAGTACTGGCTGGCGGAATAGAACGCCCATTTGTCGAGCTGAGTGACATCGATGTGATTGCCGAACCCGTACCGGGTCGAGGTCAGCAGATCCCACAAGCACCAGGCAGGATCTGATGTCCATTGCGCCGCGCCAAAGGTGCCGTTCCATGTGCCGGTGTACGTGATGGCGCCGGTGGTGCTGTTCACCGTGCCATTGCTGGGAATCTTGACCTTGATGCCGCGGACCCGATACGACCGGCTGGGGATGCTGTTGAACTGCTCAGCGTCGATGCGCACGCCGATCAGCGCCGCGTTGGGATAGGCCAGCTTTGCGTAGGTGACTTCGGTGTAGCTGCTCCAGCTGAAGGCATTGCTGAGCTTGGCGCTGCCGCTATCGGCAGTCACCCGGGTCACCTTGATGTCAACGGGAAAGGCGCCGCTGAAATTGATCAGATACTGCTTCTGATACTGCTGAGAAGTCCGACCGCTGATCGTGTCATTGATGACGGTGGTATAACCGCCGCCGTTGTATTGCACGGCAATCGACAACTGAAAACTGGTTCCGTTGATGTCGCCATTGTCTTGGATAACTTGCAAGACAGGCACGGTAATCGTCACCCGTGCCGCATTCACTGACGTGTTGGTGATGCTGCGGACAACAGGGGTGGCCTTCTGTACTGTGACGCCAACGCTCACCTCATTGGCAACATCATCAAAACCGGGAATGTAAGACTGTGACTGTGTGCCAGTACGGGTGTAGACGCTGACGTTCTGGAAATTGTACGAGTTGTCCGCGTTCTGCAGCGGAGTGTTGTCCACATAGATGGACTTCAGTCCATCCTTGAGGCCATAGATCTCGCCTTCGCTGATCAAATCGACCAGCTTGGCGTAAGAGGTGGAGAACAGGCTGTTGGCTGCTTCTGTTGGCGTGTGCTGCGAACCGCCGCCCCCTTTGCCGTCACCACCGCCGCCAGCGCCAATGATCAGGTCCGTCATGCCGCCACCTGCGCGATGTCAATGCCGGCGCTGATCACCACGGATCCCACGATGGTTTCGCCGTAGATCACTGGCACCGGGGTTCCTTGGCGGCTGGTGTTTTGAATTGAGCTGAAGCTGTAGGACTTGCGCGGATCGTTGTCAGACCCTGAGCCTGTCGGCATGTCCGGCACCGGCGAAAGCATCTGAGCCACACCGCCAAGAACCAAGGAAGCGCCAAGGCCCAGCATCACCGAGCTGACGGCGATCGGAGCCGCAAGGCCAAACAGGCCGATGGTTGCGCCCCCGGTGAAGAACGCGCCGGCAATCAAGGCGGCACCGATCAGAACACGGGTTAGGGAGCCTGCACCAGCCACAACCGGCACGATCTTGATCTGCTGCTGGCCGGCCGGGTCGTGCAGCTCATCGAGGCTCAGGTCGTAACTGCCGACGCTGACCCGGTAGCGCTGATCAGCCATGTGCTTCTCAAGCTGCGGAAAGTTGGTGACCAGAAACCGCACCGCCTCCGCAGCATTGGCCACCTCAGCCTGAAACACGCGCTGGCCGAGGAACTTTGCCAGCTGCCCGTAAACCTTGATTTTGCGCAGCATGGCTCCGCTCAGCCTCCCGCCATCGTAGTGAACTCAGGATGACGCAGCCGCCGGCCAACGGTTTTCTGGAGCCAGCCGCCCAAAATGTCCCGGCTGCTGAGCCTGCCTCGAACGTGATGGAGCACCAGCTGGTCGCCGATGTAGACGCCGCAATGGTTCAAGCCAGGGCCGTCAATGCTGAACAGCAGCGCATCACCGGGCCGAAGATCTTCATCATCCTCAAGCTTGCGGAATCCAGCGGCGCGCCAGCAGCCATCAAACATTGGCGCTGCGGTGAACTCCTCAAGCGATCGCGGCCGGTCCCAGTCCGGCAGCTGTAGACCATGCTCGGCGTACCAGTCCCGCGTCAGCGTCCAGCAGTCGGTGACGCCCCACGCCCATTCGCGGCCATAGAGCGGCGCCTTGTAGCCGCTTGGCTTGCAGCCGCCCCAAGCTTCTGTCTTCGGATTGACGATGTGCCACGGCAGGCCGCTGGTCTCGCACGCCACCAGATCCGGGCCGCTGGGGGCTGGCGGGGTGACGGGGTGACTATGGAAGACCGCGACGATCTCGCCGGCATCCTCGGCCGCGGCGTAGTCGTCGGGGTTGATGATGAACTGATCGTTGCCGGTGGATAGGTTCTGGCACGGCCAGTAACGCTCGCGGCCTTTGATGACCACCACCAGGCCGCACGCCTCGCGCGGGTCCTCCGCCTTGGCGTGTTCCAGTGCTGCCGCCCGGGTCTCGTCGTTCATGTGAAGTAGGCCCCAACGCCAGGGAAGGATCCGAAGGGAAGCTGTGCCGTGGATCCGAACCGTGCCTTACAGCTGCTCAACCGCTTGCCGCAGACATCATTGGCCAAGGTGGTGGCCACGTCGTTCTCTGTGAAATAGCTGGTGCCGGTGTAGGAGCACTCAGCCGAGCGGTAGACCCACTGGCAAACGTTGCTGATGCACTGCCGCTTGGGTGCTCGCACGCCCACCAGGTCGAAGGCCGCGGCCAGCTCGAACTCAACCACGTCCCGGTTCTCGGCGCTCTTGCGGTCGATCACGTAAACCTCCCGCGGGAACTCAGCGGTCGGGTCTGGTGTGCCGTAGGGGTTAACGCCACCAGTGAAGTTCACCGCGTCAAGGTACCGGGCCATGGTGCGCACGCGCGTGACTTTGGCGCCTTCAAGCGGTGTGGCCAAGATGATCGCCGTGATGGTGCCAAAGATGTTGGACACCCGGATCCGCGGCCGTGGCAGCTGGCCGTTGCCGTTGTACTCGAAGCCTTCAGCCTCGATGGGGAATGCTTGGTACGTGTTCCCAGCCCAGACCAAATTCCCGTTGGCGGCCGTCGCGTTGGTGCCAGCGTGGAATCGGTAGACCGTGGTGGCGCCATGGATTGCGGCGCTGAGCTGCAGCTCGAACAGCTCGATGATCGAACTCGGCGCGATCGACTGAAGCTCGGAGACAGGAACCGTCATGCCTCAAACACCTGGCGGAAGGTGGCCTGAATCTGGTTGTTGTTGCAGTTGCTCAATGTGATCTGCCAATCTTCACAGATGTATTTTCCGGCCGTCCCGCGAGGTGGTGTCCAGTCAAAGCTTTCCACGCCAGCGCGCGCATCAAGGAATGCGGCGATCGCGTCCCGCTCGGTGTCGGTGCGATTGTCGAAGCGAAGGTTCCACTCCTTCGGGTTGGTGTTCAGGCCAAAGCGGACCCGCTGCTCATACCCGTCGCCCGCCTTGAACGTGCTGGCGCGTGGTTTGCTGGCCTCTGTGGCCTCGAAGCTGGGGGTATAGGTGAAGGTTGCCATGGGTTACGCCGCCAACAGTCCGCCGGGCCGCTTCTGGCGGATCAGCTCATTCTGGACTGCCTGAGTGATTACGCGCCCGAGCTGCTCGCTCTTGTTGCTGTCGCCCTGCGCGTTGGTGCCCTTGGCGTCCACGTTGACGACCACGCTGGTGCCGCCGCCTGCGCCGCCCTGCATCGCCACCGGGATGCGCCGGCCATCGGGTAGGGGCACATACGCCTCAGGCTTGCTGCCCTCGCCATAGAGCGCCAGCTGGGGCGAGCTGGCGATGCCACCTGATGCGTACTTCTTCAGCGGCACCGGGCCGTCGCCGGTCATGACGCCGCCGTTGGCAAACTTGAAGCCGGGGAACATGCCGCCCAACGCCTGCATGATCGGTCCAATGATCGCCGCGCGCAATGCGATGCGTGCGAGATCGCTGAGGATCGAGCTGGCCAAGTCGGCAAAGTTGGCCTTGCCGGTGGTGACAAACGCCGTCAGCTGATCTTCAAGACCCTTCAGGCCGCCAACCACGGCATCACCAATGGCGCCGCCCAAATCCTTGATGCTGTTGTAGTACTCCTGAAGCTTGCCTTTGATGCCTGCGCCAATCGACTCGCTATCGGCTTTCTGCTTGGCCGTAGCCTGATCCAGTGCGCCGGCACGCTCGCGCAGAAGTCGGACATGCTCGGCCAATGCCGGGTTGGTCTGGGCAAGGATGTCAAGCTGCAGCAGGTTCACCTGAGCGTTCAGCTTCTCCAGCTCGGTCAGCTCAACTTTCCCGCGCTTGATCTCATCGATCTTGCCGTTGTACTCATCAAGGCTTGGCAGCAAATCTTTGAGACCTTGCAGATATTGCTTGTCTGCTAGGTCCATGTTGACGCCAGACAGCGTGTCGATCAAGGTTTTGAAGGGTGTCACATCCAGCGATCCCCCGGCTTTGTTCACTTCTCGCGCCAGCTCGACCACATCTTGCGTGAGGTTCTGAATCTGCCGCCTGTTGGCCTCCAGCGCGGCATTCTTGTCTTGCAGCAGCTTGTTAGTCGGTGATGCGCCAACGCCAGCGTAAGCAGCAGTCACGTCGGCAATGCTGTTGCGCAAATGCTCCTGAAGCGTGACCGCCTTTTGCGTCAGAGCATTGCGCCGCTCCTCTAGCTGCTGTTGCTCAGTCAACCTGCGCTTTGCTTCTGCCGCGGCCCTGTTGGCAGCTGCATCAGTCGCGGATGTGTCAAGCCCCATCGGCGTGCCACCTGTACGGCGTCCCGTGCCGGGCGATGGGGCGTCGGTCCAGAGCTTCTGGATCTGCTCGAAGTCGCGCTGAGCTTGGGCGAGCTGATTCGTGATCCCTTGGGTGATTGCTGCGCCAGCCCCAGCGAAATCACCTTTGAAGACTTTGTTGATCACATCGATCTGCACCGCCCAGATCTTAAAGAACTGATCAACCAGCTTGATCGTTGCATAAACAAATGTGGCGATGCTGCGAACACCAACGATGATCACATCAAAGAGCGCGGTCCAATCTTGTTTTGTGTCAAATAGATCGCCGAACACTTCCAGGATTGACTGCAGCGCAGGCAGTAGAGCATCTGTCAGCTCCAGTCCAAAGCCCTGCGTCTTGATGCCGAACTCAGTGATCGTGTCATTAAACAGATCAGAACGCGCCGCAAAATCTTCGCTCACCTTGTAGGTGAACTTTTCCATGCTGGCCGCGCCTTCATTCAGCAGCGGGATCAGATCGGCGCCGGACTTACCAAACAGTGCCACCGCGGCAGCGGCCTTCTGCGCACCATCAGGCATGTCAGCGAAGCGATCGGCGATCTGCTTCAGCGCCTTATCAGCCGGAACCACCTGGCCATTGGCGTCCTTGACGTTGACGCCCAGCGCTGCAAATTTCCGAGCTAGGTCTTCGTTGCCTTCAGCCGCCTTGACCAAGTTGATGTTGAGCTTGGTCAGACCCTTGCCCAACGTGCCCACGTCCACGTCGGCCAGCTTCGCCGCGTTGCCAATGCCGATCAGCGCATTGGCCGCGACACCGGTCTTTGCCTGCAAATTGAACAGCTCGTCGCCGGCATCGATCGACTTCTTCACGATCGCCGTCAGCCCGCCAACGATGGCGCTGCCAGCGATCGCAGCAGCAAAACCACCGATGGCACCCTTGAGGCTGGTGAACGCCATGGCCGCGTTCTTGGTCTGGCCCTGGAGTCCTTGCAGGGAATTGCCCAGCCGGCGGATGTTGTTTTCGCCTTGAACATCCGCCTTGATGCGGAGCAGGGCGTCCATGTTCATCGCCATGTCAGCTGCTCCGGCTGTTGATGACCATCATCGCGGCTGCTTCCATGATCTGCAGATCCTCCAGCAGCGCGCGCGGGTCTTCCACTGCGTACATCTTAAAGAGCCAAGCAACGGCGCCATAGTCAAGCCCCAACACGCCGCTCAGGGTGGTGCGCCACTGCGTCTGGCATCGCAGGAACATCTCAACCACCGGCCAGTTCTCCTCCAACAGCTCGAAGTCCTCGCGCGGCTGCTCGGGCATGACAATTCCCAGAGCAGCTGCATCAGCATCGGTTTCGTCAACCACGCCGCCGCCGGCCCAATGCTCGGCGGCCTCGATCAGTTTTTTCTCTTGGCTCCCTTGATGCTGTCCATGTACGCCTTCAGCACCGCCACTGCGAGGAAGGGGACTTCCATCAGCTGATCGAGTGCCTTCTGGCTGTAAGGGATCTCCTTCCCGTCATCGCCATTGATGCCGGACCAACCCACAAGCACATCAGCCGCGATCTCGGTGACCCGCTCCAAGTCGCCAAGATCCTCCAGCTTCTGCAGCTCAGCCACCATTGGGCCGACCTTGCTCTGGGGCAGGCGCTTGAACTCGCCGTCGAATGTTTGCCGTTCATGGCGGCCACCATCAACGGGAACGTCAAAGGTGACCGGCCAGGTGTAGGTGTCGGACTGCTTGAGAACAAACGCCATAGAGGGGGGCTCCTATCAGGTGAAGACTAGGCTGACTTCATCATTTCCGGCTGTGGTCGGTGTGGCCACGTACGGAACGCTCAGCATCTGCACGCCATCCTGATCCCCATAGGTGGGATTGGTGATGTCGCACTGACCGGCGGTGAAGGTGGCACGGTTGCCGGCAGTGGTGCCATGCAAGAACGTCAGGTTGCCCGTGGTCTCGGTCTGAGCAAGATTGAAGAAGTCCTTGGTTGCCAGGGCTGGAGCCTCAAGCATTACCGTTCCGCTTGAGGCGCGGTTGGTGATCATCACCTCTTTGGTGCAGCCGACCAGCTCCCGGTAAACGGTCGTGTTGCCAATGTCGAAGGACACCGACTGCAGACAACCCGCGTAAGAGAAGAACTGGAATGCCGAGGTGTTGCCTTGCTTGAAGATCAGGGGGCTTGCCTGTGCGCTGTAAGTGGTTGTCGGCAGCGCCGTATCAGTTGGTGCGTTGTAGACGCCCACCATCGTGAAATCGAGGGTAGGGATTTGACCCACCTCGGCGTTCATCGTGAAGGTGCCGCGGCAACCCGTCAGGATGTGGCGGATGCCGTCGTTGTTGAAGTAGATCGTCGCGGAGCTGAAGCTGCTGCTGACCGGCGCATAGGTGACGCTGGTACTTGCCACGATCGTCTCAGACAGGCCGCACGCCTGCAGGATGGCTCCATAGCGGGGTGCCGTGCCAGCAGTGCCAGAGCCTGCCAGCTCAACCTGGAAGGTGATGCTTGCCCGGGTGTTGGCCAGCAGCTGGGGGCTGTTGCCCAGATAGTTGCGGATCAGGTCGCGGCTGACGACATCAGCCTCGATCGGGGTGATCTCCAGGTTTTTGACAAGCAGCGCATCGGTTCCAGCTGGTGTGCTGTCGGTCCCGTAGGTGCTTTCCTTCTTAACTTGGATCAGTCGCTTGCGTGTCAGAGCCATCGCTCAGTTCCTCGGCTTGGGGTTCGGAGGGATTGGCCGGCTCTGTCCGCTCGATGAGCTTCCGTTTGCCGGTTTTGGGGTCCAGCAGGTAGGTGCCGCCTTGTCCCCAGTATTCGTCTTCCATCGTAGCCATCATGCTGTTGCCAGATTAGTCACACTGGTGCGGTAGCGGATCAGGAAGTCGCAGCTGATGACACCAGCTGGCTGATCAGCTTCCACCATTTCAAAGTTCACGCTCTGCGGCTGCACGTCGATCGCCACACCACCCAGCGTGAGATCGGCCATCAGCTTGGCGTGCAAGCTCTCAACCACCGGGTCCGCAATCTGGTCCGGGATGGCGCCACGCACGATCACCGCCACCCGCACCGTGAGGCTCCAGTCGAGCGTCGGCAAGCTGGTGTTCTGTTGAGCGGTGTCGCTCACCGGCTCGACCACGATCGCCGGACTCTCAGCCCGTGCCATCGGCTCCACCCTACTGCGATAGATCCGCGAGCCGACGCCGGTGGTTCCGGTCAATGCCGTGCGAACAGCAGCCAGGATTGTCTCGCGCCGTGTCGTCATGTCTTCTGCAATCCGATCTCAACAAAGGCGCCGTCATCAATCTGACGGGTCTCGCGCACCTGATAATTCACGCCGGCCACGGTGATCGGGTCGCCGTATTGCAGGCCACCAAAATCCGCGAACCGAGCAGTGAGCATGTAGTCGGTGCTCAACACCATATCGCCGGCCAGCACTTGCGACGGCATGTCGAGAATGCCCAATGCCGAAACAGCGCCAGCCGTGCAGCTGACGCCAAAATCGTTCAGGAACACCGTCAGGTCTTCACTGATCGCCATCGGTCTTCACCTTGCGGGCACGTGGCTTGGGTTCCTCGGCCGGCGCTGTAACAGCGCGACCAATGCGCAGCAGCTCGGCAGCCACATCCGCTGCCAATTCGTGGACTGTGCCAGCTGCGAGGTATTCGCCCCGTGCTGCGCAGTCTGTGATGATCAAAACCTTCATGGGGAAAAGTGGGGCGGTTGCCCGCCCCAGCTCCTATCAGGTGGTGATGTCCAGGATGGCAGCGAAGCTCTTCGGATCGCGCACGGCCACGTCATAGGTGACGATGCCGCGGACGCTGGTCAGAGCCTTGCTGAAGTCGTCCTGATCTTCGCCGACGGTGATTTCCAGGCCGTTGCCCCAGAAACCGACGATCGCCTGGCTGAAGTCACCCATCAGCAGAGCCGAGCAAACGCCGGAGCTGCTGCCCTTGGTCAGGTTGCTAGGCACCTGGTTGGTGGGGGCGAGAGGGTAGCCGTTCAGCGTGCCGGGGGTAGGACCACGGCCAAGGGTGGCGCCATCGGTGTTGAACAGGAAGGGACCGTCGCCGGTGGTGGAACCGCCAGCGCGCAGCTTCTTGAGAGCAGCCAACACCTTGTAGTTGGTGAGGTAGGCCACGTTGCCGGGGTTGACGGCGCCGTTAACGTTCATCACCGCAGCTTCCAGATCGACCACCTTCTCCATGGTGATCGCGCCACCGTTGGTACCCATGGCCACCGAGCCGATGCCGGAGGTCTGCAGGATGCCGGTGGGCTGACCGGAGGAACCGGAGCCGTTGAGGATGCCAAGGTCGATGGCAAGGTTGATGCCATCGGTGAGATCACGACGGACCAGTTCCTCAATGCCAGGGGTGCCCTGCAGCAGGGTCTGGCGGCTGTACTTCGACAGGGCTGCCAAGTTCTTGGGCGCCAGGGTCACCTGATCAAAGGTGGACTCCGACTGGGTGATGGCGGTTGTCTGGGTGCTCAGGTAGTAGGTCGAAGCCACACCGGAGCGGCGGGGGATCGCCGTGTTGCCAACCAGGCCGGGCATCGTGCGGACGCCCAGCTGCAGCATCACGGCGTTGTTGCGCAGGAATTCGATGAAGTCCTGGGCCATCAGGTCAGTTGCGACCAAGTTGCCACCGGTGGTGGCGCCAGAGGTCACGTAGGTGGCGCGCTGATTCAGTGCCGAGAAAGGCACGAAGAAGGAACGCTCGGTGGTCTTGGCAACGCCGGACTTCTCCACTTCGCGGGAGAGATCACGCACCAAGCCAGCTTCACGGCTGGACCAGTCGCCGGTCAGCATCGCGCGGATGCCGGCGGTGATGCTGTAGCTGGCGCGCTCTTGGGCGGCCATCTCAACGGGGGCAACGGTTTCGACAGGCTTGATGCCCAGCTTGTCGAGGACAGCAGCGCGAGCCTCATCGAGGCTGCGGCCACCGTCGATCAGCTGGCGACCAAGGTCAACCATGCCGTGCTTCTCGGTCAGGGCAGTGATGCCGGCAATGCGGGAGCGCTCAGCCTTAGCAGCCTCAGCAGCCGCTTCAGCCCGCACCGCTGAAATGTCAGGGGTGTTTTCCATCGGAACCTCTGGTTCTGGTTGGGGGGTTGTTGATGCGGCGGTGGCCGCAGGTTGAGCGTCGAGAGCACGCCCGACGCCGACCGTTGGGTCTGCGGGTATGCTAACCACACTCACTTCGTAGGGGCTCCAGCGAGTCGCCACGAAATCTTCACCGCGCTGCTCCATGTCGGCGATCTGATAGCCGACTGAAACGTTGCGGAGCACGCCGTCCTTGACATCCGCCAGGACTTCCTGAGCAAAGGCGTTGCGGCTGAACTTGACGGCCACGTAGCCGCGTTTCTTCTGGCCATCGATCCAGGCACGCTCAACCACGCCCACCACCTTTCCGGGATCGTGATTGAAGAGCAGGGGTGCGCCATCATTCAGCCGCGCAAGATCCACGGCTTCGCGGGTATGGTCCAGGATCTCGTTGCCGAAATATCGGGCAACAGGAAACTCAGAACTGAACGGAAACTCAATGGTGCGCTCGTCTTCGCCGACCTGAAAGTCAGCTGCAGCGGCGCGCTTCAGAAGCTGCCCTTCAAGATCACGCGATAGGTCCATCGGTGCCCTCGGTGTTGTCTTCGCCATTATCGTCGGTTGAGTCTGGATCACTGGCCGGATCCGACTGCTCGGCCATGGTGTCTTCAGGCATAAAAGGATCCTGAGGAATGATTGAACCAGCTGGTCGCGCCTGCGTCAGGCCGGCGTTGCTGACCTTCCCAGGATCAATGTCGAAGACCAGGCCATGCTGCTCCGCCAGCTCGCGCTCGCGCTCAAGCTGGAGGATCAGCTCCTCAAGGTCGCCGCCTTGCTCGGCCACCACATCAGCCTGAGTTTTGAAGCCGCAGCGCACCGCGTCCTTGTACGCCTGCACTTCCTTGGCCGGATCCACCCAGGCCCAACCGCGTGGCATCCAGCGGATCGCCCGGTAACGCTCGGGGTCGGTCTCGTAGAACGGCAGCCCGATCGCACCGCCAAGCACCGCCATCTCCAGCCATGCCTCAAAGACAGGCTGGTGGAAGTTCTCGATCAGGTACTGCTGCAGCGCGCGCCAGTGGTCGCGGTCCTCAAGCAGGCTCAACCGGCTGCTGCTGTAGTTGGTCTGGCTGAAGTCGCGGCTCACGCTCTCGTAGCTGCAGCCAAGCCCGGCCGCCAACGCCCGGAGCATCGCCCTGAGGAACGGCTCGAACTGACCGTCAGGCGCATCGAGCGCAGGCACCGTCACCTTCTCACCAGGTGCCAGGTACTTGAACACGCCAGGCTCGAAGTTGCTCACCCGGTCGCCGTCCATCACCTCATCGCCGAACAGCTCGCCCTCGGGGCTCTCGATGAATCCCATCAGCGCGCTCGATGCCCGCGCGCGGACCACCTCCGCCTCCTCATAGCCCTGAAGGTGGTGCAGCCGCTGAATCGCAGTGGCCAGCCACGGCACGCCGCGCGTCTGACCCGGCCGGTCCATCAGGTACAGATGGATGATCTCGGAGGCAGGAATCAGCTTGTGGCGATCGCCGGGCTGTCCCTGAAACGGCGCATCGCCGGGGTGCTTCCGCAGGAACGCATACTGCACCGGCCGGCCCCAGCGGTCGCACTCCACGCCCATCCGCCACTCGTTGCCGTCGATCGTGCTCGAACCGGTGTAGCTGTCGTCCAGCAGATCCGACTCGATCACCTCCAGCGCGAACGGCACCTTGCTGCCGCCAAACGGCTGCCGCACCTTGCGGATGAACACCTCACCCGACTCGGCCATCGAGCCGATGACCAGCCGCTCCAGATCGTGCCAGCTCAGCCGGCCGCCGGTGTGGCAATACTGTTTCTTGCTCCAAATGGTCCATGCAGTCTCAATCGCGTCGTTGACCGTCTGATCCAGCCGACCGGCACCGCGGACCATCCGCACCTGCGCCTGCATCTTGATGCCGGTGCCAATCACGTTGTTCTTCACCGCGCGGATCGCCTGCCGTGCGTAGTCGTTGTCCCGCACCAGTTGGCGTGATCGGTTGCGCAGTCGGGGCAAGCTCCCCTTGATCTCAGCGTCGGCGCTGGTGCCACCCGTCACCCAGTCGCTGGTCAGGCGGCCAACCATGGCACCCTGATACATCCGCCGCCGGGGTGCTGGCATCGGCTGTGTGCCACGTTGCAGCCAGCCGAGGATTGAGGATCGGATGCCCATCAGAAGCGCACAAAGAGGTTGTGAGGATTGCCGAGGCCATTGGCCATCAGCTGCGCGGCTTGTTCGCGCTTCACGCTGGCCTTCAGCGTAGATTCCAGCGCCAGCAGATCGGCCATGTCCATCTTCTTCAGGCGCCGGTTGCCGATGCTGTACTCAGCCACCGCACCGCCGGAGATCATCGAGCGGATCGCGGATTGCACCGCCTCCAGATCCTTCTGTGCCTGGCTGCGATTGTCGAATGCTGCCGGGGTGCCGGTGTACGCCAGATTGGCGTCGATCTCGAATTGGCCGGCGCCCAGCGTCACGGTCTCGCCCGCTTTGGTGGCGACCGCCTGCCAATAACCCGTGTCGTCTGCGTGGAAGCCCTCGGTCGTTGCGGCCGTCAGGCTGAACTCCCAGCCGGTGCCGTAGGCCGTGCCGGTAGCGGTGGCGCCGTGGTTGTTGCGGTTGAAGCGGAAGTAGTAGGTCAGCGTCCAGCCTGCGGAGCTGCTGATCGGATTGCCCAGCGTGTCGGCGCTGGCCACATCGCGCCACCTGACGGTATCGCCCTCTGTTATCCGCGCAGGGAAGTTCACTGGCCTCACCAGTTGTTGATGAATGCCGAACGCTGGCCGGCTCCTTCCGATCTTAGGCGCGGCTTGCGTGGCTCAGCACTTCCATTCTGCAGGCGCTTTTCCAGCTGATCCCAGATCGTTCTCCGGTCGTACCGCTGATAGAGGCGATGTACCGCCGCGTATGCGTAGACCAGGCAGTCGAGCGCCTCATTCCGCGCGCTGGGTTTCTTCACCCACTCGCGCACCGGGAAACCCTTCACGTACCGCAGCGCCTGCTTCTCCGCCGTCAGCTGCTCGAAATACTCCGCGCCGGTCTGCGCATGGAAGTGCAGGTAGCCCGGGCCGCGCTCATTGTGCTTCAGCCGCCCGAACAGCGTGGTCTTCACCGTGTCACCACCCACCGGGAACACGGCCGCGCCGCGCTTCAGTGTCCGGCCCTGCGCGTTGATGTCCACCTTGCTGGCCTTGCCGATCGGCGGCTTGCCCCGCTGACTCTGACCCTTGATCGCAATCACACCAGCACCAGCGCGCTCGCGTGCGTACTGGTACACCTCCGCCGTCGCATGGCCGCCGGAGTCGATCGCCACCACATCCGCGCGCAGCTTGCCGCCGCTCACGTGCTCCCAGTCGTGCAGTACCAGCAAGTCCAGCTGCTTCCACACCTCAGGCCGGCACGGGTCACCGTGGATCTCTTGGTGGTCAATCAGCCAGCCTTCTTCATCGCGGCCCCAGGCCCACACGCTCACCGCCAGCCGGTCACCGGCCGAGCCGCCGCCGCCCTGCACGTCAACGCCGATCGTGACGGCCAGCGCACCATCAGGCAACACGCCCGCCTTGTACGGCTCGCACCGCTCCAGCAGCACATCTGCGCTCACCTTGCTGGCGAAGTCTTCCTCCCAAGTCTCGGCCAGCCGCGTGTTCACGAACGACTTCAGCATCGGCGCGTCGGTCTTTGCCCTGAGGAAGTCGTCCACCATGTCTGCCCAGCTCAGCCAACCGAGCGGGCTGTAGAGACCCGACAGCTGGAACCCTGCGGTCTTGCCGTCGCTTGGTGCCGTTGCGCGCCACTCACCGCGCCGCAGCATCGCCGGCTTGTGGATCTCAGCGAACCGCTCACGGCACACCTCGCACTCATACGACGCGGTGGCCGGGTCGTTCTTCTCCCACTTCAGCTGCGGCCACTTCAGCCACTGCATCGCATCGCAGCAGGGGCACGGCACATAGAACCGCCGCTGATCGCTCCGCTCATACTCCGCCTCGATCCGGCTGAAGTCCTTCACCGTCGGCGTGCTGGTGAGCAGGATCTTCCGCCGCGCGAACGTCGTCGCCCGCTTCTCCGCCAGGCTCACCGGGTCGCCTTCACCGTCCACGTCAGCAGGGAAGGCGTCGATTTCATCGCAGAAGATGTACCGGCACGGTGTCGAGCGCAGCCCCACCGCGCTGTTACTTCCGGTCAGCAGCATCATGCCGCCGGCAAACTCCTTGCTGAACATCGTGTTGCCGCTGTCCCGGCTGCGGCTCGGAGCGATGCGCTCGCTCAGGCATGGCGTCTCGCTGATCAGACTCTCAAGCCGCTGCTTGCTCAGCCGCTTCGCCATCTCCACCGTTGGCTGCACCAGCAGCATCGGCCCCGGCGCGTGCGCGATCACGTAGCCAAGCCAATTGCTGCCGCATTCGGTCTTGCCGGTCTGCGCCGCGAACATCATCACCACCCGCTGCACCGTGCTGGTGGTGCTCAGGCAGTCCATTGGCTCTTTGAGGTACGGCGTCCGGTTGGTGCGCCACGGGCCTGGCTCTGCGCTCGCTTTGCTGCTCAGCCGCCGGTGCTTGTCAGCCCACTCGCTCACCGTCAGCGGCTGCTCCGGCCGCAGGCCGTCCATGAATGCCGCGCGCCAGACGGTCACTGCACCACCTCCTGCAGCGCCAGCAACGCATCCCGGTGCTCATCGCTCAGCAGCTGGTGGATCACCGCCGGGTCAGTCTCGCCCGCCAACTGGTGGCTGAGCCGATCGGCCAGGTTGCTCAGCGCCTCGCGGATGCTGCGGCCCACCTGAAAGGCATCCTTCTTCACCTCATCCGCCGGCACCAGCTCGCGCCGTTGCTGCGCCACCTGCAGCTTGCTCAGCTCCGCCTGATAGTGCTCCCGCCGTGCCCGGCTTTCATTCAGCTCAGGGATCGCGTCATCCGGCAACGCCTCGATTGCACGGCGCAACTCCACCGGCGTCCGCGGTGCCGGCGCCTCGATCGGATCCGGCTGGCTCACCTTCGCGTTGTAGGTCGCCTTGGTGTTTCGGTTCCACAGCTCCAGCGCCAGGTCGCGATCAAGCCACCGCTTGCCGTCCTTCTCCACCACCGCAGCAGCAATGCGGCTTTTGGTGGCTGCCGTTACGGTCCCCTTAGCGCAGCCTTTCAACGACGCAAACTCGCTAAACGTGACCAGCACTAGCTTTGCGTGCTCTTACAGTTCACCAAAATCATAGTGAACTATTGAACTCTCAAACGGCTGGGGATCCTATGGCCGTTTTTCTCACGCTGGTTCCCGTTTGAGAATGATTCTCATTAACGCTAGAGGGATGGCGCGATTCGCATACACC
>Ga0213922_1000175_pt1 | contig 36840 bp, 57 predicted proteins | sample McNCre2917MG_FD_165060 | JGI IMG/M metagenome (GOLD analysis project Ga0213922, IMG submission 165060) | Freshwater microbial communities from McNutts Creek, Athens, Georgia, United States - 29-17 MG | ecosystem: Environmental > Aquatic > Freshwater > Creek | place: USA: Georgia | collected... | reverse complement strand
CCATGATGGTTAGGCTTGGATGGTGGAGCCGCGCTGGCCAGCCCTGTCCTCAAAGCCGATGGACTTGAGCATCAGGTAGCCCTGCGTGTTGGTGAGTTGGAGCCAGCTAAGACGACCCTGACGCTGCGTAATCATCGGGATGCGGATATCCTGCGTCATTTCCGGCTGAAAGCCCGTCCCAGACTGAACGCTGGCCGGTCCCGTGCTGTAATCGCGGCGATAGGGGCGATTGTAGTCGTTGTTGGCGTTCGTCAGATCGTAGGAAGCGTCATTGAACAGCCAACTCTGGCTTCGCGTGTACGTCTGGTCGGTCAGCAGCACGCTTTCCTCATTGGCCCCATCCGTATAGCTGCTCACCGAGAACTCGGGCCTGTTCGTGGACAGGTCGGCAAACATGCGCCGCTGGAAGTGGTTCACGGACATGCCACGACGCTCGTTGTCCACCTTGGCTGTGCTGTAGGCCCGAGTCAGCAGCTCTAGGCTGATTTCGCTGACCGTCGTGCCGCTGATGTCGTTCTGACCCTCGTCCGTCACGAAGATTCGCCCGTCCTCGGTGATGGCGTGCAGGCGCTGGAGCCCAAGGTAATCGTTTACCTGCCAGCCCTGAATGCACATGTTCATGTCCGGGCTGAAATTCCACTCGCCGTACCAGCTCTCCGTGATGAAGTTGTACACCACGACGGCGTTGCAGAAGAGGCTGTTGTCCAGCGGTAGGCTGACGTAAAGCTTGTTGTTCCAGTAGCCCAGACTGATCTTGTAGCCCACTTGCCAATTGACGCGGTTCATTATGCGCCGAATGCGGGACGACAACGGCAGCGTCTTGTGCTGCATGGCGTTGTTCGTCGAGGTGAGCGTTAGCAGGTTGATGTTGCCGTAGCTGACATAGGCCAGATCGGGCCCAACGCTGGTTACGGCATTGATGCCCACAAGGCCCACCTGGCGGGTGATTTCCGTGACAATGACATCCGTCAACGCCCCATCCACCTGTTGCAAAAGCTGGATGGACTTGTTTTTGAAGCAAACCAGCGAGGTCAGGCCGAACGGAAACGTGGCGACGACATAATCGCTGTTGCCCGTGTTTAGGTTGAACTCATTGGCCAGCGGGTCGTAATCGGTGAACGCCAGCACGTCCGAGGCCGCGATACTGTCCTTGCCGCTACGAATCCACAAGCGGTTCTGGTAGTAAGTGGCTTGGTTGGAGTTCGGAATGCTGTTGTACGTCGCCGGCAGCGTCGTGTTGGGAACAGCCGTGAACGACGTGTTCCAATCTCCATTCCAATACAGCGGAACAGCGTTGTCGCCTCGGAAGATGTAGACGTAGTTGTTGGCCTGCACGATGGTGGACTGCGCGTTCACCATGTAGCCGCCAAGGCTCACCGTGCGGCTGTTTTGCCCAAACGAGTAAAAACCCACGCTATAGGCCCCAAGCACCATTATCCACGTCTGGTTGGCCTGAGCGGGGTCGCTGAAGATCGACGTGGCAAAAACGGATGGAGCAATGGAGCTGCTTGCCATTGAACTGCCGCCCAAGCCAACCACAACAAACTGACCAATGGCAAATGTGCTGCCTTGCCACGAATAGGCCGGTGCTCCACTCAAGACAATCCAGTTGGTGGCATCAATGCTGTACATCGTCACCTGCGGGGATGAGGATGATGCGGCGACAAACATGCCGTTGCCAAACGTGATTGTTTTCCAAGTACGGCTGTCACCGTTCCGTCGCTTGGTCCAGCTAATGCCGTCGCTGGACGTGTAAACTGTGCCATCGCCAGCCAGCGTCACGAAGGTCTGGTTGCCAAAGGCCACGTCAATGAACGCGCTGGACGAATAGAGGATGTTGCTGACCGTCCAGGTGAGGCCGTCGTAGGAATAGACAATGGTGCCAAGGGCCGTGACGGCGGTGAACACGCCGTTGCCGAAACTCAAACCCTGCGCGAACTGAAGATTGCTGATGACGGAGCTGGTGGTCCAGTTTACGCCGTTGTCCATGCTGACATATGAACGCTGGTTGCCGACAGCCACCCAGACGCCATTGCCATAGGACACGCCGGTCATGGTGGAGGCCGGAGAGGTGGTGGGCGTGCTCCAGTTGATGCCGTCCGTTGAACGCGCAATGGGCGGGTTGCCGCTTGCGGTGGTAGCTCCAACCACGACAAACACTCCGTTGGCAAAGGCGATGTCCGTGTAGTTGGGCGTATTGGGCGGAGTGCGGACAGTCCACGTCACCGCATCTGAACTGCTGTAAATGGCTCCGCCAGTGCCCACCGCCACAAACAAGCCCTGTCCATAGCTTACGTCGTAAAAGTCAGCCGAGGAGGCATCAATCGCGCTGTACGTCCATTTGTGGCCGAAAGGCGTAGCCCCAAGCTCGGGCAAGCACACGAACCCGCCCCGCGTCTCGGCGTTCATCGTGCTGAAGGAGCAATTCACCGCCTTCTGGACATAGGCGGGCTGCACGTTCTCGGGGTTGTTGTACTCGTCCACCCCAAGGAAATGCTCGTCCCCAACCACCAGCGGCTGGTCGTCCTCCTGTCCGTATGCGCGATAACGCTCCATTGTTGTAAAGAAGAAGCGGGCTCCCGTTTAAGAAGCCCGCATTGCGTCAGACAGCCTCTTTTGGCTCCTCCTTGGGCTCAACGAGGGGCTGCAACGTCCGCACAGCCTGCTCGATCAGCTCATGGTCGCGGCGGCTGCCCTTGAACTCGGCAGCAGCCTGGGCCAGCACTTCCAACGCTTGTTTGGTGGTCAGGGATGTATTGCTCATGGCTCACCAGACGTAGACAGCCCCGATCAGCGCGACAAACTCTTTCTCGGTGATCGGCTCGAAAGATTCGCTCTGTTTGTTGCCTAGGCCCGACATTATCCAGCCCGAAGCCGTTTCCTGAGCCGCCTGATGGATAACTAGCCCATTTGCCCACTTGGGGCGGTAGACTACTAGGTCGCCCTTCCGAATGGCCTTAAAAGGCAAGGAAACAGGCTTTGCGAGGGCTACAACGGTCTTGAGCGGATCAGCCCCTGACGGGGCCTTCGGAATGTAGGGGGCCATGCTGCCCGTCCCGACCACCTCATAGGCCGTGGGACCGGCCTGCATGTGGGCGTCCACCGGCGACAGGCAGACAATGCGGGGCGGCAAGCCGCTGGCCATCGCCCTGTGCTGCCAGAAAGCAAGCAGCAGAAGAGCGGCTATGAGCAGGCCAACGACTAGGCCGACAAGGCGCATTAGGCGCGGGTCAGGCCCAGATTGGCCGAAATGGCGTCAAGCTGCACCTTGTCATCATCCGCATCGGCGGGCCAAGCGGCCCATTGCTCTTGCGTCATGTTGACATTGCCGTCCTTGAGGACGACCACCGTGGTCTCGTCCGGGATCTCCGGCACGATGACCTCGCCGGTGATGAGATCCGTTTTCCCGGGCTTGCCCGGAGTGAAGGTCACCCGCTGAAGCTGGTAGTAATACGACGGCGGCGGGCCAAAGGCCGTCGAGCGGATCGCGAGCGTGTTGGCCTCGCCGGGCCAGACGGCGACTGGGATGATCGGAGTGGTGAGCATGAGATTATACGTTGGAGGCAAGCAGGTAGTAGGTGACACCACCAATGGAGATTGTGACCTTGTGAGTTGAGGCAACGCTGACGGCAGAGGTCACCGTGTTATTGATTGCAATTTTTCCCGCAAACGTCGCGTTTCCGGTGCTGTATTCCAGCGTCAGTGCGTTGGCGTTGATGCCGCCGTTGTTGTAGAATGAAAGGTCATTTGTGGTGGCGGCAGAAGTCAGGTTCCATTTCTGCGAACCCGCTTTCCAAAACTGATAGGACGCGCTGCTGCCAGCGGCATTTCCATTCGCAACAAAATAGGCGTCGGATGCGCTGTTGATGCGGGCGTAATTCCCCGCAAACGTCGCGTTCTGGCTGCTGTCGAGGGTCAGGGCGGTGGTTTGCGAACCAATCTGGGCTGCGCCCGTTGTGAACGTGATGCCAGCGTAGCCGCCAAGGTTCAGCACGTTTCCAACCGTGACAATGCTGTTGGCTGCACCTCGCCAGATGCCAACATTGCGAGCCGTGCTATTTCCATCGCCAAAAGCAAGAACGCCGGTCTGGAAACTTGCACTGCTGCTGGCATCATCGCTGATCTTCAGCGTGGGCCAACCGCCAGTTCCAACTCCGACAAGCTGAACCAGTCCCGCGCCTTGACGGAAAAGGCTCGTATCCGTCCCAAACCCAATGCCGCTGGTCTTGTCTGCCGCGCCCGCAGCGAGCTGGAGCTTGCCGTTGGCGCTGTCCGTGGTCGTGCCGAGGAGGAAGTTGCGGCTAGTTGTAAAACGCGCCGCCTCTGAACCGCCTGAATAGAAGGTTGGGAAAACGTAGGACTGGGCCGCAATCAGCCGTGCTTCTCCAGTGCTGCTGTCGTACGTTAAGCCGCCAACAAGAGTTCCAGCCGTATCAGATGCTCCGGCCTTGATCTGATAGCCGAATTGACCAGATGAAGAACCAATGACCGTCGTGAAAGGAAGCGTATCAAGCACCGCCAGTTTGCTTACTCCACTTGTGTCACCGATGCCCAGCTTTCCCGCCACGCTGCTCGTCCCCGTGCCGCTGACGGTGAGGTTGCCCGCGAGGGTGGTGTTCTGACTTGTGCTGAGCGTTAGCGCGGTCGTTCCGTTGGTGTAAAGCACCAGCGGGTGATTGGTAGAAGTACCAAGGTATGAATTGGTAGTTCCAGAGGCAAAGGTTGCACTTGATCCACCGCTGCGAACTACATTCAGCGTTCCATCGGCTCCGGTTCGCGTCATCGTTGCAACCGTTCCGGTGATGTTGCCGGTAACATCAAGCGTACCGCCGATAGCTGGATTAAAAATGGACAGCTTCCGCGTGCCGTTGGCCGCGCCGTCAATGGCAATAAAGTCGTCGCTGGCCGAGCTGGTGGCCGTGGTGGTCAGGGCATTGATGCGAATGTCAGCCATGTTAGGTTATTCCTTTTGAACGTAAACGATTAGGTCGCTGCCGGACGTGATAAACCGATCACCAGTAGAAGTGACCAGATAGCCGTTCGGGGCCACGGGCGCGTTGCTGTCGTAGATTACATTATCATTGAGGGCGGTGCACATCCGCTCCCCAAGCATGTCCAGAAACGAGGCGAAGAGGCCGGGGCCCATGGCTCTTAGAGGACGAACTCGCTGGCCTGGATGGCCGCGCTGGTGGAGCCCTGACGGATGAAGCGGGCGGCGGTGGCCGTCGCACGGCTCCAGGTGAAATGGGAGCCGCTGTACAGGCGGTGGCCGTTCGTGGACGACGGGTCGGAGCCGTCAAACGTCACCATCACGTCGGCGTCCTGCACGTCCAGAACAATCATGTTCGTCGTGTCGGCAAAGGCCGAGAGCGTCACCACGGTGCCAGCCACCGTCAGACGCTGGTCGGTTACCGGCGTACCACGATAGATGTTCGGATACGGAAAGAGGTTGGAATAGTTGAACGACATGATGTGGGCTGGTTAAGATTCGTAAGTTGTTACCATGCACGATTCTCTGAAGTCGTGTGAGTATACACGCGCATGTTCCACGAGTTGGGGGACTGACGCTCAATGCGATCCCACTCCTCGTTCTTCTTCTGGTCGGCGATGACGTAAGCCTGAGCCGCCTTGTCCGCCTGACCGTCCTGAATCAGCCAATCGGCGTAGGTTTGCCAGACAAGGGCGTTGAAAAGCTGCTCAGGAATCGGCTGAAGCTCCCACTTGTTGGGATGCGTCTCGGGCGTCTGGCCAGCCGTCGTGGCCTCCGTGCATTTGTAGTAGTCCGACGTGTTCTTCCGCGCCCCAGTCGTCCAGGTGTAGTAGATGTACTGGTCGGCAACGTAGGTCGCCGTCGCATCGTACTCGTCGCCCTGATAGGTATACGGAGCCTTTCGGTAGTAGATGTAGATCGGGTTGGCAGGATTGGTGTTGTAGGTGACGTAGCCGTTCGTCCCCATGAACCCGCCCGCCGAGCTAATCATCTGGTAGCCCTGATCCGTCACCACGAAGCCCTGCTGGCGCGGATAGGTCACCATGGCGGGATTGTCCACCCACGCCGTGAAAAGCTGGTCGATCTCCGTCTCGCCAAGCTGGTCGGGCGGCAGAATAAACTGCTGCGGGCTGACGTTGGTGGTCTGCACCATCAATCCGCCCCACAGATACAGGCCCTTCGTGGCGTCACCCGCATAGGACAGCGTGCTGCCATCCGTGCTGATTTGCGCCGTAACGTCCAGATAGGTGGTAGACGAGCCAGTCGTGAACGTCAGCGTGCAGAGGAAGAAGCCGTTCGGGCACTGCTGGATGTTCCAGTTGGAGCAGTTGGCAATGGTCCCCGTCACGCCCCCGAACACGTTGAAGAACCCGCTGTACGTCGTCGTGCCGTCATTAGCCGCCAAATAGAGCCAATTACGGCCATTCTGGCGGGCATAGAAGGACAACTGGTACTGCGTGGTCGGAAATGCCGCCAAATTGGACTGGACAACCTTATGTGCGCCTGTGGCGGACGTTTCCAACACCTTTGATGCAGTCTGGCGGTTATCCGCTGGATTTGCGATGGAGTTAGCCGTCACGGTCACATTGGTGGCCGTCCAGTAAGCTGTTTTAGATACGTCGTTGGGGTAGGTGAGCAGATTGCCCGCGAACCGCGCCTCGCCGTAAGGGCTGATGTCCGTCCAGTTCCCCGCACCCCACAACTGGCGCACATTGCTGTAGAACAGGTTGTTGATGACCGCCGCCGTTTCCGTCGTCAGACGGCTTAGGGGCATGCCAATCAGGCCTGTTATGTTGGCCAGAACTGAGCTGTAGGGTATGGTTCTCAAGCGGCGTTCTTCGGATACCAGCCTCCGGTGAGGCCCTTGCGACGCGGATCAACCTTGGGGCGGTAGCCCTTGCTGCACAGGTGCGGGTTGTCCTTAAGATACTCGGGCAGCCACTCATGGACGGCGTTGCCATGCTGCTGCTGCAAACGGAAGAACAGGCGGGCGTCGATACGCGCCGCCTGCTGGCCCAGACCCTCGACTTGCGTGCTGCCCTGCGCGGCCATGACGCGGGCAAGCATCTGCTGGTTGAGCTCGCACTTCACCTTCTCCTCGGGGAGGGAGCCGTCGATGTGCTTCCACCATTGGCGCACGAAGTCCTTCGGGACATCCGTGACAATGCCGTTCTGGGTGGTGGGTGCGAGTGCTGACATAAAAATGGAAGGGGATAAGGAACACTTGGGGCAGAGCCGCCGTTAAGCGGGTGCCCCAAGCGTATTGTTAGCCGAGGTTCGGCTGGTTGCTCAGGTCAACGATGTTCAGGTAGATGTCCAACGCGCCAGCCGTGAGGGCTGACGGCGAACCACCCGTGGCATTCGTGAACACGGCGACCAGGTTGGTCGTCGCGGTGGCCTTGATGAGCGTGGCCGTGGTCGGAACGCCAGCCAGCACGCCAGCCGTCTTCACCGACTGGGCGGTGACGAGGGCGGTCGTGGCGGTGGTCGTGCCAACCTGCACGGTGAAGGCCGTCGTGCCCGCGAAAGCGGTCGAGACGTTCACCAGCGCGTTGTTGATGACCCAGTTCGACGGCAGCGCGCCGAGGGTCACGGTGACGGTGTCCGTGCTGCCCGAGCCAAGCGCGACATCCGAGTACGGGATGGTGAACTTGTGCGAGAAGCCGCGGGCCTGCTCGTGAAGCGACAGATTGTACGCTTTCGAGCGCGAGAGGGTGATTGCTGTATCAGCCATGGTATGTGTCTCCTATGTTGATGGCTACGGTTTAGCTGGACGCGGCGAACTTGCCGAGGCCGAGCGGGTTCTTGACCATCAGGGTGAGGGCCGCGAGGATGAACCCACGGCGACCGCCGCCGAGGTCAGGCAGCTCGTTGGACTCGATGCCGAGCATGTAGCCGATGCCGACCAGCTCGGGGTCGATAACGTAACCACGCGCCTTCTGCTGGCTGGTGGTCGTGCTGATGTCCGCGCCGTCCACAATGCCGTTGAACAGGTCGGGAACGACCGTCACGGTGTGGAAGTCGCCGACGTACACGGTGACGTCGAGGTCGATCTGGTGCTCCGTGGCGTCCTGGGTCACCATGTAGCTCTTCGCCGTGGTGGTGCCTTCCTGACGCTGGAACTTGGAGATCGCACGCTTCAGCGACGGGCCCGCGAACAGCGTGTAGCTGCGGCGGCCACCGACCTGCTGGAAGATGGACTGGAACACATCGTTGAACGCCGACTCACCAAGGGTGGACGTGGCGTCCGTGTTGATGTTGCCAGCGGGCGTGCGGAACGCGGCGGGAACGTCCGAACCCGGCGTGGCACTGATCCACTTGCCGAGGGCGCGGAGCTTGTACGGGGCCGGCGGGGCTTCCTGCTGGCGGTCATTGTCGGAGCCGATGCAGGCTTCGATGTCGCGCTTCAGTTCGCGCATCGCCTTCATCTTGGACTGCGCCACTTCGGACGAGACACCGGCGACGTCCGACGCCTCCTGGAGGCGGGACACCATCCACTGCTCGCGGAACTGCTGGACGTAGTTGCCGATACGGGCGCGGTTGACGCTCTGGTTGCTGAAAGCGAGGACATCCTGGCCTTCAAGCACGCCGGAGAAGTTGGCAGCCGACAGCGTGTCGACCTGCCACTCCTGGTAGGCGTTGGTCATGCGCTTGGTCTTGCTGAACGTGGAGATTTTCGGGGTGTCCTCGGGGGCGAGGATGGTCAGAAAATCCGTGAGATCTTCGCGGTCACCCGCGACGTTGTAAGTGGTGGCTAGAGCCATGGTAGTGAGAAATTAACGATTTTGTTTTGCTAGTTCGCGCGCCAGAAGGAACTGGGCTGCCTGGTTTGCCGAAACGCCGCCCGACTTGGACATCTGTGAGCGCATGGCCTCAAGCGTCTGCGCCGCCCGCTGCCCCGAAGGAGTACGAGCTTCGCCATTTGAAGAGACAACCGACTGCCCCGACGGGGGCTTCGTGCTGAAGGGCGTTTGGGGCTTGGCGGGTTTGCCAGCCTTCTTGTCCTTCGACTGAAGGGCTTTGAGGCCTTCAATCTGCACGCCGATGATCCAATCGGCATTCGGCAGGTTCTTGAGCCACGGCATCTGCATGTAGGCCTGCTGGGCCTGTACATACTCGGGCGAGCTCTTGTCCTTCAGGAAGGGGAACTTCTCGTAGGCCAATTGCTGCGCCGCCTGCCGCTGCTGGATGAACTGGGCGCGTTGCGGGATCTCGTCCTCAAGGGTCCGTTCCGCGTTGCGGATGATGGTCTTGAGGGCTTTCCTGTCCAAAACGGTGTCTCCAACCCGAACGGGCTCGAAATCGTCTCGGTCAAGCTGCTCCTGCGCGAATCGTTTGGCATCCTTCGCCTGCTGCTGCAAAGCAACAAGGTCGGAAGCCGATTCGATCTGCGCGAGGGGAGGTGCGCCTTGCGGAAGTGGGACCACCGGCTGCGGGGCTGACGTTTGCTGCTGCTGCGCGGCTTGCACCTGCAACTTCAGCTCGTTCAACTGCGCCTCCAGTGCCTTTCGTTTGGCAACCTCTTTCCCGATGCGCTTGTCGATCTTCTTCTTGAGATCGTCACTGATGTCTTGTGAAGGAACGTCGTCGCCTTGGGGTTCCTCGGCTTGCGCCTCGGGCTCCTCGGCCACGGCAGACTCGGCCTGCGCCGGTTCTGACACTTCGGAGATGGATTCAGACGGGATTTCCGCCTGTTCAATCTGCTCCGCCTGCGCCGCCGCCGCTTGGGCTTTTTCCGACTCCATGTTTAGGAGGCGGGCCGCCGCTTGGGCTACGCTCAGATTGGATTTTTTCGGGGCATCGCTATGCGTCTCGGGCGCGGGTGCGCTGACTGGCTGCGAAGGAGCTTCAACTGTTTCGTTAGGCATGGTTTAGAGTCTCAAGCGACTGTGGACATGGCGGGATGCCAAGTGCGGCCATCAGTTCTACTAATGCACCATGCTGTCAACGATTATTTTTCCTAATTGGGGAAATTTCCCCAACAAAGCAAAAGGGCCTGTAAGAAAAACAGGCCCCTATTTCTTACAAAATGGCGACTTAACCGCCTAATTGCCGCGCAATTCGGCTTCTGTGTCGGCTTGCGCGAGCTTGGTCTGCACGAAGTCGTCGTACATGCTTATAACGCCCTCATAGGCACGCATTTCACCGATTGCAGCCATGGAAAGACGGTCGGAAGCAATCACCTTGTCGCTCATGCTGTCCAGCATGGCGGCCCGCTGCTGCTCGCGCAGCTCGTCAATGAACGCGCCAAAGGCCTCGTTGCCGATCAACGTGGCCATGGCGTTCTGAAGGCGGTCGGAGCGTTCGCGGGGAGTAAGGATTGGTTTCTTAGGCATTGTTGGTGGAAGCGGGCATTGGGCCAGGCATCGCGGCACCTAGACGGCCAGTGACGGCGTTCTGCTGCTGCTGCATCTGGAAGGAAAGCTCTTGTTGCTTCAAAGTCTTGTCGCTCTTGATGATGTTATCTCGTTTCCAAAGAGGCTGAAGATTAAAATAGCCAAAGCATTGTTCAACTTGCCTGGGATCAGTCAGGTCAAATTCAGCGCAAGGAATGATGTGGTCAATGTGCCACTCTTTTCCATGATTTGCCCAAGTCATACCCGGCAAAAACTTTGACTCAATCCATTCAACGAGCCCTTTTTTATCAATCTTTAGGGTCTTGGATTTCTTCTGATTGCGTTTCTTCAGCAACTCATTGAGTCGGGTGCGCATCCTCAAAGCCACTCGATACTGAGGATCTGAGTGATAACGACGATTTGAGTATGTTTTTTGATACTCCTTACGTTCTTCGTCGGTAAGAAACTTTCTCTTAACCGTGCGACTCTTGGCTTTTATCGCGTATTGCTCGCGTTGCTTTGCCCTAAGTTTTTCCCGATTTTTATCGCTGTAACGCTTCCACGATTCAGCCGCTTTTTTAGGGTCATACTTAAGCCTGTTGCGCTCACGATAAAGCTCCGCATTTCTTTTGCGGTATTCGCGTTGATAGAGCAATTGATCCGCTCTGCTCAACTTAGAATATGGCCCCTTAAGGCCAAGCTCTTCAAGAAGGCTCATTGATTGGTTGTGGCTGACATTGGCCCCGGCATTGCTGCTCCAAGGCGTCCAATTTGAGCATTTTTTTGCTGCTCTAGCTGGAAGGAGTATTGCTTGGCGCGGGCGTTAATGCGCTCTTGGAACGACTTGTCCTGCGCGTAACGCTGCTGCACGTCAGGCTGCTGCAAGTACTGCTGGATGACTTGCAAGCCGAGCTGCGGAGGCGTGCCGATTCGGATGTTCTTTGGGATGCCCGCGAAAATCTGCGCCAGATCGTTGTGCTCGTCGTTGACCACCTTCTGCTGGCCCTCGCTGACCGGCTGGATGATGCGCTCGGCGATGTTCGGGTCGATGGACGAGATGAACGCCTGACAGAGTTCGGCCCAATTGACGACGCCGTTGCGGTCGAGGGTCTGCGCTCCTTGAATGATGGCGGTCCACTTCTCCGACATCTTCTTGAAGTCGGGGCTCTGGACATCCCACGCGAGGTAGAAGTCAAAGTCCTCGTTGACATCGCCCTTGCTGAACAGGGTCGGGTCGGCGGTGCGGACGCCCATTACGCGGAAAGCCACCTGCTCGTTGCCGTACTGCTTGTAGAGCTTCCAGACCTGACGGAACGTCTTGGCCAGCGAGGTGAGGAACTTATCAATCTCAAACTGGTTGAAGATCGGGTCGATGGCGGGATCGCCCTCGTTGCTGGCAAAGCCGTTGTACTCCTTGAACGACGCCTCAAGGCGGTTCTCGGAGTCGTCCGTGTTCATGTCGGGAATCGGACGGTCGGCGTAGTGGTATTCGCCAGGACGACGCTCGGAGATGAGCGAGCCAGGACCCCAGCGGCCAGGCGGGCGGCCCTGCGGATGGCAGAGCGGCGGCAGCACGCCAAGGGAGGCCGCGTCAATGCGGGCGTCCTTGTGGCTCTTGATTTGGTCCTGCCACGGCTTGCCCGGCTCGGGAAGACCACGGCTGTCGTGCAGCTTGCGGCTAAGATACTCGCGGCGGAACAGCGTGAACGGATACTGGCCGTGCGCGTAGCCCAGCAGGCTGCTCTTGGCATAGCCAGACTGGTTGCTGTCAGGCGGCAGAATCGGGTTGAAGACGGTGCAATAGATGCCAGGCACGCCATCCTCGTCGGACAAACGCTGATAGGCGTACACGACTCCGATCTTGTCCGTGAACCGCTGCTGCGTGTAGACGAACGAGCGGCTGATGGGCTGAAGGTACTCGGACGGCGAGATGGTGATGAGCTTGCCGCGAACGGTCTTGATGGCCTTTTCCACCCATTCCGCATCCCAGCCGTCCGTATTCACCATCGCACGAAGCTGCTCCGCGCTGAAGTATTCCACGCGGTATATGCCGGGCACGTTCTCCAGATCCAGCGAGAACGACGGGATGAACAGGTTCTCGTCGAGGTTGAAGGCACGCAGCACCGGATACGAACGCTCGGGGCCGTCCATCGGCACGGTGGTTTCGCCCGTGTCTCGCAGCTCCTTCAGCATCTTGCCCGCCTTGCTGGCCGAGCAGTTGTACTGCTCTTGGAAGATGGCTTTGAGGTCGGACGCCGCGTTCTCGTCATTGACCAACGCCTGAATGTCGATTTGCGGGAACTGCTGCTGGAGATCTTGCAGACGCACGTTCACCAGCGTCTTCTCGCGCCGCTTCTCCCAGAAGGCACCCATCGCCGCGATGCCCTTCTCGTTCAGATAGTTGGCAGCCAGCTCAATCTCGCGGTCCACCTCGGGAATCTGCGTGTTGATGAGCCAGCGCATGAAGTTGCTGACATCATTGGCGCGGGCTAAGTCATTGCCCTCTACAGGCACTGCGGAAAGGTTGGCCCGCTTGAACGCCATGCACTGCATCGCCACCTTCTTGTTGATGATGTTGTCAACAAGGAAGACACGCAGGTCAGACGCGCCGTCCCACGGGGTGGGGCTTACGCGACTGCCTTCGCGGTAGTGCTTCTTGCCGTCAGCCGATTGACCGTTCCAGATGGCGTAGCGCGTCTCGTAATTGAGGCGGCATTGGTCGATGTACGGCTGGTTGTTGCGTACCGCGTCCTCAAAGGCGTACTTAAGGGCGTTGAAATCCGGTCCCTTGTTTTCGGCAGGCGCAAGCTGCAAGCCGATGTCCATGGGTGAAATGCTGTTACCGCCTTCTAGGGAACTCATGGGATGGGCGTTAAGGATTAGCCCAGCTTATGGCAAGCTCTAATAGGAGAACGTGCGTCCGCCTTCCATGGGCGCGTCATTCTCGTCGTAAAACTCGCATTTGGAGACGCATAGGTAACGCAGGCAGTCAATCGGGTCCTTTGTCGCCTCGTCCTTGCCGCCTTTGGCCGTGTACTCGCTCATGGCGTAAATGAGGTTGGTGCAGCGGTCGGAGATGAACAGCTTTGGGGCGTTCAGCGAGTCAATCGGCTTCGTGTCGTCGTAGGACAGCAGGTTGTTGATGAGCTGGAGGCCATCGTCGATGTGGACGCCAGGCGCGGGGATGAACGTCATGTCAAACTTGTCCAGATCGCCAATGATGGTGGACGCTCCCTCGGCGGTCTGCTTTTCGGCTGCTCCCAGACGCGGGTCAATCAGCCTTTCGTAGATAATTTCGCCGTCTTCCGAGTTCTTGATGAGTTCGACGTAGTCTTGAATCCCTTTTTTAGTGCCTCGTTGAGCTGGGCCCGGTTTGCCTTCAGCCGTGCTGCCCGCAATCGCCCAATCGTCATAATCAGGCCACTCACGGTACACCCACCATGTGTTGCTTGCGTCAATAGCGACCCACAGCATGAACCAGTTCTTGGAGCCTGCGGGATCGACGGCCATGTATCGCGTGACCTTGTACGCGGGGTCTTTCTTCCACGGCAGGTTGTCATGTGGGATGACGTTTACTTCCTTGTTGAAGCCTGGGAATGCCGACGAAACGCTCTTCGTAGGGATGCCGTAGGCGCGAGCAAGGATTTCGTCTTTCGGACGGCCTTTGATTTTGGCGATGAAGTCCGACGTGTCGATGAACGCGTTGTCTTCCGTGTGGAAATAGTAGATGACGGTGCCGGGTCGGCTAAGGGACTCTTGGATGACTGGGACTGGTCGGCCCAGTAGGGGCGCGTGCTTGCTTTCGAGCGTGCGTGTTTTTCCCAGAATGTCCTGCACCAGCGGAGTCCATCCTGACAGAGTAGTAAAAGTGAGTACAATGCGGCCATGGTAGTCGATGGTTCGGTATTGGAGGGTTTCAAAGAGTTTCTGAGGACATTCCTCGTCACACCAGATGAAATGTGACTTGAATCCTTCAGCCACCTGCGCGTCGGCCTGATACTGGCGGTAGTTGGCGAACTTGATCTGGCCGCCACGGTAGCCCGCCTTGAGCGGAGGCAGAATGCAGATGTTGTCGGTAAAGCCGTTCTTCTGTGAGTACTGAAGCGAGTGCGCGATGCCCTTCTTGGTGGGCAAATCCTTGATGCCTACCGGTAACGCATCGTAAATCATGCGCTGCTGGTCCTCAATGGAGCGGTCTTCGTTGACGTGATAGGCTCTTACCTCGGCGTTGGGGATGGTTCCTGCGGCCCACACGCACAAACGGCTGGCGAGCGTTGATTTTGCGGAGTTGTGGTGAAGCGCACCGCCAGCTTCATAGCAGCCATAGGCGGGAATAGTCATATCCCACTTGACATCTATTCCCGTCAAACGTATCTCTGTGACGTATGCCACACCATGACTCAATAAACTATCCGATAGAGGAGATCCGCTCTCGAATTGCTTCAGGAGAGACTCAGCAACAGATTGCAGACTCTCTTCGCCAAACTCTGGACGGTCGCATAACAGCGAAGCTGATTTACAAGGTTTGCAAAAAGCATGGGATAAAATGCCAACGAACCGGGCCGCGAGCTGGCGAAGGCCATCCAGAATGGAAGGGCGGCAGGATTGTCGATCGGCACGGATATATCCATATTTACACGCCAGATCATCCTGAATGCCGTCGCCTAAATGAGACGCGACGAATAAAGGCCAACGGCGGTTATTACCGGAAGGAGAAGTACATTCAGGAGCATCGGCTGGTGATGGAGAAGCACCTTGGCCGCTATCTTTTGCCGACTGAGGTTGTTCATCACATAAACGGCCAGAAGGATGACAATCGGCTGTCAAACCTTGTGCTGTTTCGTTCAAATGCGGAGCACCTGAAGGTTGATTTGAAGGGCCGCTGCCCAAAATGGACTGAGGATGGAAAAGCGAGGATCCAACTCGCAACGACCCAACGTCGCGCCAAGTCCCTGCTGCGGAAAGCACGCGATGCTCAAGAGAAGCTTCAAATCGTTGACCAGTTGAAAGGGTCACTTCCGCCATCATACCGCGACCTTTTTGAAAAGGCTGTTCAGCAGTGGCTATGACCCGCTTTTTTCCATCCCAGGCATAGACGTGGTGCTTGCCTTTGATGCTGTCGATGCGGCGATGCACATTCAGGACAGGATCGTAGATGAGTGTGTCGCCGCGCAGACAACGGTTGCCACCCAGGATGACGATGACTGGGTATTTCTTCCAGTTGTCCATCACCTTCTTCCACGAAGGCATGATCCAGCCCTGACCGACAGGATTGTTCACCGCGTTACGGTCGCATTCCTCGCGGAAAGCCAAGTACTGCACCAGCTTTTCCTGCGGCCAGCTCATCAGCTCTTCCTTTTTGGGTATGGGCACCCAAGGAATGCCGAAGTCGGGCTGAAACTGGTCTGCCAGATAGGTCTTAATGGCCATTTTTGAGCTCCTTGGCCAGTACACGGATCTTCTTGGCCAGCAAATCCTCCCAAGGAATGACGCCTTGGCCGTCAATGTTCACTCCGGTCTTCATCGCCTTGATGTGCAGCCGCGCATACTCCCTGCAATCGGAGTCGTTGGGTTCCACCATCCACTCGTTTTCCTTGAGCTGCGTAATCATGCGTTTATCAACGCACGCATAAGGCAGGATGCAAAGCGTCCGATATGGCTGACGCTATGCCATAAGAACGTCTTATTTGGCAGACGTTAGCCCATAGAACGGTGGAAAGACGCAAATCATCTGCACAACGTGCCCGCATGGCCAATCCAACCCGCCGTATCCTCATCGCAACGCCGCTGAAGGGCGACCTGCCTTCAGCCTACTTCAAGACCAGCCTGCAACTGGCGACAGCAGCCATTCCCGATGTCAAACTTGACTGGGTGCTGCTGGAAGGCCCAGCCGTGCAGATGGCTCGCAACGAGATCGTGGGCTATGCCCGCCAGAACAAGTTCGACGAGCTGGTGTTCTGGGACAAGGACGTGCTGGCCGAGGAACACGGCGAGAACATGACCGCCGGGGCCATGATGCGCCTCTTGGGCCACACGTCCGACATCGTGTGCTGCCCGTACAGCGCACGCCATCTGGACACGCACTGGCACATTCACACCATCGACGGCGAGGCTCCGAGCCCCGAAGGCCTACAGAAGGTCAGCAAGGCCTGCATCGGGTTCTCCAAGATCAAGATGAGCGTGTTCGACAAGATTGAGGCCGACAATCCCGACCTCAAGGCCGTGCTCATCGACCCCAACCACGCGCCCAAGGCCTGCACGGAGTTCTTCCCGATGGGCGTCCAGGGCAAGAACACTCCCGCCTATCGCATCCAGCAGATCCGCTCCATCTTTGCCGACGACAAGCTGTCCGCTTCCGCCCGCCTGCAACGCATTGAGCGCGAACTGAACATGCGCTACGACGAGCCCAACACGTTCATCGGCGAGGACTACGCCTTCTGCGATCTGGCCGTAAAGTCGGGATTCACCATTTACTTGGACACCATGCTGGTCATGGGCCACACCGGCAAGGTGACGCTGCCCATCCCGACCCTGAAACTCTTTGAGCTGCTGCGCGAGCCGTGGCGTCAGGAAGAAATCAAAGCCATCAAGGCCGCCATTGCCGCCAAGCAGCAATGAAAGATCCAATCGACAAGGTTTGCGAGTGGGCAGTTTATGCCGTTTTCGGATTTGGGATAGCAGTAGCTTTATTGCTGTTTGCAGGAATGTGCTTTGAAGTTTACCGCGTCATCACCAAAACCTGACGCTGACCTGTTTGGGGAATCTTCCCCAAAGTCTGCCCCAAAGGCTTCGCCCAAGAAGCCAAAGCCGGTCAACGCTGCGCTTTCCAGCCTGACCGGCGCACATCTTCTAGGCCGTCCGCGTCCCTACGAGGTCATTAAGGACCCGAGGGACCGGACAATCACCTGGATCATGCATTGCCCATAAGCTCACGGAACGCAGCCGCTCGGGCTCGGTCCATGAAGTCGCTGTCATCAGCAATCGGCTGAGCCGCTGGAACGTCGTCCAAGACAGGGCTCTTGAAATCAACGTCAGTCGGAATGATGCCGCTTTTGCCGCTGGCGTGCATGACGCCCACCCGCTCCTTGGCTACAATCTGCTCCATCGTCGTCGTCTGAAAGATGACTTCCTTCGGTTGATCGTGAATGTAAGGGATTGGCAATTGCTGTAGGCCAAGACTCTGAGGAGGCAGCGTCAGATAGACGTTCGGCTTTGGCTTCGCTTCTGGAGCCGTTTCCTTCGCAATAGGGACGTTCCGTGCGTTCTGCTCGGCAAACCCCACAGGCTTGGCCTGACGCGGCTCCTCCTTGTCAGGCAGCACCTCGACAATGGCATACTCAGCATCCCGGCCATCGGCACTCACCCATTCCAGCCTTACCCTCACCCGCTGCCCATTCCTGACCGGCACATCTCCCACAGCCGCCTTGGCCCATTGCCCGCCAACGCTAACCTCCACAAACCACCTGTTCCTGCAATTACCCCCAACCACCCCTTCCCCGCTTACCACCCATCCCCCGTTTTCCAACCTATTGGAAAATAAGCCACCCTTATCGCCTTGACAGCTTTGCTTATTCCCCTCCACCTCCCCACTAGGGGAGGCAAGGCTAGCTGCGTCAGCAGCGCTACCAAGCGTCGAAGACGCCCCTTGCCCACCAGACCCCCCAGCCTGAGCAGCCACTTGCGACTGCAAATTTTGACCTCTACCAGCCGATTGATCCAAATTCTGAGCCAGCCCTGAAGCTGCGACCCCCGCCCCCCCAGCTAGCACTGGCGCACTAGAGCGAGTAGCGTTGTCAGTCGCCGGTTGCGACGAAGTCGCCAAAGGCGAAAGGGTCGCCAGCGGATCATTGGGCGGAATTGCATAGAGCTTATGCCTTGCTGCCCACGCTTCTGCTTCTGCGAGTCTTCCCTGTTTAACGAGTTGAACGTGCCAGGACAATTGGCCACGTCTTTTTAACTGAAATTTTGTAAGCTTTGCCATGGATCGATCTATTTGGATAGGTTGATGCGTTGCGAAGGGTTAACTGAAAGCAAGGGAAAGCCGGGCAAAGCGAGCGGGCAAGGTTGTAAGCTAAAATGCTTCCTTGCATAAGGGCAACTTCTGACCGCAGCGAGTAGGGGAAAACGGCTTGAACGTGAGCAATCGCGTGGCATGGTGGGCCCCGAAATGAAAAAACAAATGGAAAACGCTCTGCTCTGCTTGATTGCTGCGCTTGCCTGCTTTGCTGTAGGCCTGCTTTTGGCCAACGCTTATTGAAACCCTTAAACGAAAATGAAAACCAACAGCAGCATTTATCTGATTCAATCCGGCTGGGTTTCAGCCGACAAGCGCACTGGGCTGGGCGATGCTGAGGTCGAGGTTGAAGACTTTATTACTGGTCGCGAGGCCGCTGATGAAGTGTTTAACTTTTTTGTGCAGTCTGACGGAAAAACCAGTGACCGAGGCGACCGATGGGTTCACGCGGTCGTTGAAATGTACCAGGCTGATGAAAACGGAGAGTTTACCGGTCAGCCGGTGCGCGAGTTTCGCAGTCAGCCTTAATCTAATCAAAAATGAACACGATGAACACGAACAACGAGACGATGACGGTTGAACAGAAGCGCGCCGCCTTGCTTGCAAGCTGGCTCAAGTGTGACGAAGGCGAGGTCACGCAAACCCGCAGGGAGCATTATTGGCTGGGAGTCTTTGAAACTCCCTACGGTGAATTTGCGTTAGGTTCTGACCTTGAATGCAACGTGGCTGCATCAAAGTACATTGAGGACAGCGTATGGGCGTTTCGCGCCGCGTTTATTTGCGAGTTCTGCGGATTGCCGCAGGACTTTGCAGAAGTCATTGAGGCTTGGCAGGCAAAGAAATGCGAGGACGCCAACAGCGCGCTGGTTAATTTGGTTTCCTCAATGTCGCATTGGGATGCGTTTGTTCGGTTTGCGGTGCAAGCGGATGGGCGCGGCCATTTCCTAGCCAGCTATGATGGTGACGAGATTGAACTAGGCAGCAACGTGTACGCCTATCGCATTGATTGAGGACGAAACAGCCCTTGCGGCTGTCCAACGGTAAAGCCGTTGCTGACGAGTCCAATTTTTTGAAAATGGCCATTTCCAGGCCATTGGCAAAAATCGAAAAATAACCCAACAAAAACGAAAGACGACAAATGAACACGATTGAAACAGCACCAAATGAATACACGCTTCAGTTTGCATACATCAAAAGCGTTCTTGGCTCCATTCCTGCCTTTGGCGATTCAATTGGAGAGAACGTAAGCAAGGCGCAACTGGCCATTGTCCTTGAAAAAGTGAAATGGCTAGAGGAGCAGCATCAAAAATTGTTCTTTGATTTAGAAGATGCCCACGCTCGTTTAAGCAGGGATTTGCCTTACTCGCATGAATTGCTTGTGAATATGCGTTCAGCGTTGGGCATTACTCATTGGTAAGGCTAACCCTAACCCAAGGGGCCAGCAATGGCCCCTTTTTTCGCGCCCTTATGCTCTAACCTAGCCACAGCCCAACGCTTCACAGCACGCGCCAGCCTTGGCCTTGCCTTGGCCGGTTGCGACCGCGCACAGCCGTGCCAGCGTGCATAGCCGCGTGCGTTTGCTGCCAAAATCCACAGCCTATTTCCCAAGCCAATTTTACCCGAAATTTCCCAAGTCAATTTCCGATTACCTTTTACTGGGATTTTTGACCGCCAAATTTGAAAACCGATTTACCCAGGCCACTTACCCAAGAAAACCAAAACCGAAATCCCACACCTATGTCCAACGGCAAGGGCTCAAGAGCCCGGAACAACCACAGCGAGGCATTTAGGGCCAATTTTGAGGCCATAAACTGGCGCAGGCAGGCCCAGACTACGCCCAAGGCGTCAAAACGCGCCAAATCGCAAGGAAACAGCCTTTCCGAGGCCATTACGGCCTCACAAACCAACCCAAAATGAACAGCAATGACCTGGATACTACCAAAACAATTACACACGTCAGCCTTTGCGCCGGATACGGAGGCATTGACCTTGGACTCAAGCGAGTGCTCCCAAATCTGCGAACAGTCGCTTTTAGCGAGATCGAAGCCTTCGCCTGCGCGAACCTGGTTGCAAAGATGGAAGCGGGACTCTTGGACGCGGCACCTATCTGGACGGATCTTAAAACCTTCCCATGGGACAGCTTTCACGGAAAGGTGGGTATATTGTCTGGCGGCTACCCTTGCCAGCCGTTTTCAGCAGCCGGAAAGCGGCTCGGCACAGCAGACCCACGGCATCTCTGGCCCTTCATTGCAGATGGAATTCGCAGAATGCAGCCAGCCGTGTGCTTCTTTGAGAACGTCGAAGGACACATCAGCCTTGGACTCCGAGAAGTCATTGGCGAACTGGAAAGCCTCGGTTATGCAGCAACGTGGGGACTATTTAGCGCGGCTGAAGTTGGCGCGCCTCACCAGCGAAAGCGCGTCTTCATCTTGGCCCACCGTGTCAGCGAACGAGGACTCCTATCGCATCAATGGAACGAGCCAGGCCAGCAATTGCTTGTCGGGGATGGCGAGGAGGGGCGAGCTTGGCCAAGTCGTCCAGGCCAGCCGCAGTTCGGATGGGAGCCACCAAGAGTCGTTGGACAAGCCCAACTGGGCAACGCCGATAATGGGAGACAGCCATCTAGCCTCAACTCCGGAGGTCGCAGAGAAACGTCTGGAGGAGGGGAAAGTGACCTTGAGCAGGCAAATGGCAGCTTGGGCGACACCGAGAGTGAGGGGCGAAGAGAAAGCGGAAACACGGTTGGCACGGGGCAAGGACTTGGGGCTTCACGGCCAAACCGGGTCAATGACGAACGGAGCCAAACTGAATCCTCGGTGGGTCGAAACTTTGATGGGCCTGCCGGTGGGCTGGACTATGCCAAGCTGTGCGTGTCCTGCGACAATCGCACCGACGAGCTCCGGCTTCTCGGCAACGGAGTTGTTCCCGCAACGGCAGAACGAGCTTTTCGCGTCCTCTCAGCCCGCTTCCAGCAATGAATGACGAACTACCAAGACACAGGATGGAATGGGGCTGGTATTGGGAAACACCCACTAGGCTGAGGGTTTTTGGTGAAGTTACGGTAAGGACATGGTTTATTGAATATGGACATCAAGACGGTCAGAAAGCGGCCATTGCTTTGCTGCCCAGCCTAAAGGAGCAGATTGCCAAAGATTTGGATTGCCCAGTTGAGCGAATAAATGCGGTTCAAATTAAAGTAAACCCCAACCCATTTGGCTATGAATGACGATTTACCTCCAATCCCCAAACGATACCAGAAGCGCGGCCCATTCGCCACCCTGCTCCGTGAGGAAAGATCCCGTCTAGGGCTTAATCAGCACGAAGCGGCCCGCATCATGGGCGTCAGCGACCGCACGGTCGAGATGTGGGAAACGGACAAAAACCAGCCCCTAGCGATCACCCAGGAGGGCGCATTGGCGAGGCTCTACGCCCAGCCCAGTCCTGTGTCACAAAAAGTGTTGACAGTTTGTGAGCAACCTACCTAATCCTGCCTACAGAGGCACGCCTTAGCTAGCACAAGCCCGAGGAGACAGGGGTGAACCAACCGAGTCCTCGGGCTCTTTATTTATTGGCTGCCCGACTAGGACTTGAACCTAGACAAACGGAGTCAGAATCCGTTGTGCTGCCATTACACAATCGGGCAATCGAAACAGGTTCGGGCGGCTGCCAATCGGGCTCTTCCGGCAAGCCCATTGTTCGCCGAAACTGGTTATGCCACCACCGTTGCTCTTCAAGCGTGGGTGTTCTTGTGCCACTCATTCCTTGGCCTCGACATCCTGCACAGGCAGTTCAACGCCTTGGAGCTTCTTGACCAAGTCCTCCTTGGACAGAGACCCATAGTTGTTTATCTGGACATTGACGCTGCCAGCATTGGCCAGCGCATTCTTGCCTTCCAAGGCCTGCAATTTGTCAATGAAGACCGAAAGCGCAAACGCCCTCTGACCAGGCGGGATGAGCTCCAATTCCTCGACGGTCTTCTCCAGAAGCTGATCGGAGGCCGCCCGCAGCTTCGTTGCAAATTCGCTGCGCCATTGATCGACATCCATTTTGAGAGCGTGGGTAAGGTAGCGTTTGCCGTCAAATGACAGCGGAGAAGTGACACGGTTGAGGCTTTTGCCGCTAAGGACAGCATTGATGGCCTGCGGGATGAGCTTTTCGCCATTAACCTGCTTGGGCTTCTTCGGATGCTCGAAATAGTGGGCCCCGTTGTTCTTTCGCCCATCTTGCTTCTTGGGCTCCGGGGCTGGCTCTGGCTGGGGCGTGGAAGGCGTCTCGTTGTCCATTAACTGACAGAAACAAAAAAGGGCCAGCCCGTCAAGGCCAGCCCTTTAGGGGTGAACCAGAGAGTTATTTGATGCGCTGGCGAAGTTTGTAAACGCGCATCTCGGACTTGTCAGCCAGATCGGCAAGGAGGTTGTTCGTGCCAAGGCTCGCGCCCTTCGCAAACTCGGCGCACTCGCTCTGGATCTGGCGTTCCAAGCCCAGCAGCACCGCACACATCTCGTCTGCCGCCATGTCGCTGCCGTCGTACTTGCCGCAAGCGTTGCCAGCTCCAGCGTTGATGGCGCACAGGTCAATGTCCTCGCCCAAGCCAATGTCACGCTCGACAATGCTGTCGTAGGCGGCCTCGTAGGCGGGGTACAGCTCGCCGAAGAACTCATGATCGGCGAAGAAGGCCATGCCTTTAGTGAGGTTGTGGAAATTGTGGCTTACCAACTGGGCCGTGCGAAAGGTTTGGGCTAACTTGTCCATGGGGTCTGATTTAGCGGGTGTCGTAAAACAGTCCAGACTTTCTTTAGATTTGGTGGACGGTCACGAGCACGCTGGGCGATTCGGGATGGACAGGGGCCACAACGGAGGCCGGAAGCGTCGTCAGACTGATGTCCGTGCTGTTGGCCGACCAGCATATCTGCATGTAGTCGCCCGTGCTCAGCTTCTGCGGCAAATCAACGTAGAAAATCAAATTGCCAAGGACGCCGCCGTGCTTGTTCGGGATGGACACCGTGCTGGCCGAATACGGAATGTCCGTTCCGTTTTTCCTGAACCAGATGGTGGCGTCATGGATCTGGACATCGTTGTTCGTGAATTGCAGCGAGGTGCAGACGTTGTACACGCCCAGCTGGCTGAACGTAATGCGACTGCCGCTGACGATGGACACGCCGTCATTGTTCGGATCGCTGCCAGTCATCGTGATGACATTCGTTGCCGTCGTGCTGGCCGTGTTCTGCGTTGTCGTGTCGTAAAACCCGCCCCAATAGCCAAGGACGCCTGTGGAGCCGTCGCCCACGCCTATGGTGAGCGTGCTGACATCCTTGGCCTCCGTCTGCGTGAGCTGCACGCCGTGACCTGGCACAATGTTCAGCGTGCTCTGCGTCTCCCAGACAACGCCGCTGATCTGGACCTTAAGGACATCGACGAGCCGCTTGAGGCTCATGGTGCGGAGGAAGTTCATCAGCAGCCCCATTCCCGCCTCGACCAATAGTTGGCAGAGAGCTTGTTCTTAGTGTTTCCTTGGCCGCCAGAGCGGGCGCAATAGCTCTTCTTACGGTCGGGCTGGCTCTTCTTGATGCTGAGCTTCTTGTCCCCGAATCGCACCAGTTTAACTTTGTCCCCGACCTTGGCGAGAACGGCCCTTTTCTTGGGACCGTTGGGCGTCAGCTTGGGAGTGTTGTAGGCTGAGAAAATTGTTCCCCTGTATTCGATGCTCATGCAGCGTTGGTAACGGCTTGGCTTGGGCTTGTCTAGCGTTTTGGCTCGGGTAACAGCTACGGGCACAGCTCACCCCTGCTGGGAGGAGAGCTGTGTTTAAGTGGGCGTTGTTCGCGCCTTGGACGGGGTGTCACGGTTCACTTTGATGGCCCGCTCGGTAACTCCATGTACACGGGTTGTTCCATCGCTCACCGATACTTACGTATCGCGTACTTATGCTGGGCGGGTGATCGTTCCCAGCAGCCGATGATAGTGGCAGGGCTTCCATGCACAGGACGAGCCGCTCACAGTTACTTTTGGACTTCTGGAAAGTAAAAACCCGAGGGCCGTAGCAGCGGCACACTCGGGCTCTAGGAGGCAAGCTCCCGAAAGTCTTTTGTCTGCTGCTGCTACAGCGAACAAGAGGGAAGATTCAACTTTCTTCAGATTTGTCCAAAAAAAAGATTGACGATACCGCACAAGTTACTCACACCTGTACCAACGACGAACGCTGTGGCCTTCAATCTTCCACGACCCGCTCCAATTGTGTTGCCGGTGCAGCACGTTGAAGTAGTCGCCCAGCAGATCGCCGTCACCAAAAATGAACACCGTACTCCCCGCACCCTTGAACACGCCAGCCGAGGAGGCTGCGTTTCTGGACGAGATCTACCGCGAGTTGGAGGCTTCCGGCCATACTTGGCCCATCCTCACGGACGCTGAAGCCGACGAACTGGAACGGCTGGACGCCTGCCGCCATGGCACGCCCCACGAACTGTAAGGAGCCAGCCATGAAACGCAGGTTCTTCTTCGCTTCCGATCTGGCCCATGCCGAGCTTCGGCTGGCTCGCGCCTACTACCACGCTTATCGGGCAGGATCGGGCTTCAACGCCAGCCCCGCGCTGCTGGGCCTCTACCGCTCTTGGATGCGGGAACACGCCTTGGCCGCTGTTAGGTACGCCCGACCCATCAAAATGGCTTAAAACGCAAGGAAACCGCCTAGAAAACGATTATACAAATGAACCAAAACGACCCATACATCTACGACCGTGAAGGAGCTGGTGGCTTTGACGATCCGTTTCGCCGCCGTGACAACTGGATTCTGGCTGCCGAGGAAACGCCGCTTGGACGTATGTCCGCCAAGGTCAACGACTTGCAAGCCAAGCTGCAATTGGCTGACGAGCGGGCCTTCTATCTGACCGCCGAACTGGCCAAAGCCAACGCCCGCCTGGGCCTCACCGAATACCGCACCCAGCCATGAGCACTAAAAAGAAAGACGGAGGCCCAGCGTTTCCGACACAAAGCAGCCCTTATTTCACCGGCATGACCCTGCGCGACTGGTTCGCTGGTCGGGCTTTGGCCGCATTGATTGCAAGCGGTGATTCTAGTGATGATTTGGATGAAACCGCATATAACGCTTACAGACAAGCCGATGCCATGCTGGCCGAGCGCAATCGGAGGAATGACGAATGAGAGCCAAGAACGAGAAGCCCCTCAATTACGACCGATGGGCCACCAAAACCCGCTCCAAGCGCAGGGCTGGACGCGGGCATGAGCCCAGCATCATCAAGGCCGTGGACGCTGGATTCCATTACTTCTGGTCACGTCGTCCCATGGTGAGCGTGTCGTGGCGAAAGGAACAGTCATGAGCCGAAAAGAGGTGAGCCAGCAAATAGACAAGATGTATAAGACGATTAGGCGGCTGGAGCGCGAGAACATCGCTCTGAATTGGGCAATAAAACGCATTGAGCTGCTTAGTTTAGTAAAAGCCAATAGCGAACTCAATGAAGCCATTCGCGCTACCATTGAAGAAGCAAAAAAGGCTCAATTATGATAAAGCTACCAGAAGCCCAGCCTGTCTGCATTGCCATCCAGGTGAACGTGCAGGTGAACGTCTGGCTGGCCACCGAGGGCCACGACATTCCTCACGACGTTACGCCCGACGTTAAAGACCAGATTGGCCTAGGCCGCACCATCGCCCTGCCGGAAAGGCTGGACAATTCCGTGGCCATCGCTCTCTGTGTCGAGGACATGAGCGAACGATGCGTTGAGGCCCTGTCTGCCCGCCTCCTTAACCGACTCTCACCCGATGGAAACTGACATCCCCCATTACAACGCCACCCGCCTTGCCTACGAGGCGTGGAAGAAAGCCGAGGCCGCTTACACTTGGACGAGCAATGACTACCACTTGGCCGGACGCAAATCGGGCTATCAGGCCGACTGGTGCAAGCCAGCCGCCTACGATCTGTCCGTGAAGCAGGCCAAGTCCTACGTCGCCAAAGCCGAATACGAGCGCAAGAAGCGGCTCTTTGAGCGCATCAACAAAGTGCGTTTTGAGCCCATCGTGGCATAAGAAAGAGGCCGCCAGGCTTCCACACCCAGCGGCCTCCCAATACCTTATCCCCAGCCAGAAAGCCAATTAAGCCAGTTCCGTCAGTCAACCACAAACAAACCAGATAAAGCCATGCCCATCAAAGCAGATGCAGGAGTCAGCAACACGCCGCCGGTCTCGGTCGGCTCACACCAAGCCGTGTGCTACGGAGTAGTAGCCATCGGCACCCAGCCCTCGGAGAAGTATAGTCCTAAAAAGAAAGTGGTTCTCTTTTGGGAACTACCCCATGAGCGAGGTGATTTCGGTGAGCGGAAGAACGTTCCGCGCACCATCAGCAAGAGCTACACGCTTTCTCTTGCAGATCGGGCTTCATTGAAGGCCGACCTTGAGAACTGGCGTGGAAAGCCGTTTACGCCGGAAGAGACCGCAACATTTGAAATTGACCGTCTCATTGGGGCCAACTGCCTTCTGTCGGTTCAGCACGAAAGCAAGGGGCCGAAAACCTACGCGAACGTTACCGCCGTCATGCCGCTCACCAAGGGTATGCCCAAGGCTAACCAGGAACTGCCCCGCATCTATTTCAATCTCAACGAGTCCCTAGATCGTGCGATGATTGAGAAGGCTCCGATCTATTTCCCGCCTGAGTTGCCGGAATGGATCGTGACTCGTTGTAAGGCCAGCGAGGAATACATCGCGTATACAGGTGGCAAGCCCGCCGCCCAGCCCGCCGAGGCTCCCGCCAGTCAGTCCTTGCAAGACGAGACTGTGCCGTTCTAAACAGACTTGGGTAATGTAGCGGCCTCACGTCGTTGGCTGGTCATCATTTCGCCCGAGGGGTAACTACATAAAAGCCCCTCACGTTTTTTCCCTTAATCCCCTACTTCCACCATGATTACAGGCAAGATACTGGACGAGTCATCGTCCGATTACCACGCTTCAGATTGCATCTCACACAGCAAGCTGGAGGTGTTTCGCAAGCGTCCGCTGCTCTACAAGAAGCGGTTCATCGATAAGTCGCTGGCCCCAGAGGGCTCCGCCGCCTTCGTCATCGGCCAGGCCACCCATTGTTCCATTTTGGAACCCACTGAATACGCCCTGCGTTATGTCATGGCTCCCGACGTGGACCGGCGCACTAAGGCCGGCAAAGAGGAATGGGCCGCCTTCCAAGCGCAGCATTACGGCAAGGAGGTCATCAGCCGTGAGGACTCGGAAGTGGTGAAGCGCATGACTGCTTCCGTGTCGGAGCATCAGATAGCTTCGCAGCTCTTCAGCGAGGGCGAACCCGAGATCACCTGGCGGGCCCACAGCACGGCCCATCTGCTGCCCCATCCGCTGCAATGCCGCACGGACTGGATCAATACGACTGGCGGCTACATTGCCGACCTCAAGACGATTGACAGCCTAGACCACACCGGGATTGCCGCCTTCCAGCGCAACATGGTGAACTTCGGTTACCATAGACAAAGCGGGTTTTATACGGACGTTCTGGCCAAATGCGGCCATTCGTCGCTGCAATTCTACTTCGTCGTGGTGGAAAAGCGCGAACCGTTCGGCGTGGTGGTGCTGGAGCTGGATCAGAATGCCATCCGGCTGGGCTGGAACGAGAGCCAGCAGGATTTGGACAATATGTCCAAGTGCTATGCGAACGACAATTGGCCCAACCTGCCCACGGCTGTCCAGCGTCTGGAGATGCCGCTGTGGTACAAGCAAGGGGTGTCATGAGCGATGTACTCTTTACGATCATTGCCCTCATTGTTCTGGGCTCTATTTGCGCTATCATTCTTGACCACCACGATAATGACAAACACTCCTGACAACAAGCCCGAGCCCAAAGCGAAGCCAGCCCAGATGGCGCAAGCCATCGATCTGCATCGGCTCATCCGGTGCTTGGAGGAAATTGAAGGCGGTCAATGGAACTGGCCTGGCGGCAAGCTCTGCATCAGCCGTGACACATGGTATGACGCGGGCTCCAAGAAGTCCTACATCCATGCCTGCGACCCCACCGTGGCCCGAGAGGTGGCTGCCCGCCTGCTCACGATTGCCGACGCCTATCTGCGTAAGCATGACATTGAGCCCACGGTGAAGCTGCTGGCCCTGCGCTGGAAGCATGGCTTGGAGGGGATGATAAGGCACAAGGACGACAAATCCGACTACGCCGACCGCGTGGCCAACCTCTACTACGATCCCTCGTTCAAGGAGGACGTATGAGCCGCCTGTTCATGTTCCTGTCCTATCCGTTCTTCCTGCTGGGCTACGGCTTTGGCTGGGCCTTGCAGGCGTTCCTAGTGGGAATGCTGGGGGCCAAGGAACACATTACTGAACTCATCCAGAAGGACTCCAAATGAGCAGCGACATTGCCAGAGGAGTCATTGCGAAATTGCGTGAGGAAAACAGTAATCTGAAGAGACAGAATGAAATTCTGGAACTGCTATTAATACCTGAAGTTTATTTCACTCATCACAAGGCATTGATGGCTTTGAAAAAATCAAATGAACCAAAACGACACGCCAAGAACCGACGCTGCTCTTAAGGACGTGTTGCAGACCGGCCAGCATCCCAAGGTGAAGGCCGAGTTTGCCCGCGAGCTTGAACGCGAGCTCAACGAGGCGAGAAAGGCCCTGAATGACTGCCTTCGCGGAAAAAGCCTATGACGCCTGTGCCGCCAAAGCGAAGCTACTTGGACGACGACTCGGACGAAGTGAGTGGCTGGAGACAGTACAGGCAGTCTTCGATGCCCATTCAGTCCATGGGAGACGCCCTGGCCCCGCTCATCGCCGCCCTGCGAGCGCAACAATTATCGACGAGGAGTGGATTGGCGAACTTGAAGTCAACCCAGTCTACGCCGGAATCGACATCAAGCGGGAGCTCGGCAAAGCCCAAGCATGGGCAGGCGTCAACAACGTCGGGGTCACCCGCCGCCGCTTCATCAACTGGCTCAACCGAGCCGTCGAGCAACGCCCCATCCTCCTAAACGGTCAGGGCAAGACATCCTTCGCCCCAAAGCCTGTGCAGGAACAGGAGCCGCACGGCTGGCGCGAATGGGTGCGTGAGAACTGCGTAAATGGCGACTGGGCCGACAGCCCTTGGCTTGCGTTAGACGCCTCAGCCCGACAGCACATCCGATCCCAACTTCCAAAATGAACAAACACAATGCCGCATTGGTGCGGCGTCTACGACAGTCCTTCGCGGCCTTCTCAGCCGAGATCCACAACACGCTCAAGGAGATTGAGCACGCCAACAACTGCCACGACAGCAGCGTGCCGGAGGTGCAGCGGGCCATAGAGCTGGTCAGCGAGTTCTATCGCGTGAGCAAGGAGGACGTGTATAGCCGCCGCCGCGACAAGGACACGGCCTGGGCACGGCAGGTGGCCATGTATCTGGTGAAGACCAACAGCACGCACAGCTTGGCCAAGATAGCGCGGTCGTTTGGCCGCCATCACGCCAACATCCTCTACGCAATCGAGACGGTGAAGGGACGCTGCTCCATCGACAAGCGGGTGAAGGGTGAAGTTGAGGGCCTGCTCAATGCGTTCTAAGCTGCACCGCCTTGAGGCCAAGGCATGGATGTTTTTCTACCAACATATCATGCGCTTGAGCCGTGACGAGGCCACAATAAGGCTCATCCTCCGCAACATGGGCAAACCTAACTGATGAAACATGCACCCAAAACCAGATGCTCAGGACTGTGGACCGAATCGAAATTCTCGTCCTTCATCAAGTCGGCCCTCCGTGGTGCTTCTAACCGATGGCAGCCTAAGTATGCCGCCAAGCGGGCAGCCAAGATCGGACGCAACCAATACGTCTGCGCCCTTTGCAAGGCTGTCGTTGGGAACAAGGATAGCCACATGGATCATGTTGATCCCGTCGTTGATCCTGTTCGGGGCTTTAATGGCTGGGACGAGTACATTGCCCGGCTGTTCGTCGAGCAGGACGGCTACAGATGCCTCTGCACCAATTGCCATGCCGAAGTCACGGCCAATCAGCGATTAGTCAGGAAACAGAACAAGCCTACCCCCAAATGAAAGGACAACGATTCGTCGTTGCGGCGGACAGCCACGGCGACCAGCAGGACGAGGAGACAGCCAACGCGCTGTTTGCCTTTTGCAAGGACTACAAGCCCGAGATAAGGGTCCATGCCGGTGATGCATGGGACTTCCGCAACCTCCGCAAGGGAGCCTCGGATGATGAGAAAGCAGCCAGCCTAGTGGACGACTGGGAAATGGGCGTGGACTTCATCCGTCGCTTCATGGACGGCGGCAAGGCCAACCACTTCCTCCGAGGCAACCACGACGAGCGCATGTGGCATTTCGCCCACAACGCCAGCGGGCTGCTGCGAGATTATGCGTCGGACGGCATAAAGCGGATTGAGCGTGTAGTGGCTCAGTCAAGAGCCACGATGCTTCCCTATGATTCGCGCCACGGTGTTCTACGTCTCGGTCATCTCAAGGTCATTCATGGCTTCTTTGCAGGCATGGGGGCCGCCCGACGACACAGCATCGCCTATGGCAACTGCATCTTCGGCCACACCCACGCCACCGACTCAGCCCCAGTTGAGCACATAGATGGCCCAGCGGAGGCCCGAGGCATAGGCTGCTGCTGCAAGATAGACATGGCCTACAACCAGCACAGCGTGGGCAAGCTGCGCCATGACAATGCCTGGTGCTACGGCGTGCTGTTCCCAGACGGCACCTACCAGCTATTCCAAGCAAAGAAGATAAATGGGAGCTTCTATGCCGCCGAAAATGTCAAGAAGTACTGACAAGCTCTGGGCGGAAACGTTCACCAACGCCCTCCAGCACCCCAAAAGGCCCGAAGGAGAGGGCTGGATGACGCTGGTTGAGATCAGGGAACGCTTCAAAACCGGCCAAAGGCGCACCTTCGTGACCGTTCATGCGCTCGTCAAGGAGGGCAAAATGGAGCGTTTTGAGGGCCTCCAACAGAAGGGACAAATCCTTCGTCGGCAGGTGTGGTACAGGCCTATACCCCTAAAACAGCTCAAAACGCGTTAAAACGCAAGGAAAGGGGGTTTGCGGGCATTTTACAGCCATGCCTAAAGCCCTGTTTGCAGGCTGGGTAACGCCAGTTGTGTTATAACAACATTAGCGATGTTACCGTGCAGACCCCTATTTGGTCAGGAAATGGATGGCCAAGCTGGTGAGGATGCCCACCACCACGCTGATGAAGGCCGACCAGGCAGCCGTTTTGCCGCGCAGCTCCTCCCGCCAGTGCTCCAGCAGGGTGATGCGATGCTCGGCCTTCTCCATTGAGTCCTTGATAGAGTTCAAGAGGCTTCTCTGCTCGTCCAGCTTGGCCAGTATCTGGGCAAACATGGCGTCGTTGGAATTGGGGTCAAAGGTCATGGCTTATTTGGTTGACCGAGAGTATCTTGCGCCAAAATACCAGAACACCGCCGTGAAGCAGCCAAAGGTCAGTTCATTGACCATTCCTGCCCTAGCCGCCGCGTCCGCCCCAGCATAGACGGCAGCGATGATGCAAATGGCAATCAGGGCCAAAAGGGGCCGCATGACGTTCTTGAAGGCTTCCACCAGCACATAAGTGCTGACCACCCACACAGGCGTGCTGGCTGGCATCTCCTTGAGCCCGCTGTCCTTCTGGCTCTCCTGAAAGGCGTTCCAGGCCGACGTGTTGGCCGCCGCGTCCATCTGGGCCTTCAGCATCGTCACCTTGTTCTTCGTGTCAAAGTAGTCAGTGACGCAATGGAGCGCGCTGCCAAGGACTCCACCACCGGCAGCGTTGAACAGGATGTCAAGGAGGCCCATGGCCGCGTAACGCTTTATTCGTTCGGGGCCGAAAGAGGCTCCACCGTGGCGTAGCCCTTGTCCTTGTACTTCATCTGGTTACCGATGTCCTTTACATCGACTTCCTTGCGGGCCGGACGCAGCACCTTGTCGGGAATGCCCTCAATGCGGTCCTCCTTCGTGGGCTCGCACTGGCAGGGGCCGTAGTTGGAGCCGGGCAGCTTGCGGGAGCCGCTCATCGGGCCGCGCTGGGCAACGCCAAGCGTTTCAATGGATACAGGACGGGTGACGGAGGGTGACATGTTCTTGGCCATAATCAGAAGGATTTGTGTTTGGTGATGGTGGATTTCTGGACTCGCTCCTTGAGCTTGCCGAAGTTGGTTTTCTTGGCCCATTCGGCGCAATTCACGCCGCCGCCGAAGCCTTTGGAGGCGTAGCAGGCACGCTGCTGGGATTTGGACTTAAAGGGCATGGAATCAGGGTTTAGCAGTCTGCTGTTCGGGCTTGCGAGGATAAATCTGCTGGTAGAACTGAAGCAGGCTGTTTGGCTGGCTCAAACGCTGGTCTAGTTCACTCTGCGTGGCAGTCTTCATGAATCGGCTCACGAAGTCGGGCATGGCCGTATACGAAGGCTGGGCCATCGTGCGCTGATAGAACGGACTCTGAATCAACGATCCAATCGGCGTACGGAACATTTCTTGTCCAACTTCCTGTATCCCGCCCATTTCCGAAGGAGGAAGGCGGAGATTGGATTGCGTGACATATCTGAAGCGAGGATCGGACGCGAACATCGCCAGCGTCTTCAGGTCGCCAGTAAAGGGCGTGCCCGACTCGGCTGACCGGCGCAACTTGGCCATGTCCACCGTGCCGCCAGGCGTCAGAGCCTGCTCCACCTCGCCAAGCTGGGCCAGACGCTTGCGAGCCGCTTGGAACTTGTTAAGCAAGTCCTCACGACCCATTTCCTTGAGGCCGCTTTCAATGTCCTTCAAGTAGCCAGCGGCTTCCTCCTGATACTTCTTCCCAAGCTCCTTTTCGGCAGCAGAGGTTGAGTTCAGGTAGTTGTTGGCCTTTTCCTGCGTCAGGCGGTACTTGTCCACGTCCACGGAAGCCTTCTTGGCCAAAGCGGACGATTCCCGAACAAACTCGGGGTCAGCCATCTGGACGTTCAGTTCATGCTCATTGGAAGCCGTAAGGCGGTTCTTCTTGAGCGCGACAAGGTCGGCCTCGGCCTTCTGGGCAAGGGCTCGGATCTCAGCGTATGGACGAGCGGCTTCCTCAACGGCCTGACCCAGAATCTTCTTGGTCTGCACGCCAAGCTGCGGTTGAAGACCAACCGCCTGCATGGTGAGCGTGGTGAACAGCTCGTTGTTGAGATCGTTGATCTCGGCAATCGTGCGGGTCTTGCCAGCCATCGACTCAAGCAGCTTGTTCAGCTTCACGCCATTTGCCATGGACGGAAGAACGGCCAAGCCCTTTTCCTGCGCCTTTTTCAGCGCATCGTCCCAGAAAAGCTGCGTCACTTCCTTGGCGGTCTGGCGGTCGGCTGCCTGACCGAAATCAAAGGCCTTACCGCCGATAAGTCCGATCATCGCGCCTCCGGTACGAGCGGCAACGCCTTGGGCCGTGGGAGCCTTGCCCTCAACCAACGCTTCGGCGGTTTCTGCGCCAAGGCCCGCGCCAATCTGCTTAAGGCCTTCCTTGGCCATTCCCTTCATGCCAAGGCCAGCCAAAGGCGATCCAGGCACTGCGCCCATGACTGCTGAACCAGCAGCTCCACCCATGGTTGGGGTTTCGCCTTTGATTAGCTTGTTCAACGCATATCCGATAGGAGCGGTTATCGCCCCGCCCACAGATGCGCCAGGAGGGCCAGCAAAGGCCATTCCAGCGGCCTGTCCTGCTGCGGTAAGACCACCCTCAACGCCCATACCAGCAATCGCTTTTGCCGCATCTGCGCTGATGCCGGGGCCGGGCACAATGGTTCCACCGCCAGCGCGAGCAATTGCGGCCTGCATGGCGGGATCGCGCATGAGCTGCTCTGCCGTTGGGCCTTGAGTTGAAGACATCGCTTGCGCGTCCATCTTCTTCAAGGCGGCAATGATTTCATCCTGACTCATTGAGTCGGGAAACTCGGTCGGCCCAAACTTGGGATGGTCAATGATCGGCATCTTAGTAGGGGATGAACATCTGCTTCTGCGGATCCCAGCGACCCGTGGCGGCTTTTGTGGTAGCAGAAGCAGCACCGCTAGCGGCTGGGGCGGCGGTTTGAGCAGCAGGAGCGGCTGATTCGGCCCTCAACCGCTCAAAGTATTTGTTGATGCTGTTTGCGGGATTAAGCTCCCAATCTTGCAGGGCTTCGGCTCGATCCACCTTGTCCTTATATTGCTGCCGGAAGTCCTGTTCGGCCCTAGCGTGATCCGCCTTCTTTAGCTTGATGGCCTCAACAACGTCATTGAGGTAGGCGTTTGCGCCAGGTAATTTGGCTTTGGCGTTTGAAACCGCGCTTTCAACAAGGCGTTGCTCAAAGGTGTTAAGATTGCCGCGAGTGGCATTCTGAGCAAACTCAAGCTGACCGCGCATCATCAAACCTTCAAGTTCATCAAACTTGTCCGTCTTGTCGATTGTCTCCTTGTCGGCAAGTCCAGCCCCAATCGCCACCTTTCGGACGTTCTGCTTGAACGCCTCAATAGGTCCGGTTTCAACCTTTGACTTCAGCGCGTTGCGAATCTGCTGGTTGATTAACGTGTCATCAAGCGCAGCCGCTCCCTCCTTCTTGACGCGGGTGATGTATTCGTTGGCACTCTTGGCATCCAACTCTGCACTCGTTTCAAGCTTCTTTCGACGAGCAGCTTCTTCTGGAGTTTCAACGCTGCTGGTGACCTGCTTGACGATGTTGTAGCCGGTGCGCGGATCAGTATCGACCACGAACTTTACACCCGGAGTCTTTGACTGTGCATTCAGCGTTTGAGCATAAGCCGCAGCCTTGGCCGGATCATTGAACGAGATGTTCTTGGACAGATCCAAATCACGTTTCTGAATGTCGGCTAGAACGGTGTTCAGGCTGCGACGTTGCTGGCTGGGCGGCAGCGATTGAACCGTCTGCATGGCTTCTGCCATCTGAGCCTCACGCGAACGGCGTCCTGCTTGAATTGCGCCTTCAGGCAACGGCTCTGACGGCTGCGCCTCGGCTTGCGGCTCGGCCTGCTGCATGTCCGTGCTGGGAGTCGGGCCAGCAGGAGCTTGACGGCGAACGAACTGATCCAAAGCGGTCATTCCCACCTGCTGGGCAACCATAGGCTGGCGATTGCCCTGACCCATGCCGCTGGTGATGAAACGCTGCAAATTGCTGACATCCTCGGGCGAAATGCCGCTGCCAGGCTGTTTGGCATAGAAGCCAAGGTCGGCCAACTGACCAAGGGCCTGAACGGCATGACCAGCCGTCTGCATACGAATGGCCTGTTCCTGAGCCGCTTCCCGCTTGGTGGTCAGGAAGTTATTGGCGAAGTTGCCCAGCATGGAGGCGTCATAAACGTCCACGTCGCCCTTTTTGGCATTGGCAAAGGCCTTCAGAAGCTCGGGCGGGACCTGCTTCCTGCCCGCCTCGGCATCATCCATGAACTGCTGAAGCTCGGGATTGTTGGCCAGAGCACCGGCAAACGTGCTCATGCCCTGCTTCTTGAGCGACTGGTTCTGCTCGTAGCCCTTCAGCCAGTTCACCAAGCCGCCAGCAATGCCTTCAGCTTGCCGCATCTGGCCCTGAGCCAGCAACTCACCGCTGATGTTTCTGATTCCAGGATCGTAAGGCATGATTGTAAGCGATTAGGTTCCGGGCGTCTTGTTGCCGCCGCCAGAGAAGTAATCCCAGACGGACTTGAGCACCGTATTGCCGGTCGGGCTGCCAAGGAAAGTACCAAGTGCAGCCGCATAGGTTCCGGTCTGGCCCAGCTTGGCCGACTCCAGAGCCGCCTGACGGTTGGCCGCCGCAATCTGGTCGGCGTTGAGGGCGTTGACGTTCGTGCCATACACGTCGGCCTCGTAAGGGGCCAGCGGGTTGAACGTGGAGCTTACCAAGGAGCCGACAGGGCTGAAGATGTTGCCGGTCTGGAGCTGCGTGGCGTTGAAAGCGTTCTGCATGGAAGCCTGATAGGCTGCACGGGCTTCGTTCTCGCGCTGCTGGCGGATGGCCTCGCGGTTGAGGATTTCGGCCCCAATCGCGCCCTGACCCATCACCTGACCACGCGCCGCATAGGCCTCGCGGGCTGCCTGCTGGGCATTGCGGACATCCTCGGCGGCAAGCTGGCCCGACTGCACCCGCTGGAGCTTGGCCTGATCCGCAGCCAACTGGTCGCTGATCTGGCGGGTAAGGCCAATTCCCTGCCTGTTCTGCTCGGCGTTGCCAAGCATGGTCTGGCCAAGCAGGTTCTGGTAGATGTTGCCGTACTGCCCAAGCAGACTGGTGCTGCCGCCAGTAGGCTGGCCGGACGCATCAACCAGCGGGATCTGGCCAAACAGGGCAGACGACGATGTGCTTAATTCCTTTGGCAGATTACGCTGATAAACCGTGGTAGCCATGGGTGTGTACGATGAAGTTGATGTTCCTGTGAAAATGCCAGTTCCTCCCGAACCGCCGCCGCCTCCACCAGAGCCGCCTCCGCCTCCAGGTGTCGAGGCAGTTCCTCCGCCTCCACCTTCTCCTCCGCCGCCAGCTCCAGTTCCTCCTCCTCCGC
>Ga0213922_1000166_pt1 | contig 38089 bp, 60 predicted proteins | sample McNCre2917MG_FD_165060 | JGI IMG/M metagenome (GOLD analysis project Ga0213922, IMG submission 165060) | Freshwater microbial communities from McNutts Creek, Athens, Georgia, United States - 29-17 MG | ecosystem: Environmental > Aquatic > Freshwater > Creek | place: USA: Georgia | collected... | reverse complement strand
ACTAACTTGTTACTAAAATGCTACCAAATCTGTGGATAACTTTTTTTGTTGTCATTTTGAGATGTGGGCAATGTGGGCCATGTGGACCATGGAAAAAAATCGCTGCCGGCTCTTTAAACGCGGCCCTATTCCTGACAGTATTGCCATAATGATAACAAAATTAAACTTAAAAATCAGCTGATAACATTTACTGTCACATTGCCCACAAATAGCCAAAAGCCGCTCGCAGACTAGGTTTCGCCGTGGGTCATCACGCTGGATTTTGTAGGCCACAAACCGCCCAAATGACCCACAAAAATAAATGCAAAATATTCTTTGACATTTTTGATTGTGTCGCTATAATGGTTTTAGCAGCAAAACATTGTGTAGTATTTCACTGCCTAAATTTTAGGCAATCTATCTGGAGAACTGACCATGACTAAAACTGAATTTGCTTCGCTTTGCCTTGAGTTTCAAATTGACCCTTACGTTGCGCTTGAAAACGAAAACTTAGTTGAAGCGCTACAAAACCGCGACGATCGCAAAGCGATAGAAATACTTGCTAATGAATTTTAACTTAAACGGCCGGCGAAAGCCGGCCACTAACTAGGAAAGCAAACCATGAAAAATTACGGCTTCGAGATACTTTCAGCGATTTACTGCGCGGCCATGATTTTCTGCGCGTTTTTAATGATGACCATGTAAAGAGGGCACGATATGAAACCGACTATCCTTGAAATAGCTTGCGCCGTGTTCGGCTTTGCATCACTCGCGCTATTTGTTTTTCTTTGCCTTGCATATTAATTAACTAGGGGAACCGACCATGAAAACTTTCGATTATATTCAGGATCCAGGCCACGGCTGGATTAAAGTGCCCGTTACGCTTTTGCTGGAATTAAACATTGCCGGCGACATATCGCCTTATTCTTACTATAAAAACGGGTTTGCGTATCTTGAAGAGGATTGCGACGCGGCCCGCTTCATGAATGCATATAACACGCGCTTTGGCGCTGATCCTAAGCTTCGTTCTCGCGTCGCGCGCGAGCGCCGGTCTAAAGTCCGTGAGTACTTCTGCTATACGCCGGCAATCGCGGCCAATATCGCGCAGGGGGCCGGCCAATGAAAATCTCTGTTACTTCAAAACTTGACGGCGTGCGCTCATGGTCACTTCAGGCGCTCGAGACGTGCCCAGGATCAATCGCGGCGCCTGGCCAGCTAGTCGACGCATGCGCTGGCTGTTATGCCACCACGGGCAACTATAGGTTTGAAAACGTCAAGGCGCCACGGCGCCACAATAAAGAGGATTGGCAGCGGATCGAATGGTGCGACGATATGGTCGACGAATTAGACAAGGACCGCTATTTTCGTTGGTTTGACAGCGGCGACATGTACACACTGGCGCTGGCCGAAAAGATTCTCGAGGTCATGCGTCGCACGCCATGGGTGAAACATTGGCTGCCGACACGCATGCACAAATTCCCGAAATTTCGGCAGGTACTGGCCGAAATGCAGGCGCTGAAAAATGTATGCGTGCGGTTTTCATCCGACAGCGTCACTGGCCAATATACGCGCGGTTTGCATGGTAGCGTCATTATCCCGACACCCGACGATGTCAAGCGTGGCATGACATTGTGCGGCGCTTATGACAACGGCGGAGCTTGTGGCCCATGTCGTGCCTGCTACGATAAAAAAATCAAGGTGATTGCGTATCCGGCGCACGGCGTCAAGATGAATAAAGTCATCCGCATCAAATTGGCAGCATGATGCGCTATCGCCTGCAGTACGGCCAGTTGGACTGCTTCAATGAAGTAATCCGCTGGCTTGACTATCCGCCGGCCACTGGCCGGTATATCACACGGCGCGTGCCCGTACCGGCGCGCCAAATTCCGACAATCGAAACTCACGGAGTAGCGCTATGGTGAAAATGTATCGTTTTGAGTGCGTATTACATATGCAAGCCGATAATGAATCGGATGCCTGGCAAGAGTTGCGCGAAGAGCTAGAATTTTTATCTAGTCAATTTGGAAACATAATTTCATTCACAATCGAAAATTGTGATTTAACTGAAGAGGAGTAACACAATGGCAAAACTCAAAACCGCAATCCTGCGCGCGCAGGAAACCGCCGATATAACCGGCGCCAATGAAAACCTATTGTGGGAAGCGAGAGACGTTTTATCGCTCGCCATAATGGAACGCGTCGACGCAAAATCCTGCGCCAGAAACGCCGAACAAGCGCTGTTCCTGATCAATACTTACCTTATGGAGTCTGAGCTATGCAAACGATAAAAGTAGATGGCACTACCTATAAGCTTAAATTCGACCGCGATCCGGTCCAATTGGCCAAAGCGGCCCGCAAAGCCTGGAAACCGGCCAAGTTTAAAGACCTGCGCAAGTTTCCGACATGGACTCCGACAGTATCGACGGCCGATTACATTCGCCGGTTTGATGCGCTTAATTTTCTGCAATCGGTGGATTATGACGGCGCCAGTACCGAAAGCACCGCGCAGTATGACCCAACAATGCCACTTTTCGAGGTAATCGATGAAAACGCAAATTGACACTGCAGCGCCTTGGTACCCGGCGCACCTCTGGCCCTACACGTACACGCACGGCGATACCGAACTGCTCTGTTTTGTCGATTGGGAGCCGGCCGATCGTTCTGTAGGCTGGACCGGCGGCGCTTGGCTGATCCACGCGTACGCCGGTGGTGTCGATGTGGTCGACCTGCTGAAGGACCATATCATCAAAGATATTGAAGCGGAGGCCGCGTGTTCGCTCTCATCGGATTAATACTTGCGGCCCTGCTCGCGGTCGTGCTAGGGTTGTGACGCGGTCACTCTCCGACCGCCCTTCGGTTTTGGCCCGCCCTTCGGCGGGCTTTTTTTATTTGACTAGGCGAACCGCTGACGGCGGCGGCGTTTCCTCGACCATGCGGCGCAATTCTGACTTCGTGGCAGTAGCAGCGAGTTCTGGCGCGCAGATAATGTGCTTGCGGGTGTCAAACTCTCGCGACTTTATGCGCCCCATATCGACCCAGCCGGCTTCTTTCAGCGCGTGCAATAGCGCCTGCTGTACCACACGCGTGTTCGTGGGCGCCCCACCTTGCAAGCGGTCACACAGGCTATAAAACGGCGCTGCCACGACACCTGCAGAGAACTCGCCCAGGCGGCGCTCGATCATCTCGACCAAATAGGATTCGGCGGTCGACCTGCCCTGCTCTACCATGATAATTTTCGCCTCTGTCAGCGGTGGAGTGGCGCCGGGGTTAAACCGCGATACGTCACGCTCATAAAGCCAGCCGGCAGCCACAGCCAGCCCGCCGGCCTTGTACCAGTCCCAAATCGCGCAGGCTTCCTGCTCAGTCATCCTCGGCGCCTCGGAGTACGTCACGAACCACCGGCGATCGTCGCCCGACACGGAGATGGGCACTCGCTCATTCGAGAACGCCAGAACGAAAATGCGGTTTAGCGCCTGATACGGGTGCAGGCCCTTGCGGTTGACCTGCAGGAAGTCTGGCGGCGCTGCAATGATGGGTTTCAGATGGTTCTCGAGCGCGCGGCGGTCCTTCGCCTCGCTCTGGCGTAGTTCCTCGAAGACCATAACCTCGGACTCGTATGCGTAACCCCACTGGGATTGAATTTCCTCATTACGCACAATTGACACGTTTGAGAGCGCCTCGCCGCCGATGCCCCACAGGAACGGCTGCCACATGGTGTCCTTGCCAGAGCCTGGGTGACCGATGTGCAGTACGGCGTGATTGATCTTGCGGTTCGGATTCTGAAGCTTGTACGCCATCACGTCTAGCACATGGTTGCGCTCAACAGGGTCCGGGATCATGCGCTCGACGTGATCGAGCCACATTTTTGCGTTGCCGGTGGCCGCTGTTGGCCGGTGGTCGACCCAGCGGTTACCGTATGCCTGCCCCTCACGCGACACCAGCACCGTCTCGCCAGCGGCGTAAGTGATGCCCGCGATCGTCAATGCTTTTTTGGCCTGCCGGTTCTCGTCATAACAAATTGACGCCTCAATGCGGCGCTTACCCGTTTTTGTCGGGTGGATTGAATGACAGGTGACGTGTCGAAAGAGTGCGTTAAAAGTGCCGCGACTAATCTCGCGCCGATCATCCATATCAAAGTACGCATCTTCGTTTTGAATGTACGCAAAACGCTTGTACCAATCATCTTTTGTCACCCTATCCAGTTGTTTTTTCTCGACCTCGGCAATTACCTCGGCGCCCTTGTCCGGAAACGCCTCGGTCGGCTGCAATTTTGAGAGCGTCTGGTCCATCACCGCCGCTAATAGCTCTTCGCGCAGTCCAGGCGCGTGCTTTGGCCCACCATTGGCTGCGACCCAATCAAGGAACGCGTGCGAGTCAAAATCGACGCAGTGCGAGTGCAGGCAGCGGTAGGACCGGGTCGATGGGCTGTAGCCGCCTTCGGGGTTGCCATCGGTATGCTCGTCCTTGTTGGGGCAGATGACTGCAGCCCACCCTCGCGTGTTTGGCGTAGACAACAGCACGCCCTGATGCGAGAGCCACGCCATCACGTCGTCGGCCCCATCATCGGACAGTCGGATAGGACGCACGCCTAGCGATGATGGCTCGGACGGCGTGACGCCAAGCGCGTCGCAGATTTCGGGCAGGGTGTACTCGCGGTCCGGGTGGAACTCGACCAAGCGCGACGCGAACAGCTCGCGGCCTGGCTTGATGTTGATCGACCCCGGCAGTCGGAAGTTACGCACTGCGTTATTCGCGCCTGGGTCGCAGTAGCCGGCCTTGATAATCGCGTCAATGGCTGCGGCGTACTCGCCCTTCGTCGGCTGATCCTTGAACGCGTAGCCCCACTGGAACGACCCCTCCGACGTCTCCATGATCCATGTGGGCGCAAGCGGCGGGATGTTGGGCGCCTTCTCAGGGTCACCGACGTCGTCCAACACCATGACGAGCACGTAGTCGCAATTCTCTTTGGACGCAGACACATGGCCGTCCTTGAAGCGGTCAATCACAAACGACGCGGTGTTGCCGTAGATGGCCCAATCGGGCTTGGTCGGGTAGTCTGGCAGGTAAGCCGGCCATGTGCAGATCACAGCGCCGTCTGGGTGCGTCTGAATTTGTCCGTTTTTAAGCTTGGGCTTTTGACGGATGACGAGCGCAGTCTCACCCACTGGGGCCAGATTAGTATAAAATTCGAGGAAATCCATTGCAGTCCTTGTAGTTGAAAGAGCCGCCCTGCCAGGCGGCTTTTTTATTTATAGTGAACACACCCGGCAGGACGCATCACGCTTGTATGCCCGCAGTTTACGTCCTGCTTTAAATTCTTCACCCAGCGACTCCAGATCAGCGGGCCATGTATCGCGGCCTGGGCTGCGAAACGTATGGCCTAAGTCCTTCTCCAGCTGCACGCCGCGCGCCCAGATGACCGGGTACTTGTCGTGCAAGTCACGCCACTCGCCCAGACGCTGATACGGGCAAAACGCGCAGTCGGTGCGTGCAGGAATAGCCACGCCGCGACTGTCGAGGTACTTCCACACATCCGCTTCACGCCAGCCCCACTCACGCATCGGAAACCGGATAGCGATGTCTTCACCAAACAGCCCTTTGCGCTCTTCTTCGTCTGCTCGCAGACCGACGTACAGCACAGAGCCTTTGGGCAGTTCGGCCATGTAATCAATCGTCGGCTCGATCTTCAGCACTCGCGTACACCACCGCGCAAACACGCTTGGCAGCATATTCATCTCGCGAATCGTGCCTTCCAAATCGTGCTTGTACCGCACCCGCTTGATTGGTTTGCCTAGCATTTCCTCAAGCTTGGCCCAGTGCGCGTGCATCTCAGGCAGCTCGTTGCCAGTTTCGTTGCAGATATATTCGTAATCACGCGGCTCAATTTCGGCCAAACGCAATGCCAAAGCGGTACTGTCTTTCCCGCCAGATAACCCGATAACGTGTTTCATTTTCCATACCTCGACATGGTTTCAACCTCTGCCGACAAAGGCAGTCCGGCCGCCCACTCAGGCGGCGTGCACATCACTTGTTGCAGGGTATTGGGTGCATCGGGGTCGGCGGTCTCCATTACGATCTCGTCATGTACGTGCAGCACTACGTCGGGGAGCGAGCGTAAAGCGTGCCGTAGCAGATCGTTGGCGATCGCTTGCGTTATGTTCTCACAGGCGAGCCCGCGCCACAAGCGTGCCCGTGGCCATTCTTTGGCGTCAGCTGCCGGCTTCCAGGCTGCTTTGACGTACGTGATCTCGTCATTCTCAAACTTGGCGAACGGATAACACAAAACGCGACCGGACGGTAGCGCGTACCAAAGATGCTGACCGTCATACAAATAGGTGACCCGACCGGCTGAGAATTCGCGGTTAGGATTGCGTAGCGCCCGCGCGTAGGCGCTCTCAAGCTTTTCCCAGTAACGCACCGCCCACGCATTAGCGCGGCGCCAAGCGTCTACAATGCGACGCGAATCCGACTCAGGCATGAAGACACCGTAATTGCGACCCATCGCTGAGAAGGCGCCAATCGAGCCGCCAAAGCCAAGTGAGAGAATCGCGACCTTGCCGATCTGGCGCTGGTCTTTGTCGACCGCGTCTTCAGCGACCCGGTAGATGCCGGCGGCTTCACGCTTGTAGATGTCGCGGCCCTCGCGGAAGACCTGCAGTACGTCCTCGGCCTGCGGGTCGGCTGACGCCCACGCGGTGACCCGTGCCTCGACGGCTGACCAATCGGCGACGACAAACTGCTTACCCGGCGCCGGAATCAGTGCGGGCCGGAGCATTCCTTTGAGAACATCCGTAACGCGTTTTCCAAATCTTGGGACGATGCTGTGGCCACGGACCATAGCGTGGCGTACTGCGTCGGGTTCTTTGGCGCACTTGCGCGTAAAGTTGTGAACCTGCGCGCCATAGCTTGAAGCACGTCCGGTGGCAGATCCTCCTGCAAATACGAAAGCACCTCGTACTCGTTGATCGTCTTCATCTGCCAGGCTCGCAAGGCGGCTGAACTTCGCAACCGACGACGCCCAAAGGTCATCTGCGCATTGAATGACGTCCGCAACAGTGGTCGGAATCTCATCGGGGTTTTCCTCGGCAAAAGCCAGTAAATTGGCACGAACGGACTTGTCGATACTGTACTTCAAGTCGCCGTCCTTGTATGTCTCCATCATCTTTAAAGCTTGTGGGCCGACCCTATCGATCACCCACTGGCGCATCTTGGGGCTGCGCACGGACTTGATCGCACCCTCGGTCAGGTCGGCGACCAGTGTCTCGATCTCTTCAAGCTCGACCGACGCGTAGCGAATGGCGGCTTGTGCCAGTGGCAGGTCAAGCAGCACGCCCCGGTCGTTGATGCGCTCGTTCGTATGGTAGTCGGCAAGCTCCTCATCCGACAGCGGGCGCATGGCCTTACTGATGGCGCGCATGGCTCTGACGTCCTGCTCGCAGTAGCGGATCATCTCGGCCATTAGCTCTGGCGAATTGTTAAACGATCCATCAGCGCGAGGGATGGAAAGTAGTCGGATAAGCTGTCCACCTCGGTGGTCTTTGCGCATTTGGCTGCTGATGGCTCGTCCGACGTCTTCGAGAGACCCAGGCAGGCAGTTAGCACGCGCTTGTGCCGCTGTGCAATAGAACTGCGTGAGATCGAAATTAATTTGTAGGACGTACCAGAATATAAGGCGCTCGAACGCAGCGTTATGAGCATAGATTCGCCCCTTGTGATGCCGAACGGCGTCAGGGAACGGCTGATCGGAAGTCCAGGTGACAACGTCATCGTCGTCAAACGCGTAGGACATACAAAGTACATCGGTGGTTCCATCTTGGGCATAGTTGTAAACCCCTTTAGAGGATAAGTCGCACTTGGACCGGGTTTCAAAGTCAAGCCAGAGTATTGTCATGGGTAAGGGTGACCCCTGTCATCTTGCCAGCATCAGGTCGAACCGACCAAGGAAGAGCCTGATGATTAGATGACCGGGGTCATAGAAAAGGTGGGGTACTCGCTGCGTCCGTCAACCGCCCGGCATCCGCTTTTCCCCATGCTACTTAGCCGCGACGGCGGCGGGCAGGTGCGGCTTCGGCTGCAGGTGCTTCTTCAGCCGGGGCTTCATCTGCTTTACCATCCATCGACACAAACTCGACGATCTCAAAGACCGGCGTGTAGATGCGGCCATACGACTTGTGCGTGTAGTGGTCTTTTTTGAGACGCACCACAGGCACGGGCTTGGCCTGGTTCTTCTCAACCTGCTCGGCAATTGCAACCGCGAGAGCTTGCACGGCCTTCTTACCACCGACGGACGTCACCGTGTAGCGCGCCTCCATGTCCTTATCTTCGCCAGAGACGCACTTCAAGGACATGCCGATCTGCGACTCCCAACCACGCTTGGCGTTGGGCGGTGCTGCTTCCATCTCAGGCAGCGGCTCGGAGACCGACACCATCTTCTCGCCCAACACCTCGCCGTCACCCCAAGCGATAAAGCCGTGGATGAAGCTGAACGGGTTGACCGCCCAAGTCGAGTCTTCTTCGACGTCAGTTTGGTCAGCACCGAACACCCAGTGGCCGGTCTTGTCCATCTTGATGATGACAGAACCTGCTGGGCCTGCGACGGTTTCAAGCGAACGCAGTGCGGTGGAGAGGGTAGATACTGCTGGAAGGTTTGCACCTTTGAACGTGACCATATTGGACATTACTGTACTCCTATTAAAGTTTAGAAAGGGCTGCAGTTAACTGCTTCCCGATTTGCAGAACCGCTGGCCTCGGGTCAGACTCCGGCGCCAACGTACTCCCCGACGAGATCGATACAACCAAATCTGACGGGAAATCTAGTGTAGTCTTTTTCAAGACTTTTTCAAGCTGTGCGGGCGATTTAATTTTGGTGTCGTATGCGTCTTCTACGCCATTCGCGTCAGCCCACGCTTCAATCTTCGCCTCGTTTACCCACTGGCGTGTGCCACGTTTGGCAACCAGTTTGTAGCCAGGCACGGGGCGGTCGTTCTCAAGCATCTGGAACGCAAGCGCGCGCAGCTCCTTGATGTAGTCTTCCAGCATATCAGCCTGACGCAGCTGCGTTGCGATCTGTTCTGCCGGCAGGTTAGTCAGCTGCACCTTCAGCGCACGATCAGCTGCGCCGGTCATGCGTGGGCAAATAGGTTTTGCGGTACACCAACGGCAATGGTCGCCTGTTGCAAACGGTGCCTCTGGCCATGATGAGAGACGCACAGCGTAGAGGAGTTCTTGCTCGAACTGCTTGATGCGCTCTGGCGTGGTCACCCAACGACGAATCGATGGCGGCTGCACGATGATGCACTCGATCTCTTCAGCGCCTTCGAATATCCATTGCGCTGCCGGTGTTCTCATTGCCGCAGCTGCGTAAAATAAGAGTTGAGGATTATCTTCAGCATCCACAAGCACGCCATCGCCAAACTTCCAATCGAGAACGATAGCGCGTTTACCTTTACGCCCAAGTAAGTCAGTGCTACCAAACACACCAGGCAGAAAATCGCCAAACCCAACTCGGGTCTCAACCATATACTCCATTTGCTTTTCGGGATCGACTTCATCGAGTAGCGCGAGAGCGGGAATAATCTTTTCATCAAGTAGCTCCGGTGTGAGTATCTGATCTTTGTACTGTGCGCCCAAGCACTGCGCGGGCTTTTTGTCGAACTCAAGCAGTTCGGCGATGACGTTATGCAGCAGTGTGCCGCGTGCTGCGTGTTCGGACTCGACCTGCGGCGGCATCTGTTGCACAAGTTTGACTGATGCCGGGCAGTTGATGACGCGCTTGGCGGTGGAACCGCCGACGATATTGGAATGGCTCATTATTTCACCCCCGCTGGCTCGTTACGCCATGAACTAGACAGGCGTTGACGCAACAACAACAGTACCGGCGCAGCCGTTTCGTCGTAAACGCCGGGATCGGTTTTGATGATGACCTCGATTAGGTCTAATGCTGCTTGCAGGGCTGTGCCGTCTGCATCAAAAATGTCTTCTACATTCATTTGACTGTACTCCCGTGTAGTGATTGAGCCTCGACTGTAGACCCTAAAATAATTCTTGTCAAATACTTTTTTAGCCTTTATATTTGCGCCATGTTAGAAAAAGAAATCGAGAACTACTTTGTTTGGACGGTCGAACGTGCTGGCGGTAAGACGTACAAGTTCAAGTCTCCCACACAACGTGGGGTTAGTGATCGCTTGGCTTGTATGCCTGATGGCAGCACATGGTTTGTCGAATTGAAAACCAAAGGCGGTCGGCTGTCTGAACTACAAAAGATCTTCCGCAACGACGTGTTGCGCTTAAAACAAAACTACGCCTGTTTATGGTCAAAGGAGATGATTGATGAATGGATTAGACAAATTAGTTGAAGAGCTGGGCGGGAATTTTTTATTGGGCGGCGCAGTCATTCAGTTTTCTGACGCTACTTTTACAGACGCTTTTAAGACTATTTATGAAGCAGGCGCAGCAGCAGAGCGCGAGGCGTGCGCAGAAGCCTGTAATGGCGCAGTAGGGTCTGCGTCTATGTACGACAGTCCTGATTCTGCAAAATTTGCCTACGGCGTTAAAAACCATTGCCAAGAACTTATCCGCGCCAGAGGCAACAATGCAGCTTAGACCCTACCAAGACGAAGCCGCCGACTTCTTGTACGAGCGTGACCGGGCGATGATCTTGGCGCCTGTGGGCGCAGGCAAGACGGCGATCACGCTGACCGCCATGCAGGCGATGGTCAAGGATGGCTACGCAAGTCGCTTCCTTGTTTTGGCGCCAAAGCGTGTTTGCACTGACGTGTGGCCAATCGAGGTGCCCAAATGGGCGCCAGAGCTAGATCACCGCGTCGCCGTGGGCGCGCCTAAAGATCGGGCGTCAGCACTGCGCTCGTTTGTGGCGATAGTGGTCACTAACTACGACAACATTCAGTGGCTAGCCGAACAAGACTTGTCCGACTTTGACGCGATTGTGTTTGACGAGCTGACCAAACTCAAAAATCCGTCCGGCACACGCTTTAAGGCGCTGCACAAGGTGATCGACCAATTCAAGATTCGTTGGGGTCTGACCGGCTCATTTACCAGTAACGGCCTTGAAGACGTGTTCGGCCAGTGCAAGATCGTCGACGAGAAGCTGCTTGGCCGTGCCAAAGGCGCGTTCCTGCAGCAATACTTTGTATGTATGAACCGCGACTTTGGCGAGTGGCTGCCACGCCCAGGCGCTCTGCAGCTAGTCATGGAGAAGATCAAGCCGGCGACCTTCGTACTGGAGCCTGGCGAATACAAGGACAAGCTGCCGCCCTGCCATGTGGTTGAGCTGCGCAGTCAGTTGGACGACCGCAAACCCTACGAGAAGATGAAGAAAGACTTTGTGGTGCAGTTTCCGACGGCTGAGATTCTGGCGGCAAACGCTGCTGCCGTTACATCAAAGTTGCAACAGATGGCGTCTGGCTTTGTGTACGACAGCAGCCGGGTGGCGAGTGACGCGTCGGGTCAGTTTACGTCGAGTAAGACGGCGGTGTGGTTTAGCAGTCACAAGTTTGATCGATTGGACGATTTACTAGAGGAGAACCAACATGCGAATACGCTTATCGTTTACCAGTTTCAGGAAGAACTTGCAGAGCTTAAACGGCGCTATCCGCAAGTACAAACCTTGGATGATGACCGCGCGATCGAACGGTGGAACGCCGGACAAATTGAATTATTAGCTGTCCACCCCAAGTCAGCAGGGCACGGTCTGAATTTACAAGGTGCAAGTCATCACATGGTATTTCTGTCGTTGCCGTGGAGCTTGGAGCTGTACGAGCAAACGGTTGGACGGCTGCACCGTTCGGGTCAAGTGCGAGATGTCTGGGTCTATATCCTACTCGCCGAGAAGACAGTTGACGAAAAGATCTGGGCAGCACTGCACGACAAACGAGCAATTTCCGACATAGCGATGGAGGCACTGAAATGACAGATAAACAACCCGAAGCCCTGCGGCTGGCTGATGACGCTGAACATTTTGCTGGTTGGTTAGAAAGAAGATCACTTCCACACAAAGAAATGTTTGCATACGCCGCCGAACTACGCCGCTTGCATAAGGTGAATGCTGAGTTGGTGGCGGCTCTGGATAAACTGGCTCGACTTGGCAATGGCGATAGATACGGTAACAGCATAGGCAACACGATTGCACAGAAAGCCATCGCCAAAGCTACGGGAGAACAACAATGAGCGATGGTTATTACTGCATCGTATGCGGCAGGTTCCTGCCTGAAGAAGATGGGTTGATTGTACATGACGATGTGCCGCACCCTGTCGATATGACATTTGACGAAGAGGAAAATCCACAATGACACCAAAAGAAATCAACGAGTTAAAGAAACTGCACAACCGATACCAAGAAGAAGGCCAAAAAGTCTACGCCTTAGTGATGGATTTGCATGAGAAATGCACCAACTTGCAAAAAGAAATTCAAGAGGCTGAAGGCGAAGACTATGACCCCATCCCGCTGATCTTTGGCGCTGGGTTTTGGATTGACCCTGATCTGTGAGGCAACAATGATTATCACACTAACCCGCGAGGAAGCGCAGCAGGTGCTGGATGCGTTGGAGCATATTCAACGCTGTATCGGCTTAGGCACAGCAACAATTCACTTTGACAGCGCAACATGGCATCAATCGGACGCAGCAATCGAAACCCTCCGCGCCCGACTAGCGCAGCCTGAACCGGAGCCAGTGGCGTGGCGGCACACATGGGATGGCGCTGTAGACCTAAACGATCTGACACCTTGGTATTACGGCGACCACTGGAAACACGAACCACTTTACACCGCCCCACCACAGCGCAAAGAATGGCGGGGGCTGACGGATGAGGAAGTGGAGATTGAGACAGCGCGGGTTTTGACTACGCTGACAAAAGATGTATGGCCTATTGCACTTAGTCGAGCGATTGAAAAATTGTTGCGGAGGAAAAACACATGAGCGAATTACGTGTTGGGTATACAGGGTGGTTTAATTGGCCTGCCGTGTATTGCCAGATCAAGGAGGTGCACGGCGATACCTTGATTGTCGAAACAACGGAAGGCCAGATAGGAAAGATAAAGGCAAGTGAGTTCACGCCGAGATACTTGCATGGCGCAGGACAGGAAGCGGCTTATGATATTTAGGAGAAAACTTATGGTGCTTAAAGCACACCCAACAGACCCAGACAAACTAATTTTTGACAATAAAGATCGGATAGAACTTTTGAATACCTTAAGCGCCCCACCACACCACGAATGGCAGGGGCTGACGGATGAGGAGATATTGACAGATGATGTATTGCGTTATCACTTTGGATTAAATGGCGGTGCTGGCCCAGTGTCAAAGAAAGGGAAAGCAGTTATTGCAGCCATCGAAGCCAAGCTAAAGGAGAAGAACACATGAGATACCTACTTTTATTACTGGCAGCGCCTGCGATGGCGGCCCCACCCGACTACCTGACGTACACGAACGACATCAGCGTTCAGACCGTGCTAACCCAAGACCGCCCTAGCTGGTGCCACGGCATGAAGATGGCCTTCGACATTGACGGGCTAAACCGTGCGTACTACGGGTGCTGGGCGGGCTCGCAGGGCTTTGCGCACATTGAAATGTTGGACGGCAGCAAGCGTATTATCCCGATCTCTCGATTTACCAAACCCAAGGAGGAAGCAAAATGACGGACTTCACCAAGTATGAGACGCAGCGTGAGATTCTGATCGACTACCTGCATGTCATGATCGCTCGCAGCGATTGGCACGGCGTCTCTGATGTGGCCAATGATCTGCGTGAACTGGAGGCCGAACAACGTGAAAAGAATTGACTACTGGAAGGCCAAATTAAAGGCCGCGCAGGTGGAAGAGCGCCAGCGCAACAAGGAGTACAACCAGATCGCCAACGCTTGGATGCGTGCGGTGGATAAATTAGAAACCATAGAACAGAAGGTCGAAGATGAAAAAGCAAAGCTGGCGCGCACTGAATGACCAGTTGCCGTCATTGTCGGAAGACGAGGTGTTCGCGCTACTGACGCATGAGACGTTGAACGAGCGCCGCAGCTCCCACTTGCAGCGCCTGCATCAACGGTACTGCGCCCTGCGTGATGCCCGTGAACGGTTGGAGATCATGGCCAAGGCGGTACGACCATGAAAAACCCTAGAGTTAAACATCCGTTGCTTGACACAATTAAGGAAGAATTTCAGCTTAAAAGTGACGCTGAACTGGCGCGGTTTTTGGATATAACGCCAACGCCAATCAACGATGCGCGCCGCTATGGCGAAACAACATATTCAGGGAACGTGATGTCAGCAGGAATGATTTTACGGATTTACGACAAGACCGGCTGGAGTATCGAAAAAATTCGCGGCTACTTGGCGTGGGAGCGGCCAGAATGAAGTGTCAGCACTGCGGCAGCAAGACCCATGTAGTCAACACCACCCAACAGCCAGGCGGCATCCGGCGGCAACGCAGGTGCCCGTCATGCAAGAACAATGCCTACTCAGCAGAGGTGTGGGTTGCAGGCAACGTGATCGTGGGTAAATCGATTTATACTAAGGACGAGGCGGCGTTGATAAAAAAGAAAGGCGTTGACGCTCGCCGCGCAAACGAAGACAGGAGGAAAAAAGATGCTACGTGATGGATACTTTATTAAAGAAGAGCCACCCAAGATCGGCGCGCACTACATTCCGCAGTTCTACGCGCGCCCTGCGACGCCAGAGGAGCGGTTCGTGCAGGACATCATGCTAGGCCAACGCCCAGAGGGTGAATCGCCTGTGGTGAAGCTGTTTGGCAGGCTGCTGAGTATATGAAGGAATTTGTGGTGGTCTACTACGCGGCCATCGTGGTGGCGACCGTTGGCTTTCTGGCGCTCTTCGTGCCAGACCAGCCACGGCCCACACCGGCTGAGTGCGGCGTGGCCGAGATTACACCTGACATGTCCACCCGCGACCGTGAGGTCTGCCGGCAGTTACGCCAACATCGTCACCGCATGTGATTGCGCCTCTGCTACCCGACGCATCCAGCCTTTGCCGAAGGTTGCGAACGTCGGGAGCGCCTTGTAGAACAGCTCCTTTTCCATGCTGAACTTGGCCACCAGATCTTTCTGATCGGCGTCTTTTAATGCTTGCATAGTCTTGGGTCCGATGGCGCCATCAGGCACCGTTCCGATCGCTTTCTGCATGGTCTTGATCGCTCTGCCTGGCCCTGCATTGATCGCAAAGTCGAACATCAGATAGTCTAGCCCCGTTGGCAGCTCGTCGCCCTTGATCGCATCCCAGTACTTCTTCCGATACATAGGCGCCACTGTATCCGGGGTCAACGCGCGCATCTCTTTTTCGCCAACAGGATGTCCGACCCATTCTTCCCACACCTTTTTGGTGACACCCAAGTTGGTCATGCCGCCTGGGTCTTTAGGGTTGTTCACGTAGCCGCCCTCATGCAGCAGGACGGCCTGCAATGCAGAACGAAAATTGTCTTTCATTTTTTCGACCGCATGTCGATGATCTTTTCAAGTGTTCTGCCGCCAAAATAAAACGACATGACAAGCATACCCCATTGGCCTAGCAGCTCGACGAACGAATCCGCAATATCAAGCGCAGACGCGTCCAAGATCGCTAGGGCCATGTACGCTACCAAGATATACACCAGCGTCAGCGGACGGATGTTTTTGGACAGCCAGCTGTCGCTGCTCATGTCAGCTTGCAGTCGCTGAGTTAAGTTGTTTTGCTCCGTCTTGTACAAGTCGGTGTCATTGGCCATCTTGGCTAACTCGCCGTTCTGTGCCATTTGCGCCAGTTCAAGTTGGGCCTTGGCCTTTTGTTCCGGGTCGGGAATCAGTTTGTCGATCAATTTGCCGCCGATACCTAGCAGCGCGTCAAGTCCTAGCATATCGACCCCCAATCTATTTGTCCTGCTTGTTGTCGAGCTTGTCGAAAATCTTGGACAACATATCCTTGATGTCGTGCATGTCGTCCTTGTAGTCCTCGCGGGTGACGTACATGTGCGGCATGGCGCGCACGTCCGTGTCGAGCTTGTCGAGCGACTTGTGGATGTTGTTCAATATCCAACCGCCGAAGAACCCGGCGATCGCCACAGCGATATTAAAAAGCACCTGTGAATCCATCTTATGCCCATGCCCCCACGGAGGTGTTAGCGCCAGCCGCGCCGATAGGGTAGATCAGAAAGTAGCTACCTGCATTGGTCGTGTACGCGCCGCCCGGAGCTGCACTAAGTGTGTACTGCGGGATGAACGTGCCGCCTGCGTTGACTGATACAGTACCTTTGTAGCACCAAGCTCTCGCGTTATTAGCGGTGTTAATACCAGTTGATGCGTTAGTAGCCGTTGCTGAATTAGTGCTGAGACCGCTCATTGCAGTGTCATACGCAGGTTGAGTAGTTCCTGCCACAACATGAATAGTGTATTGAATGCCGTTAAGCGTTGCTGTGCCACCAAAACCAGATTGGATATTGTGTAGTGTAGTGCCCGCAGTTTTTGTTAAAACGACTAAAGCTTCAAACGCATACACTGTACTTGCCGACAACGTAACGCCAACACCAAAAGTATTTTGCGCGCCAGTGGCATTAGCGCCTGCAAGATCAGAATTTAAACGAAAGAACTGCGCGCCCGGCACTACACCACGCTGTGTGCCTTGCGGTGTCGCGTAGATCACCTTGCCGTCATACTCCATCGCACCGGCAATTGCTGTGGTCAAATTGGTACCTGCAGTAAAGTTAAGCGGAGCGGCTGTGGTTGCGCCCGCTTGCAAAGTTAGAGTTGGCGGGGTAGTAATGCCGTTAGTACCGTCAATAGTTACTGCCATAATTATGCTCCTTCAGTCGGTGCGGGCGCAGGCTCTGGCTGCGCTTGTGCAGCATCAAATTCCGCTTGCTCTTCAGGTGTCAGCGGCACTTGTGTCACTTCGCCGGTTTGTACGTCAACGACATATCTATACATGGCAACCTCTTACTCGTAAAGGATGTTAATTGAGCCAGCATCAAACGTATTGGTGGTCTCTGTAACAAAACGGATAGCAGTTAGTGCCGCGCCAGCATCAAGTGAGCCGCCTAAAGTAATACCTCGCGTTGCACCACTCATCATAATAGAGCCAGAAATAGCCCAAACCGTTCCGCTAACCAAAGCCAAAGTAGCAACACCATGATTTAAACCGGCAGCAGAGGAGCCAGCGGTAAGGAAAAATCCTGTGGTTGGGTTGTTGTAAGAGCCAACGGTTGCGCCGTTAAAAAATACGTTACCGTTTGCATATCCAGTAGATGCATAAGTCGGCCCTGCGCCAGTGCCTAAACGCAAAATAACCGAATCTGTCCCCGATACTGAAACACCAGAAAACATAATGGTGATACGTTTAACCCAAGATGGCAGGTTTGTGTAATCAACAGATGTAGGGCCAGCGGAGGAAGGAAACGGATTAGTTCCTCCTGCGTTAACGGTGCTGCTAACTAACGGATACAGCGTGCCGGTAGGCACCGTAGCAGTACCAAGAAACGTCGTGTTTAGCCCTGTTGTGATCGTAATCGCATCCGAGCCGCCAATCTGAATAGCGCCGGAGCCGTCTGCATTTCCTTTAAGTCCTATGCTCATAATTTATCCTTAGACAAAGGCGCCGACGTTAGCTGCCGGTATACGCGTAATTTTAAAATAGCTGCCGGTCAACGGCGTGATCGATCCCGCGCTTGAAGTTACTTGAATGTTCAATGTGCCGCCCGTAGTTGCGTTAGCTTGAAACATGGACTGCAACGTATATTGATGGTTAACTGCCGTGGTCAGCGCGCCGGTTGCTGGCAACGCGCCTGCCGTTGCGGTTGACTTAACCAAAGCTGCAGTCTGCGCGGTGCCTGCGGTGCCCACACCGCCTACAGGGGTGCCAACATAAAACGCATTGTTGTTTACTGGCGCATTGCTAAACGTCAGGGTGAACGTCGCGGTGCCCGAAGTTGTTTTGGTGAAATACAGATACGCTTCAACTTCGTAAAAAATATTGGCGTCTAACGACATGCCTGACGTAGTGCCAAAAAAGTTGGCGATCGTTGTAATTGCGCTGCCGTCAGACGTTAAACGAAAATAATGCACGGAAGGAATGTAGCCTCGACCGTCAGTGATATCGTCCGTGCTGAAGAACGTGCTGCCATCGAACTCGATTGCGCCGGCTGCCGGCGAAGTCAAAGACGTGCCTGCCGTCATGACTAACGGTGCGACCGTGGTGGTTCCCGCGGGCAAAGTTATGCCGCCTGCGAACGTAGCGGTTTGCGTGCTAGATAGCGTTAACGCCGTGGTGCCCGAACCGGTGCCGGTCTTCAGCTCCAGTATGCCGGTGTTATCTGCAGAGAGCGCCAGGCCATTCGTAGCATTGCCGGCGGTAATTGTGCTTGACATGTTGACTCCTTAAATAACGACGTAACGGCTGCCGGTCGGGATGGTAATCACCACAGGCGACTCTATGGTCGCGGACGACACCGACTGCGATGGTGTAACCGTATACGTACCCGCGCCACCTGTACCGGTCAAATACGCGGTAACGGTCGTACCTGATGTCACGCCAGAACCGCTAATGACCGACCCAACCGCCAAAATGCCGGTCGAAACAGACGCAATCGTCAGCGTCGTGGCAGCGATACTGCCGGTGCCGCTGAACGCGTCGCCCGTGGTCACAGGGCCGGTCGACATGGCATTTTTGTTGGTCGTTATTGTATAGCTTGTCGTGATCGTTTTGTCGTTTTCGTAAAACGCTTGGTTTAAGCCGCCGCCGGTCGCGCCTGTGCCGCCAATAGCGCCCCAGCCGGTGGCGCCGTAGCCTTCAAATTGCCCCAAACTGGTGTTGTAGCGCAACATGCCGGCTGACGCCGTGCTAGGCCGATCAGTCGTAGCTCCTGCCTGGAGCTGGGTGTAGCCAAAGCCGGAGAAGGTCACATCGCCCGTGGCTGACAAGGTCGTGAACGCGCCCGTGTTGGGTGACACGTCACCGATCGGCGGCGGTGATCCAAACGACAGGTTGTCCAAAGGCACTAGGATATTATCCGTGGTGTACTGGGTGACGTCGTTCTCGTCGGTAATGACGAACTTGTACGCGATCGTTGGCTGCAGCCAGATGTTGGCCATGCCGCGCGAATCCAAGATGATCGGATTGGTGTTGGCTGTGGTGCCGGCCTGATCCGTGTAGGTCGCAATCGGTGTCGTCGTGCCGCCGGCGTAGGTGTAGACCTTACCGGCTACCAGCGGGTTACCGTTGGCATCGAAGAACTGCTGCTTGGGTGTTGGGGTTAGCGAAGCCATTTATCACCTACGATTAAGATTGTTTCGGTCTGCCGGCATTTGGGATGCGCCGCGTGATACAAAAGGCGCAGCACGTCGCAACATTTCATCTTGTACTTCATGCCCAAATCGGCGCCCAGTTGCGTTTTCAATAGACTGCGCCGCTAGCGCCGGATTAGTTAACTCGCGAGCAATTTCTAGGGCAAGTTTATCATCCATTTTTAACGCTAAACGTTTGACGACGTTGTTAAATATAGTGATCGGTACACTAAGCAAGCTAGGCGCAGGCAAACCGCCTTCTTTAGCTGCTTTAGTCGCAATAGTGACGCCTTGATCTCCAGCGCCGCCCAACTGAGCCAACCGAACGTATTCCGCTTCGCGAGCTAAATCGTCCCGCACGGCATTGACTGCACGCAATTGTTCGGGCGGTAAATTTTTAGTCAGTTCAGATATGCGCTTTTCTACCGCTATAGCGTTAGAACCTGGAGGAAGCGGGGGTCGCAACTTATTGCCCGTCTTATCAATCAACTCTTGAATACGCGCTAGGCGCGCGGCGTCAACACCGATGGCATCAAAACCTTTGCGCAGACCCATACCGGCGTCATCCAAAAGTGCTATTGGACGCGCGTAATCTTTCATAAACGCGGCGTGTTTAGCCATGTTAATGCGGCCTGTTGCCGCGTCTACGACCTTTTGACGGTAAAGATCTTCTATGCCTGCTTTGGTTACTTTAAGCGCCTCTGGGTTTTTACCAAACATCGTAATAAACTGTTCGGCTTCGCGTTCCCCTTTGGGCTGAAAATATTTGCTTACCACGTCGTCAGCCACAATTTTTGGTTCGTTTAACGAAGTTTGCTTAAACAGATTAGCATTCATGCCGGTCTTAAAGCGGGGCACGTAGTCTGTACGGTAGGTCTGCACTGCTTTGGCGTACAGCGATTTTGCTTCGTCGGTAAGATTACCGCTCTTGCCGATCGCGTCGTCAATGGACTCGTGCAACTTGTACAAGTTGCGCAAAGTCATATCGGAAGACGGCACCATTGAAGTCTTAGCCGCTTGAATGTCGGCGTTAATTGCTTTTCTGATGTCGTCAAGCTGTTCCAACGTGGCTTCTGCAGGCTCTGCAGATTCTGACGCGGGTTTAGTGATTCTAGACGAAACTTTGCCTTTACCTAATGGCGCTGCAGCTTCGCCTTTAGGTTTAAGCGCCAACAGTTTACGTACTGTATTTGGTGCGGTTTCTGGCGCAAAATCGGACAGCTTTCGCTCAAGTATGCTTTCGGCAGTCTTTACTACGTTAGATACGTCTATTTTGGCATTGCCCGCAGCTTTATATGCCTCCTTATAGGCAGGTTCAATAACGCCTTTTTTCACTGCTTCTTGTTCGGCTTTTGCGGCGGCCAACAATGCGGTGCCCGTTTCGCGTTGGCTCACATTTGTCAACGAACGATCAATCTTGTCCAATACTTTTCTAAATGCGCCTTCCCGCAGGGTTTTAATTCGCTCTTCTTGCGCTATGCGGGCGGCGTTAGTTTGCGCGGCGTTTTGAGCGTATTCAGTAGCTACGCCTGGCAGTTTAGACAACCTGTCTTGCATAGCAGAAAACTTAGTGCTACCTGCTGGCGCAGCTACTTCTCCGGCGGTAGCCACGCTGCCGGGGGTTTTTGAGGTGACATCGGCCCGCAGTAAGTTAATAATGTCGCGGCCTTTACCTTCTACGGCTTCAAGGTAATTGGTGCCTTTTAAGTCGGCTAATTTACGACCGTAGTCAAGAAGTTTTCCTGCAACAGGGGCAATAGTAGTAGGCAACAAAGCGCCAATTACGCCGCCCGCTGCTGCGTCGTCAGGATTTATTGCTGCTGCCGACGCGGCGCCTGTGCCTCCACCACCAAGCAATTTAACGCCGGTGGACGTTAACCCAGGCGCTAAATTAGTTTTAAACCCACCGGTTTCCAAAGATGTAGCTAGAGGTTCTAAATAGCGAGCTAAAGAAGGCGCCATTTGCGCCGCTTTTTTAAATGGTGCGGCTAATACGCCGCCCACAGGAGCAGTGCCAATCGCGCCGCCAATAAAACGGCCCACACTGCCACCACCAAACTCACCATACTCTTGCTCATACGCAGCTTTTTGGCGGTCAATTTCGGCTTGAATGGATTTGGACGCGCTATCGTTGCCCGCTATTTTATCTACGCCTTTTGACAGTAATAACGCAGCGGTATCTGTAATATCTTGAAGTCCTCGATGAACTCCTGCTACAGGTGAAACTAACGCGCGGCCAAGATACGATGCCGTACTTTCTTGACGGGCGCCGGGTATTTTATCTGTCGATTGTCCGGAAGCTTCAGCTGCCCTAAAAAAATCTTCCGGTACAGAAGTTTCTTCCTCTTGCGCGCGCGCTTCTTTGTACGCAGCCGCTACTGTGTCAAACTCCGGCGTACCTTTTTTGTCGGCGTTTTTGACAATCCATGCTGCATATTCTTCTGCTGTGGCCATAACTATTGACCTCTCAAAACTGCATCGGCTGCGTCAAATACGCCGCTGTTGCTAGGTGCAGCTACTTTTGCGCGGGTGCGCGCTCTGTTCATACCCGTTCTTAAAATATCTTGAACTTCGCGAGCTGCGTCTATGTATTCTTTTTCGCTTTGTGCTAAAGACATACGGTTAATAGCTGCGGTGCCTTTTTCGCCTTCAATGTTGGTAATAGAGCCACCGCCTTTAAGCATTTCAAAAGCTTCCAAGAAAGACGCACCTTTAATTTGTTGATCTCTACGCGCAAAATCTGCCGCATCCGTTCCATCTATAAACCGCGCGCCAGGCAGCCAAGTAGCGCCAACGGCGTCACTAAACCCGGGGTGTGGCTTTGTCCCGGCTTTAATTACTTTGCCCGTTTTTTTATCTATTTCTGGCGCTTTACCAACTAATTCGTCAATTAAACGTATATTTTCTTCGGCGCGTGAAATAAGGCCTGGCAACGCTTGTCTTGCCTTAACTTCATCTTTTGCAATTGCTTCGCCCTCCGCGCGGGCAGCCGCCATTTTTCGTTGGAATGCGGGGTCCGCTTCCCTTGCAGCATTTTGCTCCAAAACTGCAACACGCTTAGTTTCAAGGCTAACGCGTTTAGCGTCCAATCCAATTCTAGTGTTTTCCTGTTTTATCTTAATAGAGTCATTTTTAAGCCGTTCTTTATCTGCGGGGGATATACCTACAGGAAAGCTGTCAACGACAGTAGTTTTACCTGTTGCAGGATCTCTTTTAACTACTGCAACTTTATCTGTTAGGTTAATTTCAGAATATACAGGACGGTTTAGTTTGTCTCGCTCTTCAGATGCTTTTTGCCGCAGCCTTGCTAATTCTGCAAAATCCCCGCGAGCAATTAAAGTTGCTTCAACAGCTGGGTCAACTAAAGGCACTTCTTTTGCCGGTGCCGGTGCCGGTGCAGGTGCTTGAGCCGGGGCAAAAATAAGGCGATTAGGTTGATTTTGGTCAGTAGCAGCTGCCGGAACCACGTTAGATTCTAAAGTTGGAACAGCCGAAGTTAATGGCGATTTATTGCGTTGCTTTTCAAATTCTTCTCTAGACAATACTGCAGCGTTAGGATTTAGCTTTTTTTCTGAGTAGACATACGCAGCATACGCATCGTCCATCAGTTTGCGATCTTGCACTATCTTTGCGTTTTGCGCTTCAAATTGTTTGTCCGGCGACACAAGTCGACTTATCAAACTTTGCTTAAATGCCGGAAACTCTTCCTCGTTATCCGGAATCATGCGACGGATATTTTCAGCTGCCTCGCGAGGTATGGTTCCGTTAACTTCAGATTCATACAGCATGTCTAAAGCTTGCTGTCGATTACGAAGGCCGCTTATAGTGCTTATGGCATTTTTGGTTTGTAATTCGCCAAGTTCGTACCGACGCTTGTCACCTTGCGACTTAAGATCTGTTATTTGCGCTTGACGATATTCAGCTTCACCTTGCGCTTTGCGGCGGTCGTCAATTTGTTTGGCTAACGCCAAACCTTGCTGGCCAAACTGTGTAGCAAGATGGTTTAAGTTAGCGTCATTATTAAGGTCGGCGGCTGTTTTACCGGCTAGCCATTGAGTCATTGCATTTTTATTGCGCGATTCATCAACATACTCTTTCATTTTGAGCATGTTCATAAATTGCGATTGCTGCGCGTTTTGCAATTCAGCTGCACGGGCGGCATGCACTAACGGCGACTCAATTTGAGCCGGTTTTATGCTAAGTGCTATGTTGGAATCAATTGAAGCCATATACACTTACCCTTTAGGAGAATTAAGATAATTCATGTAGGTGTTGAAATTTTGTTGCTGCTGTTTTGCAGCTTGATCGCCTTGGTAATAGTTATACGCTTGGCCTATGCCGCTTGAAAACGCGTTAGCCATGCCGGCATATCCAGACGCTCTAGCGTTTCCGGCACCAATAGCTAAATCACTTAAATTAGACCCTAACTGACCAGCAGCATTGCTTAATGTGTTTGTAGATGTTTGACCCATGCCTGTCAAACTTTGCAGTGGATTTAGCCGCGCATTACGTTCTGTCTGATAACGATTAAATGCGTTGGTGTACTCTTGAGACGCCAAGTTTTGGCCAAACTCATTGATGCCGCGCAGTTGATTACCAGACAATAACCCCCCGCGTGCGGCAGCTGAACGATCCAAAGCTTTTATGCCTTCTTGCAAACGAAATCCGTAGCCAGGATCAGCTTGGAATTGTTCCATGCCAAACGGCGTATATTTGGACGCGGCGACTAGTTCAGGCAGCGCGTTAACACCTACATCCCGAAAAGGTTTTTGCAATTCAACTTGTTTGTTGAACTGGCGCCGTTGTTCCGCAGCAGCCGTTCTTGCGGCCTCTTCTTGCGCATTAGCTGCTTTATTAGCGCCATACGCGCTTATTAACGTGCTGCCAACAGAAGCTACTGCGCCCCAAGTCATAATGTTTCTCCTTTTGCTTCTAATTGAAGCAATTCAGCCATAGTGCCAATTAAGTTCATGTCGCCGTAAGTTGGCGCGATAACTTCGTTTTCTATTTCAGGTAACTTATCTTCCGCGCCGTGCGCAGTCAAATGCACGGTAGTCCACAACGTATCTTCTTCCGCATACACCGCGCGTTTTAGCCCAACTTCAGACACAAACGTGCATGGCGCAACCAATTCTTTTTTGCCAAACTCTGTAGACACGGTAACCCGGCCTTTAGAAATAAAATTTAAATGCTGATGCCGATGTATTTTGCCAATTATTAAAGTGCCTTTAGGAATAAACATTTCCCTTGCATATGCGTGGCACCCATATTTTTCATCTTTAGGGGTGAAATAATGCGTAAGTGTGCAGTCAGGCAAAGTATTTTTAACTTCGCCGCTAGCAATCATTGTTTCCATACCTTCTTGCACGGCCATTACATTTTCACGAAACTTAACCTTTTCAGGTGTATTTTGTTCCGATAAAAAAGAAGCCGTTGCGGCAGAATCAATTAACACGTCGCCCATTACACCACCACCCATCGTGAGCCTGAAGATACCGTCACCGTTACGCCGCTAGAAATAGTCACCGTACCGGCAGACACGCCCGAATAGCCAGCGGCAATCGTGTAGCTTGTGCCGATAGTTAAACTATTGACAAATATGCCATTAGATGCCACTACTGCCGTGGATGTTAATTCACCGGTACTGGGTTTGTACAGTAATTTTGCATTGCCCGTATAGAGCGTAGACACTGACCCTGTGGTCGCTGCAGCAAACGCTGGGTACAGGTTTGACGCCGTGCTGGTGTCGTTGCTAATGGCAATCGTATTGGTCGCCGTGGCGGCCCATTTGACACCGGTTGTCTGAGTCGAATCAGCCTGCAACACATACCCGTCAGCGCCCACAGCCTGTCGGACATTGTTCGTGCCGTTGTTGATTATCAGGTCGCCTTTGGTTGTCGTGGGCGACAAGGCATCAAAGGCAGGTGTTTTGGTTGTCTGGCCGGTACCGCCGTTGGCAATCGCTACCGTGCCGGTGACATTACTGGCCGTACCAGTAGTGTTTTGGTTAAAGGTCGGCCAAGTGAACGTGCCGGTGCTGAAGTTGCCCGATTGCGGAGTGCCTAAGATCGGCGTGGTAAAGCTTGGCGATGTAGCCAATGCCACCACCGTGCCAGAGCCTGTAGTCGAGTACGACGTGCCCCACGCAGTGCCGGTCGAGTTCGGGATGCCCGCCCCAGGGTAGGTCATGGGCAGCGTGTTGGTGATCGTAAAATTCGGGTACGTGCCTGACGTGCTGATGCCTGTGCCGCCGGTCAAGGACACCGTCTGGTCTGGCGCGGAATTGTTGATCGTGACCGCTACCGAGCCGTTGTAAGTCGTGCCAACGCTGTACGAGATGCCGGTACCGGCAGTCAGGGCGTTGGCTACGCTGCCTGCTTGGCCACTAATGTTGCCGGACACTTTACTGCCGGCAATCGACGTGATCCATGTCGGGTCAGCATACGAGCCGGTCGTATAGACGCCGTTGGTGACCGTGCCAGAGTTGCCAGTAACTGAGATGCCCCAAGTGCCTGTAGCCCCGCTGCCGGACGTGCTAGGCACATCCAAGGCCGTTCTAGCACCTGCTGCTGTTGTGGCGCCTGTGCCGCCGTTGTCCAAATCCAACGTGCCGGTCATTGTGATGGTGCCAGACGTGGTCACTGGGTTGCCGCTAAACGACATGCCGGTAGACCCACCGGACACACTAACAGACGTCACCGTACCTGTACCGCCGCCCCCGCCGCCTTGATTGGCTTTATTAAGCAGATTTAGGAAAAACCGGTACCAATCACGCGAGACAAGACCTGTCTGGTCGTCGGTAATCGGCGACTGGTTCTTGGGTAGTTGTGGCTCGTTATCTGGGTTAGGCATTGGTGCCGGTCAGTACGAGTTCGGCACCCATAATGGCGATCTTGACGGGGTCGGTGCCGGACACCTCGTAGACGCGGTCACGCAGCTTAGTAGTCATGCCTAGACGGCGCCAGAAAGCACGAAAACCATACGCGCCTATCTTGCCCACGCCCGCCCAATGCTCGTTCGACCATGTGTGGCCGCCGTCGTCGGACCAACGCAGGATAACCTTGGGATCGTCGCCTTGACCGGTCACCAAGCCTACACCTGTCTCGCACTCAAGCTGCAACGTGTGTTGGGCGGTACGGGTTAGGTTGTTTTGGCCGGTAGGCAACGCGCGCCACGAACGCAGCCATTTCTGGGCAAAATTGTCGTCGGCAAACACATCTAAGTCATACGCGTAAATCTTGCCGTTTTGGAAGTCGCCCACGACCACTTCGTTATTGAAAAACATCTGGCAGTTTGCTCGGTGACGGATGAACTGACCATTGGCAAACCCGGCGCGCTCATGCCATGCGCCTGTGGCCACATCGAACACCCAGGTTTTTTGGGCGGTCGGAAAGGTCAGCACGTAGAACGAATGGCCGTCTTGCTGATAGGTAAAAGCAATCGCGTCTGAAATGGTGCCGTAGCTCTGAATAGCGTACTCAACCGCGTGGGTTGAAATGCGCTGGCCAGAGTAGCCGTTAGCACGGAACACGATGCCTTGGCCACGGGCGTCAGCCCCTAACCAGAACAGCGAATTGTCCATCTTGGCCACAGAATAAGTAGCCGCGCAGCCGATTTCGTTGACCGCACCTTGAATACGGGCCAAAGGAAACGGTGTGGTGCCTGCGTCGTACCAAACTTCAACGGATTGGGTGCCAAACAGCCAAACCTCGCGGTGGTCGACAAACAACGACACCAAATTGTCCGGCATGCCTTCAGCACTGGCAAACGACAGTGGGTCAATTTGAGTGCCATCAAGCAGCTCAGACGTCCAGAATCGCTGAGAATTTGGCTCTTGGAAGATGAAATAGCCATCCAAATAACCGACAGTCACGGCGCCTGGAAAGTCCACGTCCGTAATTTCGGCGTACTCTTCAGTCGATGCGTCGTAGATGTAGCCATCAGGGTTGGCCGCAATGAAGAGCTGCGTGCCATTGTCGACCATCGACACAGGGCCGGTGCCGCTGACGTTGCCCAGTGGTATCGATGTCCAATCGCTTGATATGCGGTAGAGCTTGCTGCCGGAGACGGCATAGCCGTAATTGCCGTACTGCCACAGCCCACGGATGGGGCCAGTGCCGACAGTCGCCAACTTACGCAAGCCAGGCGCCCGATTCAGGAACGCAGGCTCCATACCTTCTGGCGCCGGTGTGGCTTCAGGGTACAGGTTCACCATGCGGCTATCCGCAGCGTTGACGCTGCGAGCCACATAGGATTGGCCAAGAATGGGCGTACGCATACTTTGTCCTAAGCTAAACTTTCATGGTATACTGGCCGCGTACCTTTTAAAGAGGCATAGCTATGATTAGTATACCTGCGGAACAAATCAAAAAAATGCTTAGTTACGACCCTAAAACAGGCATTTTTACTTGGTTGATAAAACCCAACCGTAGAGTTCGAATCGGCGACATAGCTGGGTTTAGGCGACCGGACGGGTATTTGATTATCAAGTTGAACAAAGTTGCCTACCGCGCGCATCGCTTGGCATGGGTGTACATGACTGGCGCGGAACCAATGTACGACATAGACCATATTGACGGTAACCCCACCAACGATTCGTTTAGCAATTTGCGTGATGTGACAACCGCCCAAAATATCCAAAATCAACGGAAGGCGCATGCAAGAAACAAAAACGGTTTTCTTGGCGTTTCGTGGCACGCCGTAGGTAAATGCTGGCGCGCGCGTATATGCGTTAGTGGCAAGCAAATTCTTTTGGGGTATTTTAAAACCCCAGAAGAAGCGCATCAAGCGTATGTGCAAGCCAAGCGTAAGCATCATCATACGTGCACCATTTAGTTAATAATTGCCTGCGTAAATATTGAAGCGTTGGCGAGTCGCCACCAACGAGTACGGCATGGACATCACGTCGTCAGGATTGTTGATGCGCTTCAGGTTACGCTTGGACGTCATTGCAATACGCTGCACTTGCGGCATAGGCTCAACGCCAAACTCATTGGCAATTTCCATCGCCAAGTTGTACTTGAACGCACGCAAATAGCCTGGCGGGAACGTCAGATTAGTGTTTAGCGTGGCGGGCTTGTCCAACTCCTGCACGCTGATGAAGTGCCACTCCAATTCCCGTGTGGGTTTGGGGTAGATCGTCATCTGAATATTGGGATATTCCATGTTGATCCACATGACTTGTGGATACGTGGAAGTCACGGTTTTGACCGCGATGCCGTCGTATTGCTGTTGATTGATAAACTTGATGCCAAACGACACGTTAGTCTGCGGGTCGCGGAAGTAAGTCGAATCATCAAGCAAAACAGGACGAAGGCCGTCAAACCCGCCTATGCTTGCGCCAGATGGGCCAAGATGGCGCTGAATTTCGCCTGCAGGCCAAAGAAAGGTTTGATCGATCGTGTTGAAAATAGACAGGCGTTCCGTGTTCCATGAATCAATCATTTGATTCAAGGCATTCAGAGCGTCTTGAGCGGCCTGCGGAGAGGGTTCTTCACCTTCAGCCAGTTGGCCTATGAGCCGAAGCGCCGATTTAATCTGGTCGAAGGCGGTTGTCATGGCTATCCCTTTAAGCTGCCGCCTCTACAGTAGTGCGGCTACGACGACGTTTAACTTCCAGTTCGTTGGCTGGTGCCGCCACTTCAGAAACTTCGGGAGCTGAAGGCGTGTCGGGATTATACCGAAGCCAGCCGTTTTGTTCATCAAATTCGGCTTCCATTTCCATTGTAGCGACTTTGGTGCCGTGAACTGGGTGTTGTAGATATATAGGCATAGGGTAGAACGGGGCCGAAGCCCCGCCTTAATTACTGACAGTGAATCAAAGCAAAGTTAATCACTACGGCTTCTGACAGCGAGCCACCAGAAATATTACGCACAGTGATAGTTGCTGAACCAGCACCTAGCCCCGATACCCAGCAGTTATACGCGCCGGAGGTAGCACCGCTGGATACGTTAAGGATAAGAATATCGTTGCTGCTGATAAGTGAGTTATTGAGGGTAAAAGTTACGTTGGTAACCGACGCCAAAGCGGCGTTGTTCATCGTAATTTGACCCGCGGAAGTATTCAGGGTTACAGCGGTAGATTTGCTAGTCGCCTGAGTTACTGCGCCTTGAGCAGCGGTCGTATAGCCCAGTTGACCATTGGCCAGAATGTAGTCTGAGCCGATGATGTCCTGGTCAGTATACGCAACGCCAATTGGCTTGGTATTTGACATGATTTATCCTTTGAAAAACAGGGGCCGAAGCCCCCGTTAAATTAGGCTATACGGTACAGAGTCCAAGCGCCGTCACCAGTCTTGCGTGCGCGGAACAGTTGAGCCGTACCAGCAGTAGCCACCACAGTTGCCAGACCAACGATAGTCCAGCCAGTGCCTGCGACCAGAGTAATAACGCCAGAAGTATTGCCATCGACGTTGATTACGGAGAAGTCAAAAGACACGCCAGCTTTAGTTGCTGCAGGCAGCGCTGCTTCCAAATCCGACACGGTAGGCAGCGTGTAGCTAGCTGCCGATGCGCCGGGGCTACCGAGCAGAATGCCGTTCAGAACTTGAGCAGCAGTCAAAGTAGCGGTTGCAGTTGCGGTTGCTGGAACAGGAACCGTTTTGATAATTGCTTCGTTGATATTGCCATCACCAATTTGATAGCCACCAGCGCCATTAGGAAGTGCCATGATAATTTTCCTTTAAAAAATGTTGTCAATGGGGGCCAAAGCCCCCACCAAGACTTAGCCCCAGATGCGGCAAGCCATTTGCGGACGAATCGTGCTGTAGCCGTACAGAACGTCGATACGGCAAGGCATACGGTCATTGTTGATGTCGTATTGACGAACGATACGCATCGAGATGCCGTTATGGACTTGACGCGACGCCATGTCGACGCCTTGTGGCATCAGCAGGTCGGCGGTAGCCAGCGTGATTGCGTCTTTGTGATAGACGAGGTTTTGAGCGTACTGAGTAGCAGCCGAACCCAACATGGTGACAACAGCGCCCGAAACAGGCAGAGCGTCAACAGTAGCCAGAGCCTGACCAGCGGAATACAGAGCTGGGCTGATCGACAGCGTAGCAGTCGAGGAGCCGGAAGCAACAGCAGTCACAACGAACTGCTGCAGCGAGCCTGTGGACTCACGGGTCTGTGGGTTGACAGCGTTAACACCAGCGATGGTGAACACGTCGCCGACGTTCCAAGTCTTGCTCGAACCAGTGAAGCTGATTGGCAGAGTGGACTGACCTTCGGTAGTAACAGTCGAAGTCACAGTGATCGAGGTGCCCCAGCTACCAGTGGTGTGCTGTTTGATCGACTGAGACATATTGACTTCGTCGAAGCCCAGAACGCCAGTGCCCATCATGCCGTTCTTGAACTGGCGGCTGATGGTGTCGGTTGGGTTGAACAGACCTTTCATGCCTTCGACCAGACCGGCGTTAGCAGCTGGGTTAACAGTTGCGTAACGTGGCGACATCACAGCAGCGTTTTCGTTCAGCTTCTGTTGCGCTTGCAGCAGAACGAGCGAAGTCGATGGGGTGGTGCCGGGGGTGCCGACGGAATTGAAGATGTTTTTGTACGCATTAGCAACGTCAGCATCGATGGATGCAGCCAGCTGCGAAATACGGGGCTTCAGAACACGCTCTGCGAAGTCATCCAACTGCATGGTGAGTTCGGCAGAAGTGAAGTTGATGCCGATGTGCTTCTGCGAAGCAACCGACAGCGTGGTGTACTGTTCGTTGTCGTCCTGAGTTTGCAGGGCGGCGCCGTCAGTCACCAAAGCGCGGTCCGGCAAGCGGATACGCAGAGTAGAACCAATTTTTGCACCTTCAACGGCGAACGAGTCGTCGTATTGGCGGTTGACGTTACGAGAGATTACCAGGTTGTTCTCGAGGATTTCGAGAGCTTTGCGGGTAATCATGTCGATGGTAAGAATCGAGTTTGCCATGATTTATATCCTAAAAAAGTTAGCGATTACGTTGAGCTTCCAACTTCCTGATTTGACGCTGGCGCTCTGCCTCAATCCACTCTGACGTACTCATGTTCTTGATAGAACGTGGGTCAGTCGTGTCATAAGACGGCGCGCCAGTGCCACGACCGCTAATCGGTGCTATCGGAGGTGGGGCGCTAGTTGTTTTCTTTAAAACCGGTTCTGAAGCAATCTTAGCTTCCAGTTTGCCGATCTCTTTAGCCTGCAAAATAGGCGATAAGCGTGAAATCCGACTAGCTTCGCTTGGGTGCGAACCCAAGTAATACGCTAGTTCGGGGCCGATATCGGACGATTGAATAGTTTCAGCCATCTCTCTCGTAATCGGCAGTGCGGGGTTGTATGCGACTTGTTCAAAGTCCTCATACTTAGTCCGCGCGTCCTCTTCACGATCCTGATATGCCTCAAGCATACTCATGCGTTCGCGATCAGCTTCACGTCTGGCGAGCAATTCTTCTGCTTTACGAACCGCCAATGCTTCGGCGTATTCGTCAACAGAATTAAAATTCTCAACCGGCGGGAGTTCGGCAGATACGGCAGGCGCTTCTTGCGCTCGACGTGCCTGTTCTCTTTCCCACTTACGCTGTTCTCTTGCAAGCCTTTTGCCAATGGCAGCGTCTAGTTCTTCTTGTGTGAAGACTTTGGCTGGCTTTGACTCTTCATTCTCCGGCGCATGTGTTTCTTCAGCTACAGGCTCTGCCGTCGGTGCCTGTTCTGGCGCGGGGGGTGGTGCTTCCGCTAACTCGTTTTGAATCTCTTCAGACATTGTCGATTCCTAAAGAATCCCTGACGTACCGCGTCAGTGCGGTATTTCGACTTACTCGTAAATAACTGTTGCGTTTACTGTACCACCGATTACAACATAAATGCCATTTTTAGCATACGCGCCGTCTAGCGGCAACAGGTATGAAGTGGCAGCAGCCGGCGTGAACGTCCCCAGAATGGTGGTCGTTGTGGTCGCTGCAGCTGAGTCGTAAACAGTGATAGTCGGGGTTGCCGAGGCTGCACTGACAAAAATGCCCTTTAGTTTGCCGGCTGCCGGTTTAATGTTGGCCGTAGCCGTGATGTAGGTGTAATTTGCCATGTTTTACCTCAAGCGAGATATTTCAATTTGTATAAGGTACGAAGGTAAATCTCAATGATATTGTCGATCAATTGTTGCAATGACATATCACTTTTGTCAACGACTTCGTAGCGAGCGTCTTCAATCTGTTTCAACGAGTCTTCCAGAAACTCGATAATGTTGCCTTGTTTTTTGGCCGACATCAACGTCACTGGGCCAATCAAGCCGTGGCGGCCTTGGTAGGCTTCCGTAAAATCGTCTGCCGCATCAATGATTCGGTCGTAAAAAATATTCAGGGCCATGTGTTTGCTAAAGCTGCGGGTGTTCAAATGCACGCTGTGCGCGACATCCCTAGCCAGAAACAACAGACCTACAAAATCCGCTGCTTTCATTGTGGTGGCATCCCTTCAGGTGGCATTATTTCGCCTTGCGGCATTTCCATTTGTCCGTACTCAGGCTGTTCTGGCGGCATCATGCCCTGTTCTGGCTGCTGATACTCGGCTTGTTCAGGCATTTGCTCGTTCATTTCGCGGCCAGGCATCTCGCCCACCAGATCGCCGCTTGTAATCATGCCATGCACGGTGCCCATGACGATATCTTGAATCTGTTCGGGCGACATACTGGCCTGAATGGCTGAAATACGCTGTGTTTCGGCCTGATACGCCTTAATCTCAGCCTCAAAATTCTTGCGCTCCAAGTCCTGCATTTCGACGGATTTGCCGACATTTTGCAGCATTTGGTGCAGCTGATCCAGTTCTTGTGCCATCGCTTGCAGCTGCTGCTTGGCCTGTTGCAGCTCGGGGCTGTCGTCTGATCCGTCGCCCAACACTTTCGGGTCGATAACGCGAGCAAACCGCTTGGCCATCTCTTGTGCGCCTGGCCAATCCATGTTCTTGATGAACAGGTCGCCGGCGACTTGCCAGAGCTGCGGGTTGGATTGCAGGATCATGCCCATTGCATCCAGTGCTTCTTGACGCTTGGTCATGTAGGACGGGCCGGTAGTGACCACAACGTCGTACTTACCGACGCCGGGGTTGTAAATCTTGTCGATCTCGATGCCCTGCTGGTCGACGATCTTCTTGACCGGCTCCTGCTGGGTCGGGTCGATCTTGACCATGTCCGTTTCGCCGTCCACACCAATGATGCGGGCCACGCGCTGGGTGTCGTAAATCTTCGGAATCAGGTCAACTAGCTGACGCGTATAATGCCGAACAGCGCGCGCCAGATTGTCCACGTAATGATAAGTGCCAGTGTCAGACTGACGCTCGCGCGCCATAATTGCCTTGCCCGAACGCTCATTAGAAGTGGCTCCCAAGCTAGTATCGTACTGTCCAGTGGTCGATTTGATGTCGTCTGAGGCGCCCATCTTGGCCTGAATCAGACCAGTTTGTGGCAAAGGTGGCGCGGCGCGCTGTGGCAGTGGAAGCACTGCACCATTTCCGTCGGTTACGTCAGGATTGACCTCTAAATATGGCCAATTTTGCGTGTTTGCGGTCTTCCACTGAGTTTCATAGCCTTCAAACTGGCCGCCATAGCCAATAAATGGCGCTTTTGGCGCCAAAGCGAGCATTTCTGCTTCTTGAGACACCCAATAGTTGTACATTCTTTGGGCATCTTTGGCGTTTCTGACCAATCCAGAGACATACAGACGACCATCGACCTCAAATTCGTTGCCAACAACGCGGATAACAGGGATCCACTTGCCTGCCCAGTCGCGTTTGTCCAAGAACTCGTATCCGTTGGTCTTGCACCACTTGACTCGCTTGGCGTCTACTTCACGGCTACGGATGGGTTTGACGCCCATCATCTTTAACTGCTTGGCTTCGGGTGAACCTTCGAAAGCGGTGATGTTGCCTGGGTACAGATGGAGCGTTGCCTTGTCGTATTCGACGTAGTAATACTCGGCAATACGAACCGTGTCCTCGTTAATCCAGACGTTTAACGACTGATCGCCTACGCCAGAGTTCTCAAGGCTAGAGATCGGCGACGCATCAGGGAACATGCGCTGATACTCGTCGCGAGTGACGTCTTCGGTAATGAAGCACCACTTGGCATCCGACCCGCAGGGATCTTGAATGGTGGGATCCATGTAGACCGAAAACGAATTTCTGACCCGCATGATCTTGATGTCTTGATCGAACGAGTCATCGTCGCAGTATTCGGTGATGATACGGATGTAACCTTCGCCGTAACTTACTTGGTTCTCGCAGGCGGTGTCGATGGCAACGTCGGCGTCCGAGATGTACTCGATGTGCCTGACCATGCCTTGGTAGATTTCGGCGACTTCAACGTCGGCGTTGTCGTCGGCAGGAATAACTTTGCCGCTCGGACGGTTTTGTCTTTGGTCGTTCGTGACTTGTCGGACATGTTGCGGCAGCTTGTTGATCGTCAGTGTCGGGCGGGCGTTGATCGTTTGCCCCTGCACCGCACCGCGAGTAGCCAGTACGTCGGCAGGCCACTGCCAGTGGTTGTCGGGCGAGCCGGCATAAAACTTCAAGTCGTCGAGTTCGTCCTCGCGAGACTCCGACAGCGCAGAGATCGCCATCGTCAGGCGTGTGCGCATCGTGGCTAGCGTGTCGCTGTCGCTCTCGTCGCCCTTCTTGGTGGGCGGGTTGCCTCCGACGTTGGCAACTTTCGCTGCGGTATTTATGCCGGTGTAGTCCATTTATTTCATCTTTTTCGCTGGTTTGGCAGCCGCGCGCTTAGTGGCATACGCGATGGCCACGGCCTGTTTTACAGGTTTGCCAGATTGTACCTCGGCCTTGACGTTTTTACGAAAGGCTTCTTTGCTTGATGACTTAACGAGCGGCATCTTATTTCCCCTTTTTAGCTGTCTTGGCAGACTGCTTAAAGTCCTTGTTGGTCGGCGCGCCAGGCGAGCCGGGTTTCCTCATCTTCTCGCCAGAGCCAGCCTTGATGCGTGCCTGTTTGGCGTGAATGTTTGCGTACAGTCCTGGTTTAGTAGCCATTAGCATTTCCACCGTTTAAGTGACGCTTTCGCGCGTTCGCCGTCTTTAGCGTTGGCCGCCACAGCACCCATTCGAGCGCAGAACGATTTCTTGCGCCCTTCATCAGCTTTTGTCTTCGGGTGGGGCGCCGGTGCCTTCAAGTTGCTGCCTGTCTCGCGGTTGTACTTCTCCCGCCCTTTGGCTGTCAGGCCCGCACCCTTGCTTGCCGGCAGCTTCTCGCCCCGGCCTACACTTAACGACACGCCTTTTTTAGCAGCCATCTCAGTTCCCCATCCAGCCAGTTGCGGCTGTTTGCTGTTGGTACGCTCGCGGGGCTGACCTCGTTGCCCGGTCGTAGCTTGACTCACGGCTAGCCACTGGGAACGCGAACGTCACTGCTAGCGCGTCGGCTGCGTCCGGTGACGCTAGGCCGCGAGATTTCATCTCTTTCTTGCCTTCCAGATAGATCGTCCCCGACGAGTCGGGTTTCTTCATCGGGCCGGTCAGGTCGGCTTTCAGTTGCCGGTCGTTGGGGATACTGGCCGTTCGCAGCCAATCCTTCATTGCGCCCCACATTTCAGCACGCTTGTTGCCCCACATGACGGGCTTGCTCGACTTCCATCCAAAGTTCACTCCCCGCACCTTGTAACGCTGTTCTTTTAGCCTGTCAAGTACCCCGTAGCCCAGACCACCTTCGTCGATCACGGTCAGTGCCGGGCGGTACTCTTCGATGGCGTCAATCACCCGGCCAACGGTCGTCATCGTGTCCTCGCCGTGGTACCGCTTGATCGCGACTAGATCCCGCCCTTGTCTGACGACGATGACGGTTGCGTCCGCGCCGCCTCGAGCTGGGTCAACGCCGACAACAATTGGCGCCGTCTCGTCCTTGTAGCGTGGCCTTTGGGCGGCATCGTCGACAGCAGACGCACCAATAAACTGATCTTCGCCAGCCGATGGGAATTCACCGTAGACCTCAACCCTAGCCTGTGGCGAATCCTCGCCATACTCCGCAATGATCTGCTCATATATCTGCTTGTCCGTGTCCTCGACCGTTCGCGAGTCAATGTTCTCCGTGTGCCAGAAGTTACGCTTGGCGTGGAAGCACTCGTAGAAGTAGCCTTGATTACGCCGGGGGTTAGAGAACGCGAACCAGTACCGGTCTAGTATGGGTTCCGTAAAAAAGCCCGCACCGACCGACCAGATGGCGTCCGGGATACCTGACGCTTCATCAAAGATCAGCATCATGCCGTCGTGGTTGTGAACACCCGCGTAGCTGTCGGGATTCTCTTCCGACCACAGTTTGCCTTCAGCCGCCCAGTAGCGCGTACCTTTCTTCAAGTCGCGCTCGACCAGTTCAGTTATCCACTTAGCCGGCACCAGCTTCGTTGCGCTGATTTCCCACCAATGGCTGTTGATGACCATCGCTTGCCACTTAGTCAGCTCGCCCCATGTGACTGAGCGGAGCTGGGCTTCACTGTTGGCACTGACGATCACGGAGGAGCCAATGCGGGTCGACAGCATCCATAGAACTAGCCAAGAGACCAGCGCGGACTTACCGATCCCTCGACCGGACGCGACCGCAGTGCGTAGCGCGTCCATGTCAATCTGACCTCGGTTGTTCTTGATGTGGCTGGCTATCCTGCGCAGTATCTTGCGCTGCCAGGTGCGCGGGCCTTTGAACTTGGCTAGCGGCGTGTTCGCTTGCCCCCACGGGAACGCGAACAGCACGAACGCCTCGGGGTCGTCAGCGATGGTCGGCGCCCAGAGGCGCGTCATTAGGAGCTGCTCGCCCTCGGCGTCATAGATTGGCTGTTGCGCCATTAGAACTCTTTGTTGTACCGCACGTTGACGCCATACATTGGGTGAGGTGACGGCGCTAGGCCGTAGAACCCACTGACGTCGACGTTGCCGCCCATCATAGGCGCGGAGTACCCAACGTCTGCTGCGCCGGGCATGGTCTTAATGCCTGTTGGCAGTTTAACCGCTGTGCCGCTGACGCCAGCTCTTGCGCCGCCGCTTTCTAACCCTAGTCGTGCCATTAACATAACCGGCGTGACGGCTTCCAATTCGCCTAATGCTCGCCCTCGCATTAAGTTGCCTGAATTGCCCATCAACATTAAGGCGATGCGCGGGTCGCGGCGCAATTCATACGATAACAAGTCTTGCATAGGCATTTGGTTTTCGTTTGAGCCTAGCCCGCTGTATAGCGCTTTTTTAGCTAGGTGCTCGCGCACCATATCGCGGTAGTCCAACCCTTCACGGGCGGCGCGCAGCGCGTTCAAACTAATAGGGGCTAATGCGTTGTCATCCATGCTGCACCTGTGCAGTTAGTTTAGTTGGCAATACTTCTGGTTGCTGTTCCGTAATCAGCCCGTCGAGCGTGCGCCCGTCGATGACGCGCTCCTGCGCCTGCTGCAGCGCCTGCGTGATGCTGATCTTGTTCGTGATGTCGACACTAATCTCTTGGCGGGCCGTCCAGCCGTGGGCGTGCTGCAGGATCGCCAACGCCGCCTTGGCGTCGCCAGACCGGGCTGCCTCACGCAGGTGGGCGCTTGCCTCCATCTCGCTGTCGGCGCGGCCCTTCAATGCTGCCATGTCCGCTGCCGGGTCAAGCTCGCACAGCTGCCTAAACTCGGTGGGCAGCATGCCAGCGGCCAAGGCGAGCGAGTCGCCCTTGAGTCCAAGCGCAGCCGCGTCATAGATGGCCTGAAGCCTGGCTTCGGTCGCCTCGACTTTGCGCGGGGTGAACGGGATGGATTTGAACATACGCGGATATTAGCAAAGTGTGGGCAATGTGGGCTACTTTTTTGGCAGTGTGCTGCTGGCTTTTTAAAAATAAAAAAAAAAAATTTTGTGCAG
>Ga0213922_1000163_pt1 | contig 38263 bp, 53 predicted proteins | sample McNCre2917MG_FD_165060 | JGI IMG/M metagenome (GOLD analysis project Ga0213922, IMG submission 165060) | Freshwater microbial communities from McNutts Creek, Athens, Georgia, United States - 29-17 MG | ecosystem: Environmental > Aquatic > Freshwater > Creek | place: USA: Georgia | collected... | reverse complement strand
CTCCCACCCATGACCGTGGCGCGGCGACGGCCGAGGCGCTGTATGGGAACACGCAGCAGGCACCGAAGGAGCAGGAGCAGCAAGTCGCGGATGCGACCAAGGCTGCGAAGCCCGAGGGCGACCAGCCGGCGAAGACCGATGGCGACAAGGTTGCGGACGAGAAGCCCGCAGCCGAGAAGCCCAAGGGCGCGCCGGAGAAGTACGAGTTCAAGGCCCCCGAAGGCCGCGACCTCGACCCGGAACTCGCAACGACGTTTTCGGAGGTTGCCCGCGAGCTGAACCTCACCCAGGATGCCGCGCAGAAACTGCTCGACACCATGTCCCCGAAGATGGTGGAAAGGCAGTTGGCACAGATTGAGGCAGTCCGTGCAGAATGGACGCAGCAATCGAAGGCTGACAAGGAGTTCGGTGGCGACAAGATCGCCGAGAACCTGTCCGTCGCCAAGAAGGCGCTGGACTCGTTTGGAACCCCTGAACTGCGCTCGCTGCTCAATGAGTCCGGACTCGGAAATCACCCGGAGATCATCCGGTTCATGTTCCGCGCCGGCAAGGCCATCAGCGAGGATCGCTACGTTGGCAGTTCTGCTGGGACCACGCAGGGTCGCCCTGCACCCAAGGATTTCAACGCCGCTGCGGCGGCACTTTACTCAAACCAGTCCTAACCCCATTCACAAAGGAGCCACACTATGGCAACGCTTTCTAGCAGCAATCTGACGCTCGCCGATTGGGCGAAGCGCACCGATCCGGATGGTCGCATCCCGATCATCGCGGAACTCCTCTCGCAGTCGAACGAAGTCCTTGAGGACTGCGTGTTCAAGGAGGGCAACCTGCCCACCGGCGAGCGCGTCGTGATCCGCACGGGCCTCCCGACCGTTTACTGGCGCGCCCTCAACCAGGGCATTCCCAGCAGCAAGTCCACGACCGCGCAGGTCGATGAGGCTTGCGGCATCCTTGAGGCCCGCAGCGAGGTTGACAAGGATCTCGCCATGCTCAACGGCAACACGGCGCAGTTCCGCCTGTCGGAGGACACCGCGTTCCTTGAGGCCATGAACCAGGCGCAGGCCACCACGCTGTTCTACGGCAACCCCGGCACCGACCCGAAGCAGTTCCTCGGTCTTGCCCCCCGTTACTCCTCGACCTCGTCCAGCAACTCGCAGAACCTGCTGTCGGCTGGCGGCACCACCGATGGCTCGCTGACCTCGGTGTACCTGGTCGTGTGGGGCGACAACACCGTGTACTGCCCGTTCCCGAAGGGCAGCAAGGCTGGCCTCATCCATGAGGATCTCGGCGAGCAGACCGTGTACACCACGGACGGCTCGGTCGCGAACCGCATGCAGGCTTACGCCACGCGCTACCAGTGGAAGAACGGCCTGGTCGTGAAGGACTGGCGCTACGTTGTCCGCATCTGCAACATCGAGCCGAGCGTCCTGTTCGCGCAGACTGGCGCGCAGGCCGCCACGGCCAGCACCGCGCTCATCAAGCTGATGGCGCGCGCAATGTACCGCATCCCGAACATGTCGATGGGTCGTGCCGCGTTCTACATGAACCGCACCGTCCACAGCGGCCTGTCGGTCATGGCGATGGACAAGAGCCAGTACGTCCTGAAGGTCAACGAGGGCCTGTCGCAGTTCGGCACGCCGTATTCGTGGCTGTCGTTCCTGGGCGTCCCGCTGCGTCGCGTCGATGCCATCGTCAACACCGAAGCGATCGTCAGCTGAACCTGACATCCAACCAAGAAAGAGGTACACCCAATGATTCTTGAGAACAACTCGATTCTCTCGGGAACCGTCCCTGCCACCGGCGTCATCACCGGGCAGGCGATCACGGCGACCGCCGTTTCCACCAACACGCTCGACCTGTCGGTCGCCCGTGACATCGGCGAAGGCGATGACCTGTATGTGGTCTTCACCATCGTCGCTGCGTTCAACAACCTGACCAGCCTCACGATTGATGTGATCGGCGCCACCGACACCGCCCTGTCCACGGGCGTTGTCACGCTGGGTTCGGCTGGCGCTGTCGCGCTTGCCAGCCTGACGGCAAAGGCGCAGTTCGCCGTCCGCATCAACCCCGCGCTGTTCTCCAAGGGGACGCAGTACATCGGTGCCAAGTACACCGTGACTGGCACCGCTCCCTCGACCGGCAGCGTGAACGCTTACGTCGTCAACGACATCGGCGACGGCAAGAAGTACTACGCTTCGGGTTTCAGCGTGATCTAATCACAAGGAGACACACGACATGGCAAAGGTCATCGCAAAGGTTGACTGCTTCATCGACAACTCGTTCCGGCGTGCCGGCGATGTGTTTGAGCTGAACGGCCCGCTCAATGTCTGCGTGGAATACGCCGATGGCGAGCAGCCCAAGGAACCCGCTGTCAAGCGGGGACGGAAGCAGGCGGTCGAGGTGACTGAAGCCGCGGAGTGAGTCTCACGACGCTGCAAGGCAAAGAGGGGAGTCGTTGGGCAACCACGGCTCCCCTCTCTTGCAAAGGAGGACTGAATGGCATCCGAAGTTGACATCTGCAACCTGGCGCTGGCGTACCTCGGTGACACCGCGACGCTGTCCAGCATTGATCCTCCGGAAGGTTCGGCGCAGTCCGACCATTGCCATCGGTTCTACCCGATTGCGCGCGACAGCCTGCTGGAGATGCACTACTGGAACTTCTCCATGCGGCGCGCCGCCCTCGCGTCCATGACCAACAACTGGCCGGAATGGAAGTACGCCTATGGCGTCCCGGTCAGCGCGATCAACATCATCGCGGTGCTTCCTGCCGACGCCGGCGACGATTACTCGACGCATTTCGTGCCGAGCGACACGCCGATGTACCTGTACAACTACTCGCCAATGGTCGCGGCGGGGCGGTATGTGCCGCAGCCGTTCACCGTCGAGACTCTTGACGATGGCACGCAGGTGCTGCTGACCAACCAGGAGTCGGCGGTGCTGCGTTACACCGTCCATGTGACCGACACCAACCTGTTCTCGCCGCTGTTCACGCAGACGCTGGTGTGGCACCTTGCGTCGATGCTTGCTGGCCCTCTGCTCAAGGGCGAGGCTGGCGCCGCTGAATCCAAGCGTTGCATGCAGATGATGATGTCGTACCTTAAGGAAGCGCAGGAGTCGGATTCGCAGCAGCGCAGCATCAAGCCCGAACACATTGTCCCCTGGACCTCCGGACGCTGACACATGGCAAACACGCGGACATTCTTCAGGTCGTTCGCTTCCGGTGAACTTGCGCCCGAAATGTATGGGCGCATCGACGATGTTCACTATCAGACGGGCGCGGCAAAGGTCCGCAACTTCATCTCGCGTCCGCAGGGTCCGGTCGAGAACCGTCCGGGTTTCAAGTACGTCGCGACCGTGAAGGACAGCAGCAAGAAGTCAAGGCTCATCCCGTTCACCTACAGCACCACGCAGACAATGGTGATTGAACTGGGCGCTGGGTACATCCGGTTCTACACGCAAGGCGCATACCTTGCCACCTCGGGACTGTCCGCATACAACGGCGCCACAACGTATGCAATTGGCGACCTTGTTACATATTTGAGCCGCAGGTATTACTGCATTGCGGCAACTACTGGAAATCTGCCTACCAACACAACGTATTGGTATCAGCTTCCGACTGGGACAATTTACGAAATCCCCAGCCCGTATGCAGAGGCGGACCTGTTTGACATCCACTATGTGCAATCCGCCGATGTGTTGACGCTGGTGCATCCGTCCTACGCGCCGCGCGAGTTGCGGCGGTATGGCACGACGAATTGGCAGCTTGCGATCATTTCATTCGCACCCACCGTCACGGCGCCAACATCCGCCCCGACTGTCACGGCGTACCGTGGTCGCGCCAACAAGATCACGGCGGTCAGCCTTGCGAATCCGGGCGTGTTCACCACCAACTCGGAACACGGGTTTGTGAAGGGTCAGAGCGTGTACATCAGCGGCGTGTCTGCCAGCATGACGCAATTCGTCGATGGGTTCTACATCGTCCACACGGTTCCTGGAACCTCCACTTTCTCGGTAATGCAGATTGACACGGGTGTCATTGTTGACACCAGCACATACACCGCATATTCGGGTACTGGCGGCCTTGCGCAGGCCAGCGTGCGCGCGTACGACATCGACAACTATTACGTCATCACCTCGGTTGCTTCCGATGGTGTCAACGAAAGCACGGTGTCGCCGGCTGGTCATGTCGTGAACAACCTGTACGTCGATGGTGCATACAACCAATTGTCGTGGTCTGCTGTTTCCGGCGCGGCGCGCTACAACGTGTACAAGCGGCAAAGCGGGTTGTATGGTCTGATTGGTCAATCGTCCACAACCACATTTGTTGACAACAACATCTCGCCGGACCTTGGCAACACCCCAAAGATTGCTGACACCGTGTTTGCGGGAACTGGCGATTATCCGCAGGCTGTCAGTTACTTCGAGCAGCGGCGTGTGTTTGCCGGCACCAACAATGACCCGCAGCACCTGTGGTTCACCAGGTCGGGAACGGAGAGCGACATGTCGTACTCCATTCCCGTCGAGGATGGCGACCGTGTGTCGATTCGCGTGGCATCGCGTGAAGCCAACACGATCCGTCACATTGTTCCGCTCACCCAGTTGCTGCTGCTGACAAGTGCGGCCGAATGGCGCGTGTCCCCGATCAACAGCGACGCGATCACACCAAGCACAATCTCGGTGCGACCGCAGGCGTATGTCGGCGCCAACAATGTCCAGCCGACGTTGGTGAACAACACCGTTGTCTATTGTTCCGCGCGCGGCGGGCATGTCCGCGAGCTGGGATACTCATGGCAGGCAAGCGGCTTCGTCACGGGCGACCTGTCGATCCGGGCGACGCACCTGTTTGACACCTATGACATCCTTGACATGTGCTACACCAAGGCGCCATACCAGGTGCTTTGGTTTGTGTCATCGACTGGCAAGTTGCTCGGCTTGACCTATGTGCCGGAGCAGGAGATTGGCGCATGGCACCAGCATGACACGGACGGTGTGTTTGAGAGTTGCACGGCGGTTGCGGAAGGCACCGAGGATGCGCTGTATGTGATTGTCAAGCGAACTGTCAACGGCAACACGGTTCGGTACATCGAGCGCATGCAAAGCCGGACAATCACGGATGCATCGCTGGCATTCTTTGTTGACAGCGGGTTGTCATTCGATGGCACAAACACCGACGTTACGCAATTGATGACGTTGACCGGGGGAACGACTTGGGGACCATCGGAACTGCTCAATCTGCACATTGCACCTGTTGGCATGTTTGGATTGCCTGGGTATCCCGGTGTAGGTGATGTCATCGTGTTGACAGGCACCGATGGCGAGGAATATCGCCTGACCATCAACACGGTGGTGGGTGCCAATGATGCGACTGTTCGACCTGATCGCGTGATCCCATCTTCGTCAGGATTGCGTGGCGTGGCCACTAGCAGCTGGGCTAGCGCGTTTGGCACGTTCAGCGGTTTGTCGCATTTGGAAGGCAAGACCGTCAGCATCCTTGGCGATGGCGCCGTGATGACGCAAAAGGTCGTGACCTCCGGATCCATCACCGTGGACCGCCCTGCTGTCAAGGTGGTGGCTGGTTTGCCATATGAAAGCGATCTTCAGACCCTGCCGCTTACGTTGCAGATTGACGGTTTTGGGCAGGGTCACATGAAGAACATCAACAAGGCTTGGCTGCGGGTGCTGCGGTCCTCCGGCATCTTCATCGGCCCGGATGTCGATCATCTTGTCGAAGCCAAGCAGAGAACCACGGAACCGTACGGAACCCCGCCGGAATTGAAGTCCGACGAGGTCTTGATCGTGTTGAATCCATCATGGGCATCGAGCGGGCAGGTGTATGTCCGTCAGAGCGACCCACTACCGCTCACGATTGTCAGCATGACGGTCGAGGCAAGCATCGGAGGCTGACATGGGACTCGTCACGCGCAGCGATGTTGTGGAGCCGCCAGCGTCGTTTGGGTTCAGCAACCCGAACCCATACACGTTTGGAACCCTGTTGACCGATCCGACGCCTGTTTCATCGGCACAGGCGTGGAAGACGTACAGCCCGGCCTCCACATCATCGATGGGTGGAACGTCGGATGTGGTGTCCTCGACCCTAACCCGTGGTGGCGCGATCCTTGGCGTGATCGGCGGGATCAATGCCGCAATCGGGTCGTATTTCGCGGCCAGCAGCCAATCGAACGCGCTCAAGATGCAGGCGCAGAATGCCAGGTTTGCCAGTCAGATGGCGAACTTGAACGCGCGTCATGCCGAGTTCGTTGCGGAGTCGGCAATGCATGCCGGCGAGCAGACATATGCCAGGTACACGATGGGCGCTGGTCAGGCTCGCTCGTCCGCCGCAACGTCGTTGGCTGCTCGCGGCATTGCTGGCGGCGTTGGAACCAGCGCCGAAATCCTTGGCAGCATGGATGTGATTCGTGAACTCGACAAGCTGAACATCGACGCCAACAAGGTCCGGCAGGCCGAGGCGTATCGAATGCAGGCGATCAATTACCAAAACCAGTCGGCGATGGATGCGGCGACCGCCAGCAACCTGCAAGCCACGGCTGGCACGATCAACGCGCCAATTGCCGCGTTCAGCAGCCTGCTTGGAAGTGCTTCGGAAATGGGTGCGGCATGGCTGCGCACCAAGCGGTTTGAGGAATTGCTCGGCGGTGTCTCGACTCGCAGATTTTGAGGAAGAACCATGCCAACTGTCCCTTCGTCATTCGTCCCGCAGGTTTCGGAATCCGATGTCCCGAATGTCGCGTTCCAGGCTCCTGGCATCCAGCCGATGGAGAACATCGCGGCAAAGCAAGAGGTCGAGGTCGGCCAACGCATGGTCGAGGCGGGGATGATTGGTTACCGCGCCGGCGTCGCGTTGCAGGATTCGATCAACGAAGCCGATGCCAAGGCTGGTGATGCCTGGGCCGCCGAGCAGATGACCAACATCGTGCATGGCGAGAACGGTTACCTGTACACAACTGGCAAGAATGCCATCGATGGCTATGCCTCGGCGCATGACGCGCTTTCCTCGGTTGCGCAGTCGGCGATGGACCGGATGAAGAATGACACGCAGCGGCAACTGCTTGCGCCTGCCGTGGCACGCAACATGCTGGCGTTTCAGACCAAGATCACGGAACATCGCGAGGTTCAGTCAAAGAACTACCTGCTCAAGACTTCCGCCGCGCGCAGCGAGCGGTATATCGACCTGGCCGTGCAGTCCTTCAATGCCAAGGCCGATGCGGATGGCAAGTTCGACCCAATCGGAAACGTGGAATACCACGCCAACCTTGCGACCGCCATTGCCGAAGCCAACACGGCCGCTGACCTGATGGGCTTGCCTGCGGATTCCGATCAGCGCACGCAGATCGTCACCAAGATCAACACCCGCGTCGCTGGCGGGATTGTTGACTTGATGATGTCCAAGAAGCAGTACGCGATGGCGGAACAGTTCCTTGATGCACACTCGGGGAAGGAAGCACTTGACCCCGAGGCGGAAACGAAGATGCGCAAGGAGATTGATGTCGGTCGCCAGCACGCCGTGCTTGACGAGCTGACCGACAACGTCATGCAGCATGGCGTCCTTGTGTCCCCGAGCGATCCCAAGCAATATTCGGAATCAACGGATGGCAAGCAGGCGCCGGCGACCATGACCGAGGCGCTTGACATCGCGTCCAACATCAAGGATGTCGAGATGCGCCGGCTGGTGACGGCGAATCTGCGCAACCGTTACGCGCAGATCAAGGAAGACAACGATGTCAAGTACCGGGAGTTGATCGACAGCATCTATGCCCGCACCGAGGATCCGAACTCCACGGTGTGGGACATCCCTGTCAACGAACTTGCTGCGCTGAAGCCAAAGGACCGCGAAGACATCATGCTGAAGCTTCAGCGACATGATGAGATAACGCGGCTGGAGGAGATCGCGCGCAATCCTGAAAAGTTGACCAACGAATACCTGGACAAGTATCGCGATCAACTGTCCACATCGACGTACCTCGCATGGCGTGAGCGCGTCAACAGGCCGAACCCCGTTGAGTATCACGAAGTCACGCTCAACGCCGAACAGGTGAACGATGCGCTTGTTCAGAATGGCATGCCGCAGCTTGTGTTCATTCAGCCCAATGATGATGAATCAAAGGCAATGTCCTTGACTTTGCGCGAAAACATCAAGCGCGAGATTGACGCACGGCAGAAGGACAAGGGCGGCAAGGTGCTTGAGTATGGCGAGAAGCAGGAGATCATTGATCGCCATGTTCATCGGATTGGACGCATGGAATCAGAATCAATCTGGAATGCGTACAAAATCATGCCAAATACCTGGGGACAGCATTGGGTTGGCAAACTTTTTGGTGGAGAAAGCGTCCGTGAATTGCCCGGACCAATCACGGGATATTCTCCTGACATCATTCTGCAAGCCAAGGAAACGCGCAACGGCGTGTCGGTGCCTGTCATTAGCGACAGCATCCGCAAGCAGATTGAGGCGTCGCTCAAGCGCAATGGCGCTGCCGTGAATCCGACCAACATTGTTCGCACTTGGATCGAAGCAGGTATGCCCCGATGAATGAAGACCTCAATCCTTTGAATGTCCCGGAGCCGAACGCAATCGACCAGGAAAGCCGCGTGCAGGACATCTTGCACAAGGTTGGCGAGGAATCGTATGGCACCCCGCTTCAAATGACGGAGGCATTGATCCCGCAGGAAACTCGCAAGGCACCCCCCATGACGTTGACCGACGCGGTGCATATGTGGGACACCGTGTTGGGGGCAAACATCAACGCCGCCCCGAACATCCCGGTCGATGTCATCAAGACGGCCGCCACGCCGCCGGCTGGCAACCTTGCCATGATGCTTCCGCCGCCAGCGCCGCTGGACAACAACGGCAACCCGATCATCGGTAGCGCACCCGATATTTGGGACGAGGCACTTGGCAACATCCGTGAAGGACAACGGCGAGCCATCCGGGCGTCAATGGGGTTGGTTGCCGACAAGAACCCCGATGAGGTTGCAAAGCAACAGCAGGAAGCCGCGTCACTTGGCGCCAGCTTCGACATCTACACGCGCAACCGTGCGGCGTTTCAGAAGCAGTACCGCATGGATGATGTGGTCAACCAGGATCTGCCAACCTCGGCGCCGGTCCTTGCTGATTACATGACCAACCCAAACTTCGCGGCGATTGCGCAGGATGACGTTTCGCACCTGTCGGCATGGGAAAAGACCGCCAAGTACATCTCCGACATGTTCGTGGACTCATCACAGGTCGTTCTTCCGAACAATCCTGATGCGATCTTCTCTCCCGAGTTTTGGATGTTTGATCCGCAGGCTCCGGAGGTTTTGAAGTCGGTTGGTGAAAACCTGACTGCGGTAAAGGGATTTCAACATGGCTATGGAACGCGAGCCATGTGGGAATACAGCGCCACGCAGGTAGCAGGCAAGCCAGCACTCATGGAATCGTTGGCCGGAGTGGAAACGAAGTCCGATTCCACAAAGCGCATCATCGCGTGGAACAAGGAGCTGAATGAAGGACCGCCAACGGCGATGGCTGTCATTCAGCATGTGAAGGCTGATTACCTGTTCGACTATGTCAAGCAAGCGCGAGACACGGCATATGCCAATGCCATTGATCGCGGTGCATCCGAACAAGAAGCCAAGGTCATTGCCGACCAAGCCGCTGCCGGAGCCATGCGTCCGACCCCGACAAGCCTTTCCCCGCATGGTCCTATCGGAATCATTGCCGACATGATTGGCATGGAGGCGCACAAGCTTCAACAGCGTGCAAAGACAGTTGGCGGTGCATTCATCGCCGGAGAACTTGTCGGAGTCGGATTTGGTGGTGCGCCAGCACTTGCTACTGGCCCGGTGGCTGCGCGAATCGCATGGCGAGCAACTGCTGCGGAACAGGCATTTCGCGATGCGGTCGGAATGATTTATTCGCGCGCCATCATGGAAGGTGTTCCCGAGGATGATGCGGCAAGTGTTGCGCTTACCTATGCCGGTCCATTGGCAATTGTGAATTATGGTCTTGAACGCTTGACCATGCCAGGGTTCACTTCGGAAGCGGCAAAAAAGGAAATTGCAGCAGCAACGGCCCGCCGTATTGAGCAGGCGGTGGCAAAACCGTCTGTGATGGCGGCAACGCGGCGGGTCGCTGGCGAATACACGGGAACGCTGCTAAAGGGTTCGGCATTTGCAACACTTCAAGTTGTTGGGCTGGAGCTGGCAAATGACCAGGCTCGCGCCGCATCCGGCATGGTGCCGTTGATTGCAACGCCCGAAGGACGCGAGCAGTTCGGCAAGAATGTCGCCGACAACCTTGAGTACATGCTCATTGGCATCGCCGGCATGAGCGTCCTGTCTCCAACCGAACACAATCCCATCATGCGTGCGGCGCAGGAAGCGGCCGCGATCTCGCGCGGAAAGGAAGTCCATGCGCAGTTGGACACCATCCTGCGCCTGTCGCGTGAGTCTGCTTTGCGGCGTCGTTCGCCCGATGCGGCTGCGTCGTTTCAGAATGATGCGGCGGCTGCGGCAGAGTTCCCACACATTTACATTAACAAGCAGGGACTGCTTGATGCACTTGGGCGCCTAAACATCCCGATTGAACGGCTGGATCAGATCCTGCCTGGTGCATCGGAACAATTGAAGGATCAAAGCAACGGCGAGGCTGGAATCAACGGCTACGTCAAGATCAACTCCGGCGACTTCTTCAGCAAGGTTGGCGAAACGGATCTTGGTCGCGCGTTGCGCCAGCACATCACGGCCGATCCGGATGTCCCGACATACTCGGAAGCAGTTGCGGCAGAACGGTTTCGGTCGAAGTTCAATGACTCGCCCGAGGAAATGGTGCGCGAGGTCAATGACCGGGTGGTCAAGAATGAGGAGCATGAGCGGCAACTTGATGCCATCCAGCAGAAGTTTGAGCAGGATGCGCTGGCGGCTGGTCGGTCACCTGAAGAATCGCAGGTCATTGGTGTGTTTGGTCGATCCATGCTTCGTGGGCTGGCGAACGCGCTGAAGCTGTCACCCGAGGAAGCGCATCGCAAGTTTGGCTATCGGGTCGTTGGAGAACCAACGGCGGCAAGAACTGCTGAAACGCCTGCGACTCGCGTTGAAGCGGAACCCATGTCCGAGTCGGATGTGCATCCGCTGTCGCGTGCTGTTGGTGGATTGGCTGCGCGTGTGTCCGAACACAATGCGCGCGTAGCCAATGAAGGCCGCGATGCCTCGCATCCCGAAGCCAAGGCCGGGCGCGCATTGAACGATTCCGTGCGCAAGTTGCAAGCCGCTATTGATGCAAAGGACGAAGTTGACATCGCGAGCCAGTCATGGCGCCTCCGCAATCGCTTGAAGGCAAGCCGCGAACATCTCAATGCCAACACGGTCAAGGCAATCGAAACGATGCTTGCCAAGACCGATGCATTCATGCAGCAGCGCGGTCTTGAGATTAGCGATCCGATTGGGCAGGAGTTTGTGGACGGTGGGAATGAACACAATGTGATTGCATGGATGCCTCCCGCAAATGGAGAGCCGGGGACGGGTACTGGCGGAACGATTACGGAAGTGACAGAACCCGGCGTCGTTCGCGTTGCGGGAAACCAGCGTGAGGTGTTACAGCGCGGCGAAGTCGTTGCCACCATGCATACCGCCGAACAGGCTGCGCAGGCCGAAGCAAACCTTGCGCAGCGGGAAGCTGCTCTGCGGGCGCGATTGACTGGAACACAGGCTGCCGAGCGTGGCGCTGGCGCAGCTGAAACACTTCATCAGGAAGAACTGCGCGGCGCATCGGAGCCGCGTTTGTTCCAGCGACCATTGGAGCAGCCGGCATTTGGTCCAAGCGAGGGCGTGCAGGGGTCTTTCAACCTTCGCACGCTGGAGATCATGCTTACCAAGCGCGCGACCTGGCGCACAGCTGCGCATGAGTTCATCCATGCATACTGGAACGGCTTCCTGTCCATTTCCAGCATGGAAAACGCGCCTCCGCATGTGCTGCGCGACATCGACACCGTGTTGCGTTGGATGGGCATTGAGGGCGCCACGCCCGAGGAACGCCGCGTCAAGTACATGTCGATGTCCCTAGAGGAGCGCAGGCCGCATGAGGAGGCACTTGCCTACTCGGGCGAGGTCTATTTCTCCGAAGGCAAGGCGCCGAACGAGGAACTGCGCGGCGTGTTTGAACGCCTGTCGCAATGGATGCTGAAGCTGTACGGCGACATCCGTGGCAAGTTGAATGATGACTATCGAGCCAGGTACGGCCGTGACCTGCCGATCTTGACTGGCGAAGTCCGGCAGGTGTTTGACCGTTGGATGGCGGCGGAAGACACCATCACGCATACGGAAACGATGCGCGAGATGAAGGGCGTGTGGCAGACCCGCGAGGAGTCGCCGCTCAACGACGCGGAATGGGCGGAATACCAGGAGAAGCAGCAATCGGCGCATGATGCGTCGGTCGCTGACCTAAACACCCGCAGCATCCAGGTGCAGGAGCGGATCGGTCGCCTTGAGGAAAGCACCAAGCGCGGCATCGTTGCCAAGGCAAAGAAGATCCGTGCCGCAGTCCGTGAGGAGATCGCCGATGCTGTCAGCGCCGAACCGCTTTACCGTGCGATGCAGTTCCTCAAGCGCGGCCTGATCCGAAATGACAAGGGCGAAGATGTCAAGTCGGACACGGTGGTCAAGTTGAACAGGGATGTTGTTGTGTCCATGATCGGCGAAGATGCAGCCGCCGCGCTTGGTGGTGGCAAGTATGGCATGCTGTCAAAGGATGGCGTGCATCCTGATGTCGTTGCCGAGATGTTCGGGTTTGAGAGCGGGAAGGCGTTTGTTGAACGCCTGTGGGTCGCTCCGACATTTGAGAAAGCGGTGGAGTTCCGAACGGATCAGCGCATGATCCGCGAACACAGCGACCTGACTGATCCCAAGAAGATCCAGCGCGCTGTTGATGAAGCCGTCCACAACGTGGCACGCAGGGAGTTTGTCGCGCTGGAGTTCAAGTTGCTGGCGCGTGCGACCGAGCCTGTCAAGATCATGGCAGAGGCTGCGCGATCCGTCGCAATGGATCGAATCAATGGCATGCGCATCAGGGATATCAATCAGCGCCAGCACATCCTTGCGGAATCCAAGGCTGCGCGCACGGCGCTTGATGCGGTGCAGGCGACGCCGCCGAAGATTGACATGGAACGGATTGTGAAGAAGGCTCGCACGGCCGCTGTTGCCCAGTCCCTCAAGGATGGCAAGACAGAGGTCGAGGCTGCCCTAGCCGGGGAACTGGCGGCTGTGGATGCCCGTGCAAAGGCGCAGCGTCGCCTGGATGCGTTCCGTGAGAAGTATGGCGACAAGGATCCCCATGAGGTCGCCATCCGCGCCAAGCGCCAACAGCTGTTGCAGTCTCATCTCGCGACTGCGGCGCTTGATGCATTGAATGAAGTCGATGCCGCAATGGACGGCATCAAGAAGATTTTCGGGTCCGATGAGAAGATCGGCAAGACCCGTGATTTCAACATGGTGCTTGCGGCGCGGTCAATCCTGGCGCATTTCGGGCTTGGCACATCGGACAAGACGCCGGCGGAATACACAAAGAACATTGAGCAGTTCAACCCTTCCTTGTATGCCGACTTGAAGCCCATCCTTGACCGGCTGTCGGCTGGCCCACAGGATTACCGCGAACTCACAATGGTCGAGTTCCGAGGGGTCATGGATGCTGTGAATGCGCTGTGGGAAAATGCGCGGCGTGACAAGGTGATGATGATCGACGGCAAGCGCGTTGCCGTTGCGGAAGCAATGGAAGAGTTCCGCGCACGCATGGAGGAAATTGGTCCCGAACGTAAGCCTGTTTCAGGTGCGGCGAGCAACTTTGACTGGTTCATGCGCAACGCCAATGAGTTCAAGACAGTATGGCGTCGGGTCGAGCATTGGTGCGCGGCAATGGATGGTCCGAACGGTCCCGGTTTCTTCACCAAATACCTTTGGCGCCCCATTGTCGGCGGCATGGATGCATATCGCGCCGACTATGCCAAGTACGTTGAACGCTATGGCGACGATGTTCACGCCCTCAATTTGCCAGCGGGGAAAATCAACGCCTACGAACTTACCGATGGACGGTTTGAGAAGCCCGGTGCAAAGGTGCCTGGTTACACCTTTGGAAGTGCAAATGGCGGTATTGGGTTGCTTGAATTGCTTGGTGCAATGGCGCATGCCGGAAACGAAAGCAATCTGCGCAAGATGCTTCTCGGCTATGGATGGGGTCATTTGGATGCAGATGGAAACCTTGTCACCACCAAGTGGGACACATTCGTCAATCGGATGATAAAGGAAGGGGTGCTTACGAAGAAGCATTTCGACTTCCTGCAAGCAATGTGGGACCGGAATGAGGAACTTGGCAATTTGGCACAGCGCGCCAAGTACGACATGGACGGCTGCTATTACGACAAGATTGAACCCCGTGCATTTGAAACTCCGTGGGGTGTGTACAAGGGTGGCTATGTCCCGGCCGCCGTTGATGAATACCTGGTTTCTGAAATTGAAACCATCCGAAACCTCAAACAGATTGATGCGGATTTCCGCCAGGAAATGCCATCTGTCGGATTTGGATTCACCAAGTCTCGAAGTGAAGGGTTCAACGAATACCTTGCGCTGGATCTGCGAATCATTGGCAAGCACATTGACAGCGTGCTTCGGTATGTGCATGTTGCGCCACGAATCAAGGATGTCATGCGCATTCTCAATAACAGGGAGTTCAGGAGCCAGGTGGACCAACTGGATCCCAACGCGATCAACAAGCTAATCATCCCCATGCTTGAGCGCGCTGCCCGAAACTCCATTACCAAGCCCGGACTTGATCCATCTGTGGATCGGTTTTGGTCAACGATTCGACGCCGCACCAGCCTCAATTTCATGGCGGCGAACCTTCGACAGATCGGGCATGCCGGCGGATTTACTGCCGCGTATGTCAAGGTTGACGCTGGGCAGTTGCATTCGGCACTTGCGCAGTACACGATGAACCCGTCACAGGTCGCGACGGACATCGCCAAGATGTCCCCCATGATGGATGAGCGCCTGCACAACCAAGTCATGGATGCGCGCGACAGGCTGATGGACATCCTTGAGGATCGTGGTCCGATGGGCAAGACAGAAGCGTGGTTCAGGAACCACGGAATGTTCCTGTCGCATGCCTTGCACAATCAGATGGACATCATCATTTGGCTGGGCAAGTTCAACGAAACGATGGAGAAGCTTGGTCCGGAAGTCGGGATGGATGAGGCAAAGCAGGAAGCAATTCATCGGGCCGACGCCGCCGTTCGCATGACACAGGGTTCAGCTCATGCGGAAGATGTCGCCAGGTATCAGACCGGAACGCCATTCGCGCAGGCAATGTTCTCGTTCACGGGTTACCTGAACACCATTGCCAACCTGAACGCCGATGAGTTCGTGATGTCCATGAGGGACATGGGAATCGCAAAGGGCGCAGGCAGGCTGGTCTATTCACACATCATGGCTTACGCCATTCCAATGCTGGTGTTTGAAGGGTTTGCCAAGACCGTGTCGGGTGATTGGAACAAGAAGAAACATGACTCGCTCTTGCATGATGTGCTTGAGTTCATCTTTGCGTCATATGCACATGGCGCGGTCGGCATGATCCCTGGCGGGTCGCAAATCTATTCGGGCATCACCGCGACCGCTCATGCTGTGCAGCGTGTTCAGGGTGGTCCGGTGCCGTTTCACGGGGACCACATCGAGGTCGCCCCAACCATCGCCGCGCTGGAAAACGCAACTGTTGGCACCGCTGAAGCAATTGCCCGATTGACTTCCAAGAACAAGAAGGTCACGGGCCACAATGTGCGCGATGTGATGACCTTGATGTCCTTGCTCACCGGCGTTCCGACGGCGCCAGTCGCCAAGCCCATCGGCTACATGATGGATGTCAATCAAAAGAAGATCAAGCCAACCAGCACCTACGACTACGTCCGTGGCGCGGTCAGCGGAGTTGGAAGTCCTGCAAGCAAAAACAAGTAACGCACAAGTATTCTGACACCGTTTCTGCAAAGGAAATACATGACGATCAACAGCACAACCAGGTCGGTTTCATACGAAGGCAACGGCACCGTTTCCTCGTTTGACTTTGCGTTCAAGGTGTTTCAGTCCTCCGACCTGTATGTCGTGAGCCTGAACGAGTCCACCGGGGTGGAAACGACGCTGGTGCTGAACACCAACTACACGGTGGCGCTGAACGCCGATCAGAACTACAGCCCCGGCGGCACCATCACCATCACCGCTGGCGCGCCGGCAAGCGGCACGCGCATCACGATCACATCCACGATTGCGAACCTCCAGCCAACCGACTTGAGCAACCAGGGTGGGTTCTACCCGGATGTCATCAACAACTCGCTGGACCGCGCCTGCATTCAGATCCAGCAGGTCAACAACGCCATTTCGCGGCAGCTGGTTGCCCCGGTCAGCGATGGGACCACCACCACGCTGACGCTCCCGACCAAGGAGAACCGTGCCAGCAAGTACTTGGCGTTTGATGCGTCCGGTGCGCCGACCGCATCGTCCGGCACGGTGAACCCCGTGGTCAGCGCAGGCGGCAGCGTGACGCTGCAACCCAACAATGCTGGCAGCAATGTCGGCCGCGATGTGATCGTGCAGGATTACAACACCGAGTACGCGCGGTTCGTTGGCGCTTCGCGCAAGCTGCAACTGACGGGAACGTCGGCTTTGCAGGGTACTGCATCTGACGGAACGGTAACGCAGGTGTTTGCGTATCCAAACGCAACGGTAGCAAACTTTGGTACGTCATCCAATCATCCGGTTGGCGTGTTGGTCAACAATGCCGCCGTTGCCACATTTGCAACAAGCGGCAACGTGGGTGTAGGAACCAGCAGTCCGGCAAGTTTGTTCCACGCTCACAACACCGCGTCGGCCGACACGCAGATCAGGCTGACCAACGGTGCCACGGGTGCGACCGTTAGCGACGGTGTCGCGTTGCGTGTTGATTCCAGCGGCGCGGCGTATGTGTTCAACTACGAAGGCACTTCGCTGATCTTTGGCACGTCCGCCACGGAGCGCATGCGCATCAAGTCCGATGGTGAGGTCTTGATTGCCGGAACGACCGACCAGGGCGCATACAACCTGCAATGCAACGGGACGGGCGTTTGGGGTGCCGGCGCCTATGTCAACGGATCAGATTCGCGGATCAAGAACTCGATTACGCCGCTCGATTCGTGCCTTGATCGCGTGAATGCGATCCAGCCCGTGACCTTCAAGTACAACGCCGACTGGTGCGCGGATCAGACCGTTCAGACGGGTTTCATTGCCCAGCAGCTGCAACAGGCGTTGGCTGGCACGGATTACATTGATGGCATCGTGTCGCAGGGCGGCGAATACCTGAATGTCGCGTATCAGAACATCATCCCGCTGCTGACCAAGAGCATCCAGGAATTGACCGCGATGGTGCAGTCGCAGGCAGCGCGCATCGCCGCGCTGGAAACCAGGTAATGCTGCGGTTTGTTGACAACAGCGGTCCAATCGCCAAGGCTGACGCCACGACTGTCATTCAGCCAATCATCCAAGGCGTGGCGACTTTGCCGCAGGTGGTCCCGAACGCAATTGACTGGCCCAATGCGTCGGCATTTAGCGAAACCACCACGACATTTCAGCAGTTCACGGGCATTGATAGCCTGATATCAGTCAGCTGCACGCATTCGATTGCGGCTCCGCTTGTTGTCACGGTCTATGTTTGTCCCACGGCAAGCATCGTTGGCGTTCCTTACATCACGCTGCCAGCCGGAACCACGACATTCACGGTGCCGCCAAACTATTACGTTCTGTTTGACGCACAAGATCCAACCTTTGTAACAGGTTGTCCACCAAACACTTTCACCATTCGCAACGTGTCGAACAGTTCCGCGATCATTGACACGTTCACCATTGAAGTCCTTGTTGAGGTCTGATTATGGCAGTCTCACAATCCGCAACCATCACCGCCGCAAACACGTTCAACACCTCCATCAACATCCTTGGCTGGTTCAACATCTCGGTTTCGCTGCCGAGCGGCGCAGTCGGTTCGACGGGCAGCACCGTCACCGTGCAGCGGTCGTTTGATGCTGGCACGACCTGGCGAGATGTCAAGTCGTACACGACCACGGCCGAGGAGTATGGGTTTGAGCCGGAGGGTGCGCTGTACCGCATCGGCGTGAAGACTGGCAATTACGGCGGCAGCTCCGTCAATGTCCGCATCGGGCATGAAGGCGGGATGACGCGATGACGCTGGAATCCAATGGCACCGTGGTCCGCCTGTCCGCGCGCGATTGGATTGCCATTGTCGGCATCGCCGTCACCGTCATGGGTGGTGTGTTGACGGCGTTCATCCATCACGACAGGATGCTGATGCAGGTCGTGACGCAGCAGCAGAACATCACCCAGCGCCTTGACAAGATCGAGAACCGCCTCGATCAGAACGCAAGGTAAGGGGATTGCGATGCTGCGCGCCGCCGTCATCATCATGCTGGTGCTGGCGGCTGTCGGGTGCAGCCCCAGCCGGGAGATCGCCAACCGCGCCAACGGCATAGCCGAACGCGCGCAGGAGGAGATCACGGCATGGGACCGGGTTGAGCGAGCGCACAAGGATCTTGCGTCGGAGGCGACCGCCGGCAGGAACCGGGCGCGCGCCAACATGACGGACGCGCACGCGATCAACAAGGAACTGACCGGGGTGGAGGATCAGACCCCGTGGTGGGCAAGCATGGTCGGATGGCTTGCGGTCGCGGTTGTCGGCGTGTGCATCGTTGTCGTGCTGTGGCAGACAGGGCTAGGAACGGCGATACGCATTGCCATCGGATGGTTGCCGAAGCGCAAGGTGCAAGAGGCCGACCTCGCCGTGGCGATGCTGGATGACAATCGACCGGAGGGGGCGCGGGAGTTTGTTGCTGCGAAGCGCGCCGCCGATCCAGCGTTCGATGCGGCCTTCAAGCAGGCAAAGGCACAAGAGGACAAGGGGGACAAATGACGCTTCCATTCCGAATGGTCCAGCACCATCGCAACATCCACACCGTCGAGCTGGAGGATGATGGGAAGCACGGGGAATACTGGTATTTGCTGTCAGGTGACAGGCATCACGACAACCCCCATGCAAGGCATGACCTGGAGCGCAAGCATCTCGATGAAGCCGTTGCGCGCAACGCCGGCATCATTGATGTTGGCGACCTGTTTTGCGCGATGCAGGGCAAGTTTGATCCACGCCGCAGCAAGAACAGCGTGCGTGAAGAGGATGCGCTGGCAGCGGATTACCTTGACAGCATCGTCCGCCACGCATCGGATTTCTATTCCCCATACGCCAAGAACTTCGTGTTGATCGGCAGGGGAAACCATGAAACCGCGATCCTGAAAAACTGCGAGACAGACCTGACCGAGCGCCTGTGCGAACGCATGAGCCAGCAGTCAGGTCACAAGGTGTACTCCGGAGGCTACGGTGGTTGGGTGCGGTTCATCACCAGGCGCGGCAACGAACGGCACACGCTGACGCTGAAGTATTTCCACGGCTCGGGCGGGGCCGCGCTGATGTCTTTCGACACGCTCAAGGTGCGGCGGGCTGCGGCGGTCACGCCGGACGCGGACATCGTGGTGTCCGGGCATGTCCACAAGCAATGGGTGATGCCGCTTGCGCGCGAGCGCCTCGTCATGGATCAGAAGGGGCCGCGCATCGTTTCAGACATTCAATGGCATGTTCGCACCGGAACCTACAAGGATGAGTTCGATGATGGGTTCGCCGGTTTCCATGTTGAACAGGGACGCACGCCCGAGGTGATGGGTGCGGTGTGGATGCGGTTGCGCTTTGAACGCCGGAGTGTCAAGCAAGCAAACGGCAAGAATCAAACGCGATACACGTTGGTTGCGGATTTCCACCTTGCTCATTGAGGTATCACCATGCAATGCAAGCTGGGCGGCAAGATGTGGCAGTTCAAGTTCGCCAACATGGAGGACTTTGGTGATTGCACGGACCCTGGAAATGCCGAGGGGCGGTTGATCCGTGTGCGTGCCAAGCAGTCCGAACGCGATATGCTGGACACAATCATCCACGAAGCGTTGCACGCCTGCACGCCCTTGGATGAGGAAACCGTGGCAATGACCGCCACGGACATCACGCGATTGCTGTGGCGGCTCGGCTACCGCAGGATCGCAGACTCAAACCCGTGAGGAATCACCATGCTTCACCTTGCCAACTCGTTCTCGGATTTCCTGGGGAATCTTTGGTTCGCCGGACTGGCCCTGCTTGCCGGCGCCATCGTCGGCTGGTTCGGATGCAAGAAGTACGGCAGCAAGTTCTGATGCGCTCCACCTTGCAGGCATTCGGCGGCTTGATGTTCGGACTGGCAATCGGCGTTGCTTTGCTTGCCGTTGTCTGCCTGTCCAATGATCGCAAACCGCAGTAGCCTCCCACCTGTTCGGAGACACGCCGCCGTTGCGTCCGATGCGCAGCGGCGGTCGTGTTTTTGAAAAAACCGCGCGTCAAAAAAAACGAGCGTTGTCTAGCCGGGAACGCTGAACAAAGGCATTTCCCTACGGGACTCTTCCGCTGGGCGGTTTTGATTCTGTTCTTTGAAGGCATGAAGGCACAGACGGGCTGACCGTCCAGGCTTCGCATTCAGTCCGTGTGGTGAGCGCAGAGGGAGTGACCCCTTGCGGGGCCACATCAACCAGCCCATGCGGAGCCGCGCGTCGGTTGAGCCACGAATTGCACCATTTCGCTGGAGGTTGCCAGCCGCTTCCATCGTGGGGGAGCGCACCTTTCGGTGGCGCGGCCTAGGGTCAGGAGCCGCGTCGAAACCATGTTCCCCGACTGTGCCGGGAACAGTTGCAGTATCCACGGGCCGCAGCCCTTGCCGTACTCCGACAGTTGCGCTAGGATACGAGCGCGCAGGATAGGCACCTCGCATCCTAACCGCCGCCCGGTCAGAATGCAAGCGCACCGGGAACCACCGTTGATCTAACCCAAAGATGCCCCTCGGGGTCATGGGGGTAAAGTCCCCCACGGTGGTTCCACGTTCATGTACCCGTGCGCAACAGCAACCTAGCCGGAAGCAGGTCACGCTGGTCTAGGGCATAGCCGGGTCCGCGTCCCAGGTCGCGGATGTTGCGGGGATGAATCAAGGTGACACCGTGAACCCAGCCAGCGATTCGGTACTCGGGAATCGTGCCGACCACCAGCACATAGATGTCGGCGCTTGCAGTTGACTTGCCAAGCGTTGCGAGCAACTTGCCGCTTTCGTACCGGGTTGTCTTCACATCGACGGACATGCCGTGCAGCTGGGCATCGAATCCCCCAGCGCGTGCGCCAATAGTCATGTCGGGGTACAGGTTCGCAGCCTTGCAGAATGCGAACTCTCCACCGATTCCATCGAGGTCGGTTTGCTCGGCGGATTGCGGTCCCATCTGTTGGTCAGCCACGCCAGCTGCGCGGGCGCCCGAATGCCGCTGTGTCGCCAGCCATCGGCAGATCCGGAACTCGGGTTCGGTCAAGGTCACGCGCATGAGCATCCAACAAACACGGCGCGGAACCGAGGTTCAACGCGCCGTGCTTCCGGGGGCAAGTAAGGGGCAGCAGTAGCCACCCCACCCCATAGGGGTACGGGCAGTATAGCGATCCGTAAAGGCAAGTCAAATAATCCGCCGGAATATCGAAACACCCCTTGCAACCTATGCCGGAGATGGGTATTCTCGTATTTATCAGGCGCGTGCCTGTATGGAGAACTGATGCGAGAACGCTTCACATGTCCGAAGTTCAGCGACCTGCCGCGTGAGGATTGGCCGTCCTGTTTCCAAACGGACCCAACCGATCTGATGCGGTCGGTGAACAGCACCACGGGGATCCAGGTGCATGTCAACACGCCGATGCTGCACCGGATTGATGACCGTGTCGCCGGGACGGTTCGTCAATGGTGGCGCGTGAGCGCGTGCATGCGCGAGATCAATTCAGACAACGCGGTGCTGGTCGAGTCCTTGGCAAGTGTGTGCAACGGGGACACGCCGGAAAGCGTGCAGCATCAGTTCTTCAATGTGCTTCTCGATGCGATCAATGACATGACACAGGAAAAGGAACCAAGCAATGACTGACGCACAGCAGGAACAGCAGCGGGCGCGGGAACAGGCCGCGGCGGAATCGCGGAACGCCAAGATCGCCAAGAACACGGAGGCGCGGCCGAACTGCACGCTTCCGGAATACTCGGCGCTGTATGCCTATCAGCGCGGATGCCGATGCGCGGAATGCGTGACCACGCGCCGTGCCGCAAGCCGCAAGTGCCAGGCCGCCGCCTACGCGAAGGATCCGGAGAAGTTCAAGACCAGGCAGCGCGAATACCTTGCGCGGCGAAAGGCGGCTGGCAATGCATGACAATCATGTGCGCAGCACCGCACAGCAGCACACGCGATGGGACACGCAGGACGCGGCATGGAACGCCATCCAGCCCCGCATTGGCACCATCGACGCGAGCGTGTTGGCGTCGATCACGGATGCAGATGGAACCTGCGATGATGTCGAGGTCCGGCTGGGGCTGACTCATCAAACCTGTTCCGCGGCCGTGCATCGGCTGATGAAGTCGGGCGCGGTCGAACCAGCCGGCAAGCGACCGACCCGCAGCGGCAGGCAAGCGACCGTGTGGCGTGTCGCGATCCCCGCATTCTTGTTCCAAGGTGTTGCATGAGTTCACGCGGAACATCAAGCGATCTGTGGCGACATGTGTGCCAGCTCGTTCTGTGGACGGACTCGTCGCCCGGACTGAACCGCGAGGAACTTGCGAGCCGCTGGGTCTGCACTCCGCGAAACGTGTCGTACATTTTGAAGGTCGCGCGCGAGCAGTATGGCGTGCGCATGGTCAGCGAACGCACGGCGCGCGGAACCCACGGGTACATGCTCAAGGACGCAGGTGTGTTTGATGTCGCCAGCCTGCGCCGTCACGCTCGCAGGAACGGAATCCGATGATGTGCCTGTTCCCACGATTCGCCGCATTGACGGCCTACGACCGAGGATGCAAATGCAAGCGGTGCCTGGATGCGGTGCGCATGTACCACCGCGAATACCGAAAGCGCCGTCCCGAGATCATCCGCGCAATCGTGTTGCGCGGTCAAGCAAGAAAGGCAAAGGCATAATCATGGAACGTGCCAATATCAATGTGCCACGCGATCTTGCCGGAGTCGATCAATGGCAACGAGCGGTGGAGGACATCTTTATGAAAGTGCCTCCCAAAGAAATTGAATCGGTGATTCAACTTGCTTCGCAAATCAGATCAAAAAACACCTCGCCAATTGAAGTCATGCTTGCTTATTTCGCGCTGTACGGATGGAACGCAATGGTAATGACGCACAAAGAACGCAGCATCGAAGAAAGTGCCAAATGAGCAATCGCGATTTTGATTTGCTGAAATTGCTTCGGCAGCGCCATCACAATGTGACGGGCGGCAATCCGCTCATTGAACCGCTGGAAGGGCCGACCATTTTTTCGCAGGCCGCAGACGAAATCGAACGCCTTCGCGTCGAGCGCGACGAGGCGAGGCGGATGTGTTGTGAGCGAGCCGCTATGGACGAGAGCGGATATGTGAAGCACGGAACCATGCTCCACTTCGCAGAGTCTCGCGGCTGGGATTGCTTCAAGGAGGACGGCAAGTGAGCGAACTGTGGATCATCGTTGCATCGCTGGCGGGGTTCATCGCTGGGATGCTGTTTGGGTTTGAGTGTGCGACCCGTGCTGTTTGGAGACTCATCAACTACAAGGAGACTCGCCATGTTCAGTAACACCTGCGCCATGATACTCGCACAGAAGTCCGACCGAATCCTCGCCCAGACGCGAGGCTTGAGCGGAGCGACACCGAACGCCACGCAACTCATCGAAGCATTGCGGTCAGCGTTGGAGGAGAACAGGAGAGAAGTCGAACGCATCCGCGCCGATTGCGACGAGGCAAGAAAGATGTACTGCCGCGCAATGGCCGAGAACGGTCAGGAAAGCGAAGAGCGAGAGATTGCAGAGGATCTTGACTGGGATTGCTGGAAGGAGGACGGCAAATGAACGCACCCCTAACTGCACACATGAGCAACTTCGACCCCATTCCCCGACTACAGCAGATCGCCGCAACCATAGAGGACGGAGGACACTTTGACTCCCCCGCCACCGCAGCGCACTACATCAACTGCGCGATCAGGGAGATCGAACGGCTGCGGCGGGAGTGTAGCGAGGCACGGCGGGAAATCGGCGATTCGCTACAAACGCTGATTCAATTTCGGCAAGAGCGGGACGCGCTACGCGCCGAGCGCGACGAGGCGAGGCGGATGTACTGCTACGCAATCCCGGAGAATTGCGATGAACACGAAGCAAGAAAGATTGCGTGGGAGCGCGGTTGGGACTGCTTCCCACAGGAGGGCGGTAAGTGAGCGACAAGCAAGACATTGTTGAGCAACTTCGGTCGTGGTCCGAGCAGTTGAAATCATTGTCGAGATGGACATCGGGCAAACTGAAGTTTCCACAGAGGATCACATTGATTGGTGAAGCCGCCGACGAGATCGAAAGACTCCGCGCCGAACGCGACGAGGCGAGGCGGATGTGCTGCCTGTTTCAGTCGCGGCTGCTTGGATCGGAACCGTTGTGGTGGTCACGGAAGCAGGGCTGGGATTGCTTCAAGGAGGACGGCAAGTGAGCGACGAAAATCTGTTGGAACAACTGCGCGCACTTGCCAAGGATGTGCGTGATTCGTGGTCGGACATTCCTAACAACGGCCACTATCCCGAATACCGGGACGCCGACTTTGCGCGCGCAGCCATGTACGACTTGCTGGCGGACACCGTGGATCGGTTGCAGGCCCAGCGCGACGAGGCAAACAAGCAATGCGACATGCTTGCGCACCGCAACGCCGTGCTGGTCGTGGAGATCGACCGACTGCGCGAGAAGAACGTGGAACTGCGCGACCGCAACACCAGGCTGCTGTCGCAGATTCAGGAACTGGAGGCGAGGGAACAATGACCGAACGGCAGATGATTGAACGGCTTCGCAAGGAAGCGGAGGCAAGCAGCATGCTGCTGTTTGATCGAGCGGCAAACATGCTGGAGCTTGTTGTGCGTGAGCGTGATGAGGCACGGCGCCAGGTATGCGCGCTTGATGCGGACATGATGGAAGATCAAATCGAATACGCGAGGTGGCGTGGGTGGGATTGCTTTGAGGGGCAGGCGTGATGCGATACCTGTCCGTGTGTTCAGGCATTGAAGCGGCCACCGTTGCGTGGCACCACCTCGGCTGGACCCCGGTTGGTTTTAGCGAGATCGAGCCGTTCCCCAGCGCCGTGCTGGCGCACCACTACCCCAACGTCCCCAACTACGGAGACATGACCAAACATGCAACCTGGCCTATTCGACCCGGATCCATCGACATCCTCTGCGGCGGGACGCCATGCCAAAGTTTCAGCGTTGCGGGCCTCCGGGCAGGACTTGCAGACCCCCGCGGCAGCCTCATGCTTACCTACCTTGAGATCGCTCAACGTCTTCGGCCTCGGTGGGTTGTGTGGGAAAACGTCCCCGGTGTTCTGTCCTCCGGGGGAGGACGGGACTTTGGTTCCTTCCTCGGGGCGCTGGGGGAACTGGGGTATGCAGCTGCTTACCGGGTTTTGGACGCTCAATGGTGCCGAACACACGGGCATCCCCGTGCCGTCCCGCAGCGCAGGCGTCGAGTCTTCGTTGTCGGTCGCCTCATTGAGCGAGGTGCTGGAGACTGGATCGCTGCCGCAAAGGTTCTTCTTGAGTCCGAAAGCGTGCAGCGGGATTATTCGAAGAAGCGAAAGGCGACAGAAGTCGCTTCCGCCGATGCTGAAGGCTGCGCTGGAACAGTCAGCAGCAAGTGGGCAAAGGGAACAGGCGGACCAGCCGGGGACGAGTGCTACAACCTGACCACCCAGTTGACCGCCGGGACGCTCGGCAACCGCGGCCTGCGTTCGCACACGGAGCTGGACGGACACGGGGCGTACATTCCCGTCCCCTTCACCAAGGCCAGGCGCGCGCAGTCCGTCACGGATTACGAAACATGGGTCGATGGCGAAGTCAATCCCACGCTTTCGCTGTTTGATGCAAGCGATGTGCGAACGACCACCATCGCCATACAGGGAAATCTGATCGGCCGCGACAAGGGTGGACCTCACGGCGTCGGGGCATCGACGGATGGCTCCATGTACACGATGACAAAGGCGGATGTGCATGGGGTGACGCAGGCTATGACCGTGCGCCGCCTCACGCCCCGCGAGTGCGAACGCCTCCAAGGCTTCCCGGATGATTACACGCTGATCCCGTGGCGCGGAAAGCCCGCAGATCAATGCCCTGATGGGCCGCGCTACAAGGCGCTCGGGAACTCGATGGCCGTGAACTGCATGGAGTGGATCGGTGAGCGGATCGCAGAACAGGGGCGCGGTAACAATGCCTGACATAAACGTGTCGATGGTCGTGACCAGGCTGGACATGTGGATTGCGAACCAAGCGATGAAGGACCACATGCTGTTGCCATTGCTGAAGGATGCGCGCGATTGCATCACGCACCAGCAGCGCGAGATCGATAGGCTTGATCGCATGTTGCTGCGCAACGACATGTACAGGAGCGAAGGATGAATCCGTATAAAGTCGAACCCCCGTTCTATATTTCATTCAGCGGTGGGCGGACGAGCGGTTACCTGTTGCATCAAGTGCTTGATGCATGGGGCGGAAAGCTTCCGGAGGGTGGCCATGTGTTGTTTGCCAACACCGGGCGCGAGCATGAGGCAACCCTGCGTTTTGTGCATGAAGTCGAAACGCGATGGTGTCCGGTCACTTGGATCGAATATCGACGCGAAGCACCAAAATGGGCCAAGGTGGATTTTGATTCAGCGGATCGAACTGGGCAACACTTCAAAGATTTGATTATCAGCAAGCAGCGATTGCCAACTCCACCAATGCGATTCTGCACAAGCGATTTGAAGGTGAAGCCGATGGAAAAATATCTTCAATCTCTTGGGCTTTCAGACTTCGTGGCCGTTCTTGGGATTCGTGCTGATGAACCAAGGCGCGTGAGCAGGATTCGCGGAAACACCGACCGGGATGTTGCTATTCCATTGGCTGATGCCGGAGCAACAGAAGCAGATGTCTTGCAATTTTGGGCGCGGTGCGATTTTGATCTTCCTTGGCCGCACGATCAAAAATACTTCGGCAATTGTGACCTGTGTTTTTTGAAGTCAATGCCGCGACTTCAGGGAGTGTTAGAAGCGCGTCCGGACTTGGCCGATTGGTGGATTGAAATGGAAGAGATGACAGGGCATCGATTTCGATTTGACCGTCCAACCATCAAACAAATGCGAACGCAACTAACCGTGCAGGGCAAGCTGTTTGGATGCATGGTCGAAGATTCAATGCCCTGCGATTGCACGGAGTAACACATGATCTTTAGAGTCCACGGAGAACCCGCAAGCCAAGGCAGCAAAAGACTTGTGCGAGCTGGCGCGCGCACGATCATGCTGGAGCAGAGCAAGAAGGTGAAGCCGTGGCGTGCAGCCGTGGCAGCGGCGGCGCTGGAACATGGGTGCGCACCATTCGATGGCGATGTCAGCGTTCGCGTCTGCCTGTTGTTCAATCGACCGGAATCGCATTTCGGCAAACGCGGACTGTTGCCAAGCGCGCCAGGTCGGCCGGGATACATCGACGTTGACAAGGGCGCCCGCGCGATCCTCGATGCTCTTGCAGGAATCGCCTATCACAACGACAGGCAGGTGGCGGTGTTGCGAATCGAACGCGCTTGGTCGCCCGATAATGGCGCTGGAGCGGTGATCGAAATAAATCCGCTTTCCGCACCTGTCAACGGTTGACACCTGCGGGCGGGCAGGGTACTGTGTGTAAATCGCACATCGCGATGCCGCGCCAGCCGGATGCTGGAACAGGAGTAGGAACCTATGGAACTGTCTCGCGCACCCCGCACGCAGCCCGCAAGTCCGCTGGCTGCTATCGGTCGTTTCGACCAGCAGCAGGTCGATCTCATTGCCCGCACCATTTGCTCCGGCGCAACCAACGACGAGCTGGCGCTGTTCATCGCGATCTGTGATCGCACCGGACTTGATCCGTTTGCTCGTCAGATTTACAGCGTGTCCCGATGGGACGCTCGCGCGGGTCGCAATGTTCGGCAGACCCAGGTCAGCATCGACGGCGCGCGCCTGATCGCGCAGCGGTCGAACGAGTACGCCGGACAGGATGGCCCGTTCTGGTGCGGCGAGGATGGAGTCTGGCGCGACGTTTGGCTGTCAAAGGAACCGCCTTCGGCTGCGCGGGTCGGGGTCATGCGCAAGGGTTTTGCGCAACCCCTGTACGCCGTCGCCCTGTTCGATGAGTACGCGCAGCGCACGAAGTCGGGGGAACTGTCGGGGCAATGGCCGCGCATGCCCGTCCTGATGATCGCGAAGTGCGCGGAAGCCCTTGCCCTGCGCAAGGCATTTCCTGCTGAACTGTCGGGCATCTACACCGCCGAGGAGATGGGGCAGGCTGACAACCCCGCCAAGGACAACTTCCTGACCCCGGTGATCCCGGAGCCTGTCAAGAACACGCAAGCCGCTAGGACGGCGTTGGAGGCGCCCGCCGTTGTGGTCGAGGCGGAAGCCGAGGTTGTTGCGCCGACGCAGCAGGAGGCAAATGCGGTGCCTTCCGAGGGCAGCAAGCCCGAGGCGGCGCCGGCACCCGAGGTGAAGCGCACCCGCAAGGCGAAGACCGAGGCGGCGGATTTGGCGATGCCGTGGCCGCAGCGCGGAACCGACGCTCTCCGTGCGGTGCGTGTCGTGAACCGCGATATCCATCACAGCGCGGTGCTGTTTGCGGATGCCTACGGTGTGCAGAACTGGGTGCAGGTCAGCAGCGACCTGCTGTCAGCGGTCAAGATTGACGCGACCCAGCAGGTGGACTTTGAGCGCGTCGGTGATGGCAAGAACGTGTACTACCGCGCGACCCGCATCAGCAGCAAGTGAGGACAAATCATGAGCCTGTACCACATTACGTCGGAAATGAAGGAAATCCTGTTTGCTGCCGAGTCCGTGGTGGACGGCGATCCGGAAACCGCAGCAGCATTTGCGGAAGCCACCAAGAGCCTGGTCGAAAGCTTTGACACCAAGGCAGAGGCGTATGCGCAGTTGATCCGCGTGAGCGAAACGCGCGCGGCTGCTCGGCGCGAGGAGGCCGAGCGCATGGAACTGCTTGCAAAGGCAGACGAGGCGCTCGCTGACCGCTTGCGTCGTGCGCTGATGGATGCGATGATTTCCATCAATCGCCCCAAGGTGGAAACCGAGCGGTTCAAGTTGTCCGTGCGCAAGAACGGTGGCAAGGTGCCTGTGATCGTCACCGACGAAACCGCGCTGCCGACCGAGTATCGTGTTCCTCGCGTCACCGAAGTCATCGACAAGGATGGCATCCGCGATGCGCTGGAAGCCGGCAAGCCCGTGCCTGGTGCGGCGCTCGGCGAGCGCGGACAGCGGCTTGAACTGAAGTAACCCCATGCCTACTCCACAGGGGGCTAGAGGTCGAAAGGCTTCTAGCCCCTTGTTATTTCAGGGGTTACAACAATCTGCACATTCTTGACAGATTTATGTGGTCATGCCCTTGACCCTGCGCCGACATAGGGTACTATTCACCCGTCGCAACAACGCGACACCGAACGCGCCGGACGCGCGACACAGGAGTAGGAACCCAGCCATGAGCAAGCGCAAGTATCGACAACTGGCATCGTGGTGTGAGCATTGCGACGACGGGCAGATGGTTCGCAGCGATTACCTGCGCGGCTTTGTGTGCGCGGATTGCGATTGTGCGCTAGACGAAATGGAACGCGACATTGCCGATGAAGCCATGTCGGTCAGCAACGCGGACGATTACGGTGACAATTAACCTTCAAAGGAACCCAGCCATGAAGACCGAGTTCAAGATCGTCTATGAATGCCCGCACCGCCGCAGCGTCGGAAACTTTTGGTGCTACGCGGTTGATGCCGATGATGCGATTAAGCAGGCCCACGCGTTGCGCCCGCGCGCCTTTGTCCGCAGCGTTGAATCCACCGGGCGTGTCAAGGCTGCCGAGGATCGCCTGCACCCGATGTTCGCTGCCATCCTCCAGCCGATGAAGGGCGGTGCGATGTGAGCAAGTCGTACAGGCACTACACCCAGCACGAAGTCGAGTTCAGCACCGACAACCTCGACGCCTGCTGGTGGGCGAAGTACCAGCCCAAACTCCAGGCGCAGCTCGTCCAGGCGTTCGGTCCCCGCACCACCGTGAACATGCAATTCGTCGCGTACTGGGAAATGCAGCCAGCCGAACCCGAGGCCGGATACCTGACTGGCTACTTTGAGGTCGCGGAGATCGAATTGGAAAGCGTCACCACGTTCATCGACGGTGATGAACAGACGCTCGACGAAACCTCAAGCCATTGGGAACTGTTGACCGATGTTGCCACAGACATCGCCATCGAAAGCGGCGAAGACCCGAAGGACTCCAATGATTGACACCATCACCATCACCGTGACATTCACGAACGCACAACTTGACGAGGTCCAGTACGCGATTGCGCGGCGCCGCGAGTGCGTCCGCAACGGCCTCCCCGGCGCCAGCCCGCACCGTGCCGCCGACCTGCTCCAGCAGGACCAGCGCCTCACCCAGGCTTCCGACATCCTGTCGCGCGCTGCCGGCATGGTCAACCTCGCCCGCATCAACGCGATGAACGCACGCGGTGTGTATGCGTCCGACGTACCTGCATGGATGCAGGACGCGCCAGTCGAGTTAGACTGACAACGCACCACCCGCATGCACACCCGCCTCGGCCCCACGACGGAGCCGGGGCGGTTGTGTTTATTGAAGCGGTGCAAAGACACCACAACCGCGCGCATGTGTAGTGCATTCGCTCCGCATTGACGTACCCTACGCGCATGAGTAGTACCCCCACCCAACTCGACACCCCTGCGGCATGGAAGGCCGCGATGCGCAAGCAGCTCGCGCAGCACAACGTGTCGCGGTACGCATTCGTGCGCCTCGCGAACGCCCGCGACCTGTGTTCCGTGCATTCCGCCGAATGCCTTCTCGCCGACGCAGACAAGGCAACAGGCAAGCGCGTGCCGTCCCTGCAAACCGCCATCCAATTGGCAAGGCTTGCCGGCTTCGACCTCGTCATGGTCCCAGCCCGTGCGCCCGCAAAGGATTGACCCATGAGCAGGCGCAGCCGATACGGTCCCATGCAGGAACCCGTGATGGATCGCACCCTTGTGATCCCCGGAGCGGAAGCCGCCATCATCGGCACGTTCAGGCGACCAGGACAGGTCGCTGTCATCGCCTACGACTATTCCAAACTCGTCGCGCATTACTGCAAACTCGGGATGTCCGACCTCGATGCACGGGAATACATTGCCTCCACCTTGGAAGGGAACTGGCGCGGAACAGGAACGCCCGCCATAGTCCACACCGAGATGGAGGATGATGACGATGCCAAGTAGGTCCGAAGCACAGGCGCGCCTCATGGCAGCCGCCGCCCACAACCCCGCCTTCGCCAAGAAGGTCGGAGTGCCGCAATCCGTCGCGCGCGAGTTCAACAAGGCAGACACCAAGAGGAAAACCCCGTGGCACCTGATCCTGCGGAAAAAGCGATCCAAGTAGCAACGCCCGCACGCAAGCGCGGCCGACCGCCTGCCCCTGTCCCCGCCGCCCTCGCCGACGAAGTCTGCGAATGGATCGCACAGGGCAAGCCGCTCACGGAATGGTGCAGGATTCCAGGCAAGGCAGGCAGGACAACGGTTTACGATTGGGCGGAGAAGGACAAGCAATTTGCCGAACGCCTCGCGCGCGCGCGCGATAGAGGCTGCGATGTCATTGCCGAGGACACGGCGCGCCTTGCCGAGTCGATGCCGATGACTTACACGGACGCAGCCGGGAACACGCGCATAGATCCGGGTGCGGTGCAATGGCATCGCCTTCGCGTGGACACGCGCCTGAAGCTGCTCGCTTGCTGGAACCCAGCCAAGTACGGGACTCGCGCCGCTGTCGAGCATTCCGGCGGTGTGTCAATCTCCGTGGTGACGGGAGTGCCGCCTGATGACAGCGATAGGTCTTGACTATTCCCCGCGTCCGTGGCAGCGCGAATGCCATCAGCGCAAGCGGCGGTTCACCGTGCTGGCGCTGCACCGTCGCGCCGGCAAGACGGAACTGGCGCTGATGGAATTGATCGACAAGGCATTGCGTTGCCAGCGGGAACTCGGGTTGTTTGTGTACATCGCCCCCTTGCTAAAGCAGGGCAAGGCAATTGCCTGGGCGCGTCTAAAACAGAAACTGATCCCGCTGCTGTCATCGGGCGGTGTTGACATCAACGAGGGCGACCTGTCCGTGCATTTCAGGCACAACGGATCGACCATCCGCATCTTCGGCGGCGACAACCCGGATGCCATGCGCGGCGTGCGGCTCGACGGCGTCGTGATTGACGAGGTCGCGCAGATCAAGCCCGAGGTTTGGAACGACATCGTGCAGCCCGCGTTGTCCGACCGCCGTGGCTGGGCGATGTTCATCGGCACGCCGGCGGGCCTCAACCTGTTCAGCGAACTGTATTTCCGTGCGACGGGATTGCCGGATTGGCACGCAGCGCGCTACACCGTGTACGACACGCACGCCATCGAGGCGGACGAGGTCGAGCGCCTGAAGCGCGACATGCCTGACCAGGCGTTTGCTCGCGAATACCTGTGCGACTTCAGCGCAGCCGGCGACGATCAGTTGATCGGTCTGTCCGAGGTCGAGGCGGCGGCGCAGCGCGTGTACACAGACAAGGATGTGATGGAAACCCCGCTCATCGTCGGGGTGGATCCGGCGCGATTCGGCGATGACCGCAGCGTGGTGATCCGCCGGCGGGGGTTGCAGGCGTTCACGCCCGAGGTCTATCGCGGCATCGACAACATGGAGCTGGCTGCGCGCGTCGCCAACCTGATTGAGCAGCACGATCCCGACGCGGTGTTCATCGACGCGGGCGCGGGTGCTGGTGTGATCGACAGGTTGCGCCAATTGGAGTACGACGTAATCGAGGTGCCATTCGGCGGCAAGGCTGTGCAGCCCGACCAGTTCGTGAACCGTCGCACCGAGATGTGGTGGGCGATGCGCGAATGGCTGGCACAGGGCGGCGCGATCCCCAACGTGACGGCGTTGAAGGCGGAACTGTCCACGCCCATCTACTGGTTCGACCAGGTCGGGCGCAAGGTGCTGGAGCCGAAGGACGATATCAAGAAGCGGCTACAGGGTGGCGCGTCGCCCGACATCGCCGATGCGCTGGCGCTGACGTTTGCGTATCCCGTGCGCAAGCAGATGCCACGCGAAGTACGCGAGCGGCTGGTGCGCAGGACAGCCGACGAGTACGACCCGTATACGAGGATGAACAAATGATCCGCCACGCAACGATTGAGGACACGCCCGCGCTCGTCGCGATGGCGCGCGAGTTCATCCAGTACGGCAATCATCCGATCTTCATGTCCATCACGGACGAGCAGTTGGCGCAACGGGTGGCAGACCTGGTGTCGCTGGGTGATGCGGTGGCAATGCTGGTCGCCGAGATTGACGGTCGGGTGGTCGGCATGCTCGTCGGAACATTGACCGCGCCGTGGTTCGCGCCGTCCACCGTGATGGCCGCCGAACTGGCATGGTGGGTGCAGCCCGAGGCGCGCGGCACCACGGTCGCGGTGAGGCTGGTCAAGGAATACGAAGCGTGGGCAATCAACCACGGTGCGCAAATCATTGCAATGTCATCGCTGAATAATGGGGAATCGGAGCGCGTTGCTAATATGTTGCGCAGGATGGGCTACGCACAAAGCGAGCGAACCTACACGAAGGAGACACGCTAATGCCATTCTTCTCTAGTCTCGGTGCCGCGATCCTTGGTTCTGCCGCCGCCACGGCGAGCGCGGAAGCGATTGCAACCGTTGGTGCGCTGGCGACTTCGGCGATTGCCGGCGCCGCTGGTGGCGCCGCATCCCTTGGACTCGGCATCGCTGGCAACCAGCAGCAGAAGGCCGCGATGGCTGCGCAGCAGCGCCAGCAGAACCAGGCAATGGCGCGCGCGAACGCCTCGGAAGAGGCGAGCCGCCAGCGCGAGGCAGCTGTCAACCGCCGCTCGCCTGATGTCGGCGCGATCATGTCGAGCGCGCAGGCGAACGCTGGTGGTGGACCGAGCAGCACGATGCTGACTGGTCCCGGTGGCGCAAGCACGGCGGCATCCTCGCTCGGTGGATCCTCGCTGCTTGGCGGCTAACCGATGAGCCAATACACAGGCGACGCCAACTCGTACCCCGACGCGCCAACGCGCGACCGGCTGTTCACCCGGTGGGGTCAGTTGAAGAGCGAGCGCGCGACCTGGTGGGCGCATTGGCAGGAGATCACCACCTTCCTGCTGCCGCGAAACGGTCGTTATTTCAGGCAGGATCGCGACAAGGGTTGGCGCCGCCACAACAGCATCTACGACAACACGGGTACGCGCGCGCTGCGCACGCTCGGCGCGGGCATGATGGCTGGCGCGACCAGCCCCGCGCGTCCGTGGTTTCGGCTGGCTACGCCCGACCCGGACCTGAACAAGTACCAGCCCGTCAAGTTGTGGCTTGATGATGTGACCAAGCGCATGCTGGTCGTGTTCGCGAAGAGCAACACCTACCGCACGCTGCATCAGATGTACGAGGAGCTGGGTGCGTTCGGCACCGCCGGCTCGATTGTGCTGCCCGACTTCAAGAACGTCATCCACCACTACCCGGTCACGACTGGCGAGTATTGCATTGCGCACGACTATCAGGGTCGCGTCTGCACGCTTTACCGCGAGTTTGAGAAGACGGTGGGCGAGATTGTCAAGGAGTTCGGGCTGGAGAATTGCTCCAACAGCGTGAAGCACATGTACGAGCGCGGAAGCCTCGACACATGGATCCCGCTCATCCACGCAATCGAGCCGCGCGCTGACCGCGACATGTCGAAGCGCGACGCGAAGAACATGCCGTGGGGTTCGTACTACTTTGAGATCGGTGGCGAGGCTGGCAAGTTCCTGCGCGTCGGCGGCTACAGGCAATTCCCGTGCGTGGTCCCGCGCTGGGCGCTGGCTGGCGGCGACATTTATGGCAACAGTCCTGGCATGGAGGCGCTCGGCGATGTCAAGCAGCTTCAGCATGAGCAGTTGCGAAAGGCGCAGGTCATCGACTACCAGACAAAGCCGCCGCTGCAAATCCCGACGGCCTACAAGAACAGGGACGTTGACACGCTTCCGGGTGGAATCACCTTCGTGGACAACGCGACGGCGCCCATCCGGACGGCATTCGACGTAAACCTGAACCTCCAGCACCTGCTGATGGACATTCAGGATTGCCGCGAGCGCGTCCGTGGCGCGTTCTACGCCGACCTGTTCCTGATGCTGGCGAACGCGACGGACACGCGGATGACCGCGACCGAGGTGGCGGAACGGCATGAGGAGAAGCTGCTCATGCTTGGCCCCGTCATCGAGCGCCTGCACAACGAACTGCTGGATCCGCTGGTTGACATCACATTCCAGCACATGATTGAGATCGGCGCGCTGCCGCCGGCGCCACCCGAACTGCATGGCATGGACCTGTCGATTGAGTTCGTCAGCATGCTGGCGCAGGCGCAGCGCGCGATTGGCACGAACAGCGTTGATAGGTTCGTCGGCAACCTCGGCATGGTCGCGCGCTTCAAGCCCGACGTGCTGGACAAGTTCGATGCGGATCAATGGGCGGACGCCTACAGCGACATGCTCGGCGTCGATCCCAGCCTCATCATCGCTGACAAGCAGGTCGCCGTGGTGCGCGATGCGCGTGCCAAGGCGCAGGCGGCGCAGGCGCAGGCGCAGGCCATGCAGCAGAACTCGCAGACCGTGCGCAACCTGGCGCAGGCGCCGACTGGTGGTCAGCAGCCCAACGCGCTGTCCGACATGATGAACCAGTTCTCCGGTTACGGATCACCTTCACCCATCGAGGTTTGACCATGAGCATGTACCCCAACGCCAAGCCCAAGGCCGCGTCGCTTCTGTACGAGAGCGACAAGGGCGACGCCAGCGCGGCGTCCGAGTTCATCACCCGCCTTCTGCACGGCGTGACCGTGATCCACATGCACCACCTGATGGTGACGGGTCCGGGTTCGTTTGCCAAGCACAAGGCGCTCGACATGTACAACGAGCTGGCTGACGCCGTGGACGCGCTCGCCGAGGCGTACATCGGCTGCACCGGGACTCCGCTCACGTTCCGTGGCGGGCAGTTCACGCTCGGCGGCGATTGCGTCGGTGATGTGCAGTCGCTGTACGAGTACATCGAGACTGCCCGCACGGCAATGGGCAATGAAACGCACATTCAGAACGAGATCGACGGCATCGCGACGCTGCTTGCCAGCGCGCTGTACAAGCTGAACCGACTCGCCTAACAAGGACACACACCATGCCAATCAGTTACTCCCTTCGCGGCAGCAACGGACTGATCGCGTTCGATGCTTCCAACAACCCGGTCGGCGTCATCAACCCCGATGGCACCGTCAACCGCTTCAGCCCGAAGACGTTCACCTCGTTCGCTGGCGTCAGCGCAACCGCGGTCGCCTCGACGTTTGGCGCTGTCGGCAGTTACGACTCCAACAGCGGCAACGTGCGACTGAACGGCACGGGTGCGCACGGCCTGACCACGGCGGCGATCATCACGCCCGCCATCAACACGGGCGTCTATGTGACCTGGACGGGCGGCAACGGTGTCAGCGGCGTGTACCCCGTCACGGCGCTTGATGTTGACACCAGCGGAACCAAGATCACGATCAACCTGCCGTATGTCGCTGGCACGGTCACCTGCACCGCCGGCACCCCCGGCGTCGTGAACTACACCGCGCATGGTCGCGTTGCTGGTGACGCGATCAAGTTCACCACGACCGGCACGCTCCCGACGCAACTTCAGGGCGGCGGCGTGTTCTATGTCAAGAGCGTGACGAGCGCGAACTCGTTCACGGTCGCCAGCACGGTTGGCGGCACGGACCTCACCTTTGACAGCGCCGGCAGCGGCACGCACACCTGCACGTTGTGGTACGGCAGCGCGGCGGTCATCGCCGCTGGCTCGACTGCTGCGACGAACACCATCACGCTTGCGTCGTTCACCGTGGAGGGCAACACGCTCACCACGGGCGGCAACATCGAGGCGAATGGCCTGTTCAGCATCACCTCCAGCGCGAACAACAAGGTGCTGTCGGTCAGTTACGGCGCGAGCGACCTGTACAACAGCGGCAACCTGACCACGACCACCACGGTCAACGTGAACAAGATCGCGTGGGCGCGCGGCACGGGAACCGTCGTGACCAGCCCGGCGGCAGCCACGGGACACGGCACCGCCACGACCGCATATCAGGCGCTGACGCTTGCTTACACCACCGATCTCACGCTTGCGTTCAAGACGATGATGGCGACCGCAAACGAGGTCACCACGCTTCAGGGCTATCAGGTCGCGGTGTCCTGATCGAAAGGAACAAACATGGCAGTACCAACTGGAATTGCAGTCGCAAGCGCATCGATCAATTACGACTATGCGGAAACCGTGACCAAGAGCGACACCGTGAACCTGACGGGTCTGTGCCGTGCGTTGTGGGTTGGTGGCGCAGGAGTTGTCGCTGGTGTCCTTGACAATGGTGATGTCGTGCAGTTCACCGTTGCAGCCAGCACGCTGCTCCCTGTTCGCCTGCGTCGCGTCAACTCGACGAACACCACCGCGACCTTGATGGTCGCACTCTATTGAAATGACCAACTACGACCCGCTTGACATCAAGTCACAGGATCGCGACAGGTCTGACAAGGACTTGCGCGGTCGCCTGGAGCGGGAATCGGAGGAATCAGACATCCGTTGGCTGATGGGAAACAAGCGCGGTCGCCGCATTGTGTGGCGATTGCTGGACCAGGCAGGCGTGTTCCGCTCGTCGTTCAACACCAACGCAATGGCAATGGCTTTTGCGGAAGGCAACAGGAACTACGGGCTTCGCACGCTGGCGCAGATCCATGCGCTATGTCCCGAACACTACCCCGTGATGATGAAGGAACAGGCAAATGACCGACCCAACGATGACGGAAGCCGCAACCCCAACTAACGGCATCCCGGCATCTCCCACCCATGACCGTGTCGCGGCGACGGCCGAGGCGCTGTATGGGAACACGCAGCAGGCACCGAAGGAGCAGGAGCAGCAAGTCGCGGATGCGACCAAGGCTGCGAAGCCCGAGGGCGACCAGCCGGCGAAGACCGATGGCGA
>Ga0213922_1000161_pt1 | contig 38839 bp, 31 predicted proteins | sample McNCre2917MG_FD_165060 | JGI IMG/M metagenome (GOLD analysis project Ga0213922, IMG submission 165060) | Freshwater microbial communities from McNutts Creek, Athens, Georgia, United States - 29-17 MG | ecosystem: Environmental > Aquatic > Freshwater > Creek | place: USA: Georgia | collected... | reverse complement strand
TGAACCTGTTGAAAAACTAAAACTCGATTACCAAAAACATCACAAATATTTTTTATGTTGGTTTTGAAACTCTTATGATTCCCAAAGAGATTAACTGTCATTACGCCAGGACCTTTCATGCTGTCATAACACCCTTGGTAAAAATCAACAGAACTTAGCACGGGGCCTCTAGCAGTAGCATCGTATAAATCTACCTGCAGCAAATCAATTGTTTCTTTATTTTTCTTATTGGTTACATACTTCAGCGCATCGGCTTCCAATACATTTAATTGCTTATTAGGTGCAGGTAAATTAAACATCACCCTTGCGGCCACAATTACAGCAGGATTCAAATCCACAGCAGTTACTTTCGCCTTTGGAAAGTTTTTATGTGCGAATTTAGTTAAAGCCCCTGTTCCAAGACCTAACTGAACCATGTGAAATGGCTTTTCTTTATCTTGCTTCAAACGAGGATCATTGGGGTCTAAGAATAAAAGACCCGCCATCATTTGTTGCGCATACTCCAGCTCAATATAGTCTGGCTGATCAATCCGCATAGCGCCTTGTACCCACCAAGTTCCAAAATGTAAAAAGCGGACACCATGCTCTTCTGAGAAAGTGACAGGTGCAAACTGTGGTTTCTTATCTTTTTTGGATAATTTAATCTTTTTATTAGACATAACAGCCTCAGACAAAAGAATCAGGCCCAACGCTTGTTGAGCCCGACTATTATTAATTGACATCACTTACCACGGAATCAAAATTACTTGGTCCAAACCCTTGCATTACGGAACATACGCATCCATGGACTTGCACCATCGGCAATATCATTCCATGAATTCGGAGCCCAACTCATTTGAGCAGTTCTAAACACTCGCTCAGGATGTGGCATCAACACTGTAAAACGGCCATCTGGCGTAGTTAAGCCCGTTACGCCTTCCGGTGATCCATTTGGGTTTAAAGGATAGGTTTCAGTTGCCTGACCTTGATTATCAACAAATCTTAAAGCTACTAAGCCCTTCTCTTTTAATTGAGCAAGATTGCCTTGCTGACTAAAATTAGCGAAACCTTCACCATGAGCAACGGCAATTGGCAGCTGACTACCTTCCATACCTTGCAAGAAAATAGATGGGGACTTTGCTACCTCAACCATCACTAAACGAGCTTCATATTGCTCAGATTGATTGCGTGTAAATTTAGACCAAGTTTCAGCGCCAGGAATAATGCTTGCTAAATTAGACATCATTTGGCAACCATTACAAATACCCAAGCCAAAGGTGTCATTTCTATTAAAGTAAGTTTGGAACTGATCTTTAATAGCAGGATTAAATAAGATTGACTTAGCCCAACCTTCACCAGCACCTAAAACATCGCCATAACTAAAGCCACCACAAGCTACTAAACCTTGGAAGTCCTTCAAGTTAACGCGCCCTGAAGCTAAGTCACTCATATGAACGTCATAACTTGAGAAACCAGCCCAATCCATGGCGTAAGCCATCTCTAGATGAGAGTTAACACCCTGCTCACGCAAAATGGCAACTCTAGGTTTAGCACCCTTAGCAATATACGGAGCAGCTATATCTTCATTAGGATTAAAAGATAACTTAGGCTGCATGCCCAAATCAGACAATTGATCAACTAAATTATTCTCACTATCAGCACATGAAGGATTGTCACGCAAACGTGCAATTTGCCAGCTTGTACTTTGCCAAAGTTTTTGAAGTACATGACGAGGCACATCAAAAATTTTCTTTGCATCACGCCAAACTTCTACTTGGCCAGTAGTATTAGGTTTACCAACCACATGACTACATGCGTATAAATTATGAGCCTTCAATACCGCTAAGACAGCATCGCGATCAGAACGCTTAACTTGAATTAAAGCTCCAAGCTCTTCATTAAATAGAGCTCTAAGCGTTAAATCATTTCTACGGCCAGATATTTGTTGAGCCCAATTCTTAGCATCACCAAAATCTGACTCATGATCTTTATCGAGAACCAACATGTCCACATTCAAAGATAGACCCACATGAGATGCGAAGGCCATCTCAGCCGCTGCTGCAAATAAACCACCATCTGAACGATCGTGATAAGCCAACAACATATCCTTGCGACGTAATTCAATGATGGCAGCGACTAAATTACTCAAATCTTGCGGACTATCTAAATCAGGTGTTGATTGTCCCGCTTGATTAATTACTTGAGCCAAAATGCTACCAGCCATACGACTCTGGTTGCGGCCCAAATCAATCAACAAGATTTCCGTATCTAACACGGCACCTTGCTCATCTTTAAGCTGTAACAAAGGTGTTGTTGTTTTACGTACATCGGCTACTGGAGCAAATGCAGAAATAATCAATGAAACTGGAGATGTAACAGATTTTTGCTCTTGAGTCTGATCATCTGCCCACTGCGTACGCATCGATAAAGAATCTTTACCTACGGGAATTGAAATGCCCAAAGCTGGGCATAACTCCATACCTACCGCTTTGACAGAGTCAAATAATTTGGCGTCTTCACCAGCGTTTCCACACGCAGCCATCCAGTTAGCAGATAACTTGATATCTTCAATCTGATTAATATCTGCGGAGATTAAATTGGTAATGGATTCAGCAACAGCCATGCGAGCAGCAGCTGGAGCATTCATCACAGCCAATGGGGTTCGCTCACCCATCGACATCACTTCACCACGATACCCTTTGTAATCCATTAGAGTCACAGCAGCATCAGCAACAGGTACTTGCCAAGGGCCAACAAATTGGTCTCTAGCATTTAAACCACCAACAGTTCTATCGCCGATCGTAATCAAGAATGATTTACTAGCGACTGTTGGGTGCTGCAAAACTAAACTAGCTGCGATATCTAATTCAACATCAGTCAAATCAACTTCAGGCAATTGCTTTTCTACGCGCGTCACATCGCGGTGCATACGAGGAGGCTTCCCTAAAAGCACTTCCATTGGCATATCAATTGGCAAACGTGCATCTTGACCTTCAGGCTCTTTCGTATCCACTAGGAATAGTTGACGCTCTTGAGTTGTTTCACCCACCACAGATATTGGGCAACGCTCACGCTCGCACATGGCAGTTAATAACGGCAAGCTTTCTTTTGCTATAGCTAGCACATAACGTTCTTGAGACTCGTTACACCAAATCTCTGCAGGGCTCATGCCACTCTCTTCCAAGGGCACACGACGCATATCAAAAATAGCGCCTAAACCAGCTCCATCGGCTAACTCTGGGAAAGCATTAGATAGTCCGCCCGCACCAACATCATGGATAGAAATAATTGGATTCTTATCACCTAATGCTCGGCAAGCATTGATAACTTCTTGAGCACGGCGTTCGATTTCAGGGTTGCCACGTTGCACAGAGTCAAAATCCAAGTCGGCTGTATTAGCGCCAGTAGCCATAGAACTAGCTGCGCCACCACCCATACCAATACGCATACCAGGACCACCCAACTGAACTAGGAGGTTGCCAGCTTTAATTTCTTTTTTATGAGTATGGCCATCATCAATAGCACCAATACCCCCTGCAATCATGATTGGCTTGTGATAACCGCGTCTTTGGCCATCAATCGTTTGCTCAAATACTCGGAAATATCCCCCTAAATTAGGGCGGCCAAATTCATTATTGAATGCTGCCCCACCTAAAGGGCCTTCAATCATAATTTGTAGCGGTGAAGCAATGCGCTCAGGCTTACCATACACATCCTGATCCCAAGGCAATTGGCTACCAGGTAAATTTAGATTAGATACAGAAAAGCCACATAAACCAGCTTTGGGTTTACCACCAATACCCGTAGCACCCTCATCGCGAATCTCTCCACCTGAACCTGTTGAGGCTCCTGGGTATGGCGCAATAGCTGTTGGATGGTTATGAGTCTCTACCTTCATCAAGGTGTGTGTTAATCGTGTTTGCTTAACGTACTCTTGCTGCTCGTTAGGAGCCCAAACTTCAGCTTCGCAACCCGCCATAATCGCGGAGTTATCTGAATACGCAACGATCGTGCCATTTGGTTGTAATTGATGAGTATTGCGAATCATGGCAAATAAAGATTTATCTTGATTCAAACCATCAATAGTCCAAGTTGCATTAAAAATCTTGTGTCTGCAATGTTCACTATTAGCTTGAGCAAACATCATTAACTCAACATCACTTGGATTACGTTTTAATTTCTTAAAGTTATCAACTAAGTAATCAACTTCATCATCGGACAAAGCTAATCCCATAGCTGTATTAGCTAACTCAAGCGCTTGCTTACAACCAGCAAGAATATCAATGCGCTCAAAATGCTTATCCGCCAATGTTTGATAAAGATCTGCAGCAGAACTCACGTCAGAAAGTGTAATTTCAGTCATGCGATCATGAATAGCCGCCAAAACAAGTTGCTCTTGCTCTGAGCTTAAAGCTTTTTTACTTGTCCAAAAGAATTGCACGCCACGCTCAATACGCAACACATCCAAACCACAATGGTGCGCAATATCGGTTGCTTTACTAGCCCAAGGGGAAATTGTTCCTAACCGAGGAGCCACCACAGCATTTTGCTGCTTCCCAGCAAATAACCCTTTTGCTTCTTTAAGGGCAAAAGGCTCACCATAGTTAAGCAAACCCTTTAGAACAACCAAATGGTCATCGGATAGCTTGGTAGCAGACCAAATAAAATGGACGTACTGGGCTTGGATTTGTGTCAACTCAATACCCTGCTCTTGTAAGGAGCTCAACAGGCGCTGTTGACGAAATTGAGAAAGGGCTTCGGCCCCAGGAAGGCTTAAAAAACAGAGGTTTGCAGGCATTCCGAGATTATAAAACGAATGCGATTTACTCTCGTATTTTTAAGGGGATTTTGTTAATTTTTCTTGTTTTTACTGGGCTTTAAGGGAGATTTCTCTTAAGCAAGCACGATTTTTCCCGCACGAATAAGGATTTGACGCTGACAACGCTGGGCCAAGGCCAAATCATGCGTTACCAAGACCAATGTTGAACCTATATCTTGATTTAATTGAAATAACAAATCGATAACTTTTTGACCATTTGCATCGTCCAGACTGCCTGTAGGCTCATCAGCAAATAGGATCGCTGGCCTTGCAGCAAAAGCCCTAGCTAAAGCCACTCGCTGCTGCTCACCACCTGAAAGTGTTTGAGGTCGATGGTTTAACCGCTCACCCAACCCTACTCGTTCAAGCCAAACCCTTGCTTGGCTGTCAGCATCCCGCGGAGAAACCCCTTTGAGCTGCAATGGTAGTTGCACATTCTCTAATGCACTCAAATGTTCAACAAGTTGGAATGATTGAAATACAAAACCAACATAATTCAACCTAACTTTAGCCCGCTGATCTTCATTAGCAGCAGAAATATTCTGCCCCATTAATAAGATGTCACCAGAGCTAGGGGTATCTAATCCGGCTAACAAACCTAACAAAGTACTCTTTCCCGAACCACTAGCGCCAACAATCGCCAAACTCTCGCCGTTGGCTACAGAAAAGCTAATATCATGCAAAATACTTAGAGGCCCATCAACGGTACTCACCACCTTACTTAAGTGAGCAACTTCAATGGCAGAATTAGATAGATTGGTTGACATCAATATGCTTGGAAAAAAATATAAATTAAATGATCAGTTACACATCCACCACATAGTAATGGTGTTTATATTAACTTGCATCACTGTCTTTAGCTCTACACATAGCTCAGCCCAAGATCATCAAGCAGTTGAATCAACATCAATATTAGTTCTAGGTGACAGCATCTCAGCTGAATATGGCTTATCTCGAGGCTCAGGATGGGTAGCTATTTTAGATAAACGACTCAAACAAGAACAGAAAAAGATAAGCATTATTAACGCTAGCATCAGTGGTGAAACAACAGCTGGCGGCTTAACTAGATTAAGTAAGCTACTAAAGCTTCATCATCCTCAAATAGTTGTTATTGAACTCGGAGCGAATGATGGGCTAAGAGGTCTAGACCTGCAAACTGCTGAAAAAAATCTAAAACAAATGATTCAAGAGTCGCAAAAATCAGGGGCAAAGATTCTACTTCTTGGCATGAAGATCCCGCCCAACTATGGCCAAGACTACACCCAACGATTCTTTAACATGTATGGAAAATTAGCCTCTAGAGAAGGTGCTGCATTAGTACCATTCTTACTAGATAAAATGGCTGATAAGGTGGAGCTATTTCAAGCTGACCGCATCCACCCTAATGAAAAAGCTCAACCAATACTATTTGAGAATGTTTGGAAAGAGCTTAATAAAATATTGCCTCAACCAAGTTAAAGTTTATTTAACTTGGTTAATCAATTTAACGCCTGCACGATCACGAACACTCTCAAAATAACCAGCAGCCTCAGCTTGCATGCCTAGCTGTGTAATTTGCTGCGCCTGAGCTGCCCTAATTTTGGAATCAGAGTTAGCTGGCTGCTGAATCTTTGATACACGATAAATAGTAACGCCACCGCCATTAGCGTTAGCAGCAACAACAGCCGGTAACTTATTAGCATCAACTGACATCACTGCATCCATAGCAATTGCTGTCAAATCCGCTGGTTTATTACGTGACACCCACTTAGCTGGACCATACCCGGCTGTTTCTGCTGGAGTTTTTTGCAAGACATCAAATTTAGCTCTGCCAGCTTGAACAGCCAACTCTTCAGCCATACGAAGACTAACTTGTTTCTTTATATCAGCCTCAACAGTTGCAAACGGTAAAGCAGCTCTAGGTTGATGAGCTGCAACGCGGGCGACCACTACTTTTCCAATACCAATTTCTTGAGCTTCAATATTTCTATGATTTTTAATGGCATCTTCAGAAAATACCGCTGCCAATAACTTAGGATTATTAAGCGGATGATCGCTAGCCAACCCCTTAGCCCCGGCCCTTGTAATACCTTTTACTGACTGGATGGTTAACTTCAAGCGATCTGCCACAGGTTTTAAGCTATCCGGTTGCTCATAAGCCATATTGCTTAATAAGTCGGCCTTTTCAGAGAATAGTTTTCCATCTTCCTTAGCAGATGCAGCCAACAATACAAACTCAACATCTACCGTTTCAATAGATTGATAGGCATTGATATTCGCTTGATAAAAAGCTTCTAAATCTTTTTGTGATGGAGATACCTTGGAAACATAATCCGCTGGAGAAAAACGAATAGCCTGAATCTCTCTCTCAGACTCAAATGCTTGAGAAATTTTTTCAGCTACTTTTCTAGAACCAATCCCTGTTGCCAATACAGCTGTTAAGGCTTGACGACTCAACAAATCATAGCGGCGACCACCTTCAAATTGCTCAACTGTCATGCCGTTATTAGCAAGCAATTGTTTATAACGCTGAGCATCAAAGCTACCATCATTATATAAGGCTCTAATCTCCGGAATTTGCATCAACTCTTTAGAAAGAGATTCATTGCTTACTGCCAGCTTCAAGCTTTTTAGCTCATATGCCAATAAACGTCGCTGCACAATCTCACTTAATACAGACTGCTTAAAAGGCACGCTATTAACTAAATTACTATCAACTTTACCTTGCTGTCTTTGCAATAAATCAGCCTTTGTTTTCACAGCATTATCTAACTCTTGGCGAGTAATGCTATTACCAGCAACCTTCACTAAGTCGGCATCACTGCCGACACTACGCATATAACTTTCAATACCAAAGAAAGCAAAAGACGGGAATATAAGAAGTAGCAACAGCCACTGCAGCAATTTTTGGTGCTTGCGGATCGATTCGAGCATGAGATTTTTATTAGAGTTGACGTTGAAAAGTCAGAAGAAATCTGTGGTGGGTGCTGAGAGGGTCGAACTCCCGACATTCGCCTTGTAAGGGCGACGCTCTACCAACTGAGCTAAGCACCCACAGAGAAGACGAAAGTATACAGCACCTTCATCATCACTGCAAATTTTTCTTACTTATATTAATTCTTCCGCCATGACTCATTTTTCTCAAAATGCTTCACAGCGGCCCTATTTTTAATGCTTAATAACTTCACCTGAACTAGCTGATGTACCTTTACTTGCTTCAGCTGCTTTAGCAATTTCTTCTGGTGTTAACTCAGGTAGAGCCACTGGCATTTTCTCCAATGCAAGCTCCAATACCTTATCAATCCAACGAACCGGAACAACTTCAATTGCATTCTTCACATTATCAGGAATATCAATTAAATCTTTAACATTCTCTTCAGGAATTAAAGCTAACTTAATACCACCCCGATGGGCAGCCAACAACTTCTCTTTAAGCCCACCAATTGGCAATACTTCACCACGCAGAGTAATTTCTCCCGTCATAGCCACATCAGCCCTAACAGGAATACCCGTTAATACAGAAACTAAGGCTGTTGTAATTGCAATACCAGCTGATGGTCCATCCTTAGGAGTAGCCCCCTCTGGGAAGTGAATATGAATATCCTTCTTCTCAAAAGCGTCCTCCGTAATACCCAACTTACGTCCTCTGGATCTCACAACAGATCGAGCTGCCTCAACAGATTCTTTCATCACATCACCCAAAGAACCTGTGCGAATCGTATTACCTTTACCCGGCATGACAGCTGCCTCAATAGTCAACAAGTCTCCACCGACCTCTGTCCAAGCCAACCCGGTTACTTGACCAACTTGATTTTGTTTTGCTGCTAAACCAAAGTCATAGCGACGAACAGATAAGAACTTATCTAAATTCGAACCATCCACCTTGACAGGAGCTGCCTCTTTCTTTAACAACAGCAACTTCACAACTTTTCGGCAAATTTTGCTAATTTCACGTTCAAGCGCACGAACACCCGCTTCACGTGTGTAGTAACGAATAATGTCGCGAACAGCACTTTCATCGACTTCGATTTCACTAGTCTTTAATCCATTGCCCTTAATTTGTTTAGGCAACAAATAACTCATTGCAATATGTGTTTTCTCATCCTCTGTATAACCAGCCAAACGAATAACTTCCATACGATCCAATAAAGGACCTGGAATATTTAGAGAGTTTGAGGTGGCAACAAACATCACATCTGATAAGTCATAGTCAACTTCGACATAGTGATCTTGGAAAGTATGATTTTGCTCAGGATCCAATACTTCAAGCATAGCGCTCGCTGGATCCCCTCTGAAGTCCATACCCATCTTATCAATCTCATCTAACAAGAACAAAGGATTACGCACCCCCACCTTCGTTAAGCTAGACAAAATTTTTCCTGGCATAGAACCAATATATGTACGACGATGGCCGCGAATCTCTGACTCATCTCGCACACCACCTAATGCCATACGAACAAACTTACGATTAGTTGCACGAGCAATTGATTGGCCTAAGGACGTCTTACCAACACCAGGAGGGCCCACCAAACACAAAATAGGCGCCTTCACCTTCTCCACCCGCTGTTGCACAGCGAGATATTCCAAAATACGCTCTTTAACTTTATCAAGGCCATAGTGATCCTCATTGAGAACACGCTCGGCATTAGACAAATCATTATTAACCTTGCTCTTCTTTTTCCAAGGTAAGTTGACTAAGGTCTCAATATAGTTGCGAATCACAGAAGCTTCAGCAGACATCGGCGACATTAGCTTTAACTTCTTCATTTCAGATTCAGCTTTCTTTAAAGCTTCCTTAGGCATCTTGGCAGCTTTGATACGCTTTTCAAGCTCCTCAATATCTGCCCCCTCTTCACCTTCGCCCAACTCTTTTTGAATCGCTTTAACTTGCTCATTCAAATAATACTCACGCTGACTCTTTTCCATCTGACGCTTAACGCGACCACGGATACGTTTTTCAACCTGAAGAATGTCAATTTCACTTTCCAAATGAGCCAAAATAGCTTCCAAGCGCTCAACAACAGTTGCTAACTCCAACAACTTCTGTTTCTGCTCAAGCTTAATGGGCAAATGAGAGCAGATCGTATCGGCTAAACGACCTGCATCATCAATCCCCTGCAAAGTTGCTAAAACTTCTTGAGGTATTTTTTTATTTAGTTTGACGTATTGATCAAATTGAGACACTACAGCTCTTCGCAAAGCTTCAATCTCAGGAACTTCTGTTGAGGCTAAAGCTTGAGGGGTTGCTTCACAAGTGAAATACTCCAAACTATCTTCCACATTGCTCACATCTGCACGTTGGGTTCCCTCAACCAATACCTTAACGGTACCATCAGGTAATTTGAGCATTTGCAAAATCTTTGCAATGCAACCGACTGTATATAAGTCTTCCACGGTTGGCTCGTCTTTTGCCGCTGCTTTTTGAGCAACCAACAAAACACTCTTGCCAGTTTCCATGGCGGCCTCTAAGGCCTTAATAGATTTTGGTCTCCCTACAAACAATGGAATAACCATGTGTGGGAATACCACCACATCTCTTAACGGCAACAATGGCAGTTGGATGGGTTCAGAAGGAAGCAACAAGTCACCAGGCATGGTTCATTCTCCAAAAAAGTGTTTGTAATTTCCTACAAAGTAAGAATACATCGAATTTGGGGTGTTTTTACACAAAAACAAGGGTAAAAATGAATAAAAATGCTAAAAAATATCAATTTTTTACTTATTTTTATGTTTTATTCATAGTTTCAATCAAGTAAAAAAGAAAAATCCCCTATTTAGGGGATTTTGGAGCATTACAGCGAATTAAACACTAAGTCTAGTAAATTCAGACCTTAAGAAGCAGCTTTCTCAGAAGACTCTTGGTACAACATCAAAGGCTGACCATCTCCGTTAATAGTGCTTTCATCAATCACCACTCTCTGAACATTTTTCAGACTTGGCAAGTCGTACATTACATCCATTAAGGCATGCTCAATAATTGAACGCAAACCCCTAGCACCGGTTTTACGAGCAATAGCTTTTTTAGCAATTGCACTCAAGGCACCAGGTCGAATCTCCAACTCAACGCCCTCCATGTCTAGCAATGCTTGATACTGCTTAACCAAAGCATTATTAGGCTCCGTCAAAATTTGCACCAAAGCAGCCTCATCTAACTGAGCCAATGTTGCAACAACAGGTAGACGACCAATCAATTCAGGAATCAGTCCAAACTTGATTAAGTCTTCAGTTTGAACTTCTTTTAGAAGCTCAGAGATAGAGCGATCATCTTTACCTCTTACCTGCGCACCAAAACCAATACCAGCCGTAACTGTACGTTGCTGAATGACTTTCTCTAAGCCATCGAAAGCGCCACCACAAATAAATAAAATATTCGTTGTATCAACTTGTAAAAAATCTTGATTAGGGTGTTTGCGACCACCTTGAGGTGGCACAGACGCCATAGTACCCTCAACCAACTTTAATAAAGCCTGCTGAACACCTTCACCAGAAACATCGCGCGTAATTGATGGATTGTCTGATTTGCGAGAAATCTTATCAATCTCGTCAATATAAACAATACCCTTTTGAGCTTTTTCAACGTTGTAATCACAAGCCTGCAATAACTTCTGAATAATATTCTCAACGTCCTCACCCACATAACCCGCCTCGGTTAAAGTAGTGGCATCAGCAATAACAAATGGCACATCTAACAAGCGAGCAAGTGTTTGAGCTAGCAATGTTTTTCCTGAGCCCGTTGGTCCGATGAGCAAAATATTACTCTTGGCCAACTCAACACCATTGTGAATAGTTTTCTTATTACTTGAGGCGCCTTCTTTTTCAATATGCTTCAGACGCTTGTAGTGGTTATAAACTGCAACAGCTAACTGCTTTTTAGCATGATCTTGACCAATCACGTACTGATCTAGACTCGCTCGAATCTCATGGGGAGTCGGCAACCCGTCTCGAGCATCTTCCTTGGGAGCATTTTTTGCCTCTTCAACTATGATGTCAGTACATAAGTCGATGCACTCATCGCAAATAAAGACTGATGGACCAGCAATTAGCTTCTTTACCTCATGCTGGCTTTTGCCACAGAAGGAGCAATAAAGAGGCTTCTCACTTGAAGTAGTCGTATCACTCATAACTAATTAGTCTTATCGCTTTTCAATAACCTGATCAATCAAGCCATATTCTTTAGCCTGATCGGCAGACATAAAATTATCACGATCAGTATCTTTCGCAATAGTCTCAATGGTTTGCCCTGTACGATCTGACAACACTTTATTTAAACGCTCACGCAAATAAAGAATCTCACGCGCCTGAATTTCAATATCAGAAGCCTGACCACGGGCACCACCTAAAGGCTGATGAATCATTACTCGGGAATTAGGCAACGAAAAACGTTTACCTTTTGCACCTGCAGCCAACAAGAAAGCTCCCATACTAGCAGCCATACCCATACATAAAGTACTTACATCAGGTTTGATAAATTGCATGGTGTCGTAAATAGCTAAACCAGCAGATACTGAACCGCCAGGAGAATTGATATATAAAGAGATATCCTTCTCGGGATTTTCACTCTCCAAGAAAAGTAACTGCGCAATCACCAAATTAGCAGTTTGGTCATTTACTTCCCCAACCAAAAAAACAACACGTTCTTTCAATAAACGTGAATAAATATCATAAGCACGCTCACCTCGCCCAGAAGTTTCAATCACCATAGGCACCATGCCTAAAGCTTGAGTATCAAGAGCATGATCAAATGTGTTGCTGTTCATTATTTTTTCTCCAAGCGCTAATTTCAGCACTTAATTTAATTGGCTCAACTCTTCAAACGTCACAGCTTTATCTGCAACTTTTGCTAAACCATTCACATATGCCACCACATTATTTTCTAAAACAAGCGCTTCAACATCTGCCAAACGCTTAGGGTCACTGTAATACCAACGCATCACTTCCTTAGGATCTTCATAGCTAGAAGATTGTTCTTCAATTTCCGCCTTAATTTGCTCTGGCTTTGCTTCCAAGGACTGTTGTTTAACAAGCTCATTCAAAATCAAACCTAACTTCACACGCTGCTGAGCTTGAGCAGTAAACAACTCAGCAGGAATAGGCGCATCCTTAGCATTAGGAATACCACGAGCCGCTAAATCTTGACGCGCATTAGCAATTAAACGCTCTTGCTCTTGTGCAGCCAAACCTTTTGGCACATCTAGTTCACAAACCTTTGTTAATGCTTCCATTACTTGGCTTTTTAATAATGCCTGTGTACGGCGCTTTACTTCACGAGTCAGATTAGTACGAATTTCTTCGCGCATTTTGGCCACACCTTCAGCGACACCCAAAGATTTAGCAAAATCATCATCGACAGTTGGTAAATGTGGCCACTCAACTTTCTTCATAGTAATTGTGAAGTCAGCTGTTTTACCCGCCACATCCTTGCCGTGATAGTCAGCAGGAAATGCCAATGGGAAAGTTTTAGATTCACCAGCTTTAAGACCTGTTGCTGCCGCCTCAAACTCAGGCAACATACGACCTTCACCCAAAATAAATGCGAAATTCTCGGCTTTACCGCCAGCAAACTCAATGCCATCAATTTTGCCCACAAAGTCAACAGTTACTTGATCGCCAGTTTGTGCAGCGGTGTTATCACCGCCATTACCATGAGCGCCAGCATCTCCACGCACATGAAAATGAACACGTTGCTTACGCAAAATTTCCAATGTCTTATCAATCTCAACATCATTGACATCTGTTGTATAGCGCGTGATTTCCGCCTTTGTTAAATCTCCAACTTTGACCTCTGGGAAAACTTCAAATGTGGCGTCATAAACAACAGGGTCAGCAGCAATCTCACTCTTTGGCTCCAAACGTGGCTGACCTGCAATTTTTAAACCTTCTTTTTGGCTCAATTCATAAAACAAATTAGAGGCGTGATCAAATTGAGTTTCAAAATCAACTTGCATTCCATACTGAGCCTCAACCATCTTCATTGGCACTTTACCTGGGCGGAAACCAGCCATCTTCACAGTCTTAGATAGTTTTTGTAAACGTGCTGCGCGAGCTTTTTCAGTATCAGCCTTTGGAAAGCTAAGAGTAATTTTTCGATCTAAATTGCCAAGGTTTTCAATTGTTACAGACATGCTGGGTATCCCGTTTAAGCTAATAAAAATTTTGGTTCTGTTTAAAGACAAAAAAGCAAAGCTAGGTAGCTCTCTTTAGCCTTAATTACAAAAGCTCATTATTCTACATGAGTAACAAAAGAAAAAGTCTTTTTAAAACCTTCTAGCCTAGACAAATCATAGACTTACTGAGGCAACTCAACTAAGAATGTTGTTCCAATCCCCTTTGTGCTTTCAAAGGAAATTAGACCACCATGCCCTCGAACAACAGTTTGACTCAACCAAAGCCCCACCCCCATTCCAGCAGCTTTACTGGTTTTAAACAACTGGAAAATAGAATCTTTAATATCGCCTGACATCCCCTCGGCGTTATCTTCAACCTTTAATTGTGCGAAATTACCCCCTGACTTCAATGAAATTTTCATATTTTTCATAGATTTACCGGAGTCAACAAGAGCATCTAAGGCATTATTCAATAAGTTTAGAACAACCTGCTGAAGCTGAGTTGCATCACCACGAACCTGAATCTTTTCATCAATATCTAATTCCATATTAATGTTTACTTGCTTAGTCTTAACCCTTACCAAATCTAAGGTATCAATAACAAGCTGACTTAAATCAAAAGGTGCAAAATCTACCCCTTCTGGATTGGCGAACATATTGCGCAACTTTCTAATGATTTCAGATGCGCGTTTATTGTCTTTAATCACAGAATCAATAATTTCTTTAGCCCTTAACGGATCCATTTGCATCTGCTCAAATTGATGCTCCATCAACTGAGCATTTAACCTAATAGCACCCAAAGGTTGATTTAATTCATGGGCAAAACTAGCTGCTAGAGCGCCCATACCGGCAGACTTATTGCTAAGAATCAGCTGGCGAATCATCTCTTCTCGCTCATCAATTAATACTTGAAGCTTTTGGCCATATTCAGCTAAATAATTAGATCGTGCCTCTGATTTGCTCAAATCAGATTGAACTTTCAAATTACTCTCCTCTTTAATGGCTAAAAATACTTGTAAAAAACCCATATTTGAAAGAGTAATCGCTAGAATTTGGCCAACAATCATTACCCCTTGGTCCCATGTGGCTCCATAAACATCAGGACTACCCCATCCCGCATAAATTGCAAAAGCTCGCTGCCCCAAAGTACTACAAAAAACAAAGCCAGCAATTGCAATTAATAAACCGCCGGTGTATCGATGTTTTTTATAAATTTGATACCCCACAACACCATAATCAAGACAACCGATAACCCAATATGAAAAATACAAAAGCATGACAACTGTTAGTGGATACCCAGCCTCATGAAGATAAGCGCTCCAAGCCATATATACAGTGGCACAGACTAAATTGAAATAGTGATACTTTTTCTGAGGGGCATCAAGGTACATTCGCAACGCAAATAACCTACCCAAATTACCTACAACCATTAACAATGGTGCTACGTAATAAAACAAAAACTCAGACACTAAACCATGATTTGCAGACAAAACAACTGAAAAACCACTTAAAACCCCAGAGCCTGCCCAAATATCAACTTGTAGATTTTTTTGCCCTCTCAACACCATCCAAATAGCGCCATGTAGAACAAAATAAACTACACAAATAATCAAAATACTGGTTTGTATATCAAGCTTCATATGAAATATATTTTTAAACGACTTGGAATTGATACATACTAAAAAATAAAATAGTGAGCCACAAGATTAATTAACACATACAACGTATCATTCTTTAATTAATACTGATTAACAGAAGGCATCTATGAATATATGGCAAGAATTTCGCGCCTTTGCAGTTAGAGGCAATGTGGTTGACCTAGCAGTTGGTGTAATTGTTGGTGGTGCTTTTGGCAAAATAGTCGACTCCCTCGTTGGCGATGTTGTCATGCCCATTGTTGCATGGCTTATTGGCGGAAAATTAGATTTCTCCAACTTATTCATTATTCTAGGGGATGCTCCTGAACATATTCCTAGAAATTTAGATGCCTTAAGAAAAGCAGGAGTGCCTTTATTCGCATACGGCAATTTCTTAACTATTACCCTTAACTTTATAATCTTGGCATTCATAATTTTCCAAATGGTGAAAATTATTAATCGAATTAAACTTCAAGACGAAGCTAAAACAATTGCGGAACCTTCACCAACACCAGAAGATATTCAATTACTTAGAGAAATCAGAGATAGCTTAAAAAAATAAGGAATTAAGATGATTACAACTCCATCAGGTTTACAGTATGAAGACACCATCACTGGCTCAGGAGAAGAAGCCAAAAAAGGTAACTATGTCTCCGTTCACTACACAGGTTGGTTATATGAGAATGGTCAGGTTGGTCAAAAATTTGACTCAAGCAAAGACCGCAATGATCCGTTTGAGTTTCCATTAGGAGGCGGCATGGTTATCAAAGGCTGGGATGAAGGCGTCCAAGGCATGAAAATTGGTGGTACACGTCGCTTAATTATTCCTGCTGAATTAGGGTATGGTGCCTATGGTGCCGGCGGCGTTATTCCACCCAATGCAACTCTACTATTCGAAGTGGAGCTCTTAGGAGTTTAAGTTACTTAAGAAATAAAAAAACGCTTGCAGATTATTAATCACAAGCGTTTTTTATTCTAATCTTTGTGTATTAAGGCAATGGCATGCACAGCAATGCCTTCACCACGACCTAAATGACCTAAACCTTCATTTGTTTTAGCTTTAATATTCACATGACTCGCTGAAATACCAAGATCGCTAGCAATATTTTTAATCATCTCTGGAATATAGGGTGCCATCTTCGGTGACTGACAAATAATCGTCGCATCCACATTACCCACCTGATACCCAGCGGCTTGAATTAAGGCCACTGTCCCCCTCAACAAAACACGGCTATCTGCACCTTTATAACGCTCATCAGTATCAGGAAAATGGCGTCCAATATCTCCTAAAGCTGCAGCTCCTAATAAAGCATCAGTTAATGCATGCAATAAAGCATCTGCATCAGAGTGTCCTAATAATCCATGGGTATGGGGAATATGCACACCGCCCAAAATTAAATTTCCAGATGGCACCAATGCATGCAAGTCATAACCCTGACCTACGCGAAATGGTATCGATGAATGCGCTGTTGTCATGATATTTTTTTTAAATTAAGCAAGTCATTCATTAAAGCCCAGTCTTGTGGATATGTCACCTTTAAATTACGCCACTCCCCAGGAACTAATAAAGGCTCAAACCCAGCTTGCTCCATAGCACTCGCTTCATCAGTTACATTTGAATGCCTCACAATAGCATCATCTAAAGCCCTCTTCAGGGCTTGGATACGGAACATTTGAGGTGTTTGCGCCAACCATAAGCCATCTCTTGGCAAAGTTTTAGCTATGCAATTAGTTGTTTTATCTGAAACCATCTTTAAAGTATCGGCTAAAGGCATCGCTAATATGCCCCCGGAAACATTCACGTCTTTTGTAACTACTGCAATTAAACGTCTCGCTGCCTCGACCGTTAAACCAGGTCTAGCTGCATCATGAACCAAGACCCAATCATTACCAGAAATACCTGTTTCAAGCATCGCACTCAAAGTATTTAAAACTGTCTGGTGGCGTGTAGCCCCGCCTGTTTCTTTAATACGAAGCCGTTCTTCATCCGGCCACATATCTTTCGAAAAGCCTTTAGCTTCAGCAGAAACTCCCACCCAAACCGTTTTGATTTCAGGCATCTGTAAAAAAGTACGTATTGAATGTAAGGCCATGGGCTGACCGGCCAACTCTTCGAACTGCTTGGGCACATTCAAGCCCATGCGTGAGCCACTGCCAGCACATGGAATTAATACATGGAGAGAATTAGGTATTTGTACTGAATTCATATCGCAATTCTATAATGTCTAGCTTATGCAGAAGTTATCGGCTGATTTACAAGCCCCATTAAGTTCGGTGACTTGGTCACCCCCCCTACCTGGACCGCGGGAGGGGCAACGTTTAACTATTTCAAACCTGATTGGCTCTGCTGATGCTGCGGTCATTGCGCAGCAAGCCTTACACCATCGAAAAGCATTTTCGGTCATGGTTATTATTTGCGCAAATGCATTAGATGCCTCTCGCCTACAAGAAGAAATTCCCGCATTTGCCCCTAATTTATCAGTACGATTATTGCCCGACTGGGAAATTCTTCCTTATGATGCCTTCTCACCCCACCAGGACCTTGTTTCCGAACGCCTGGCCACCCTGCATGAGTTACTAATTGGCGCTTGCGATATTGTCCTTATTCCAGTTACAACAGCCCTTCAAAAATTAGGTCCTCCCAGCTTTCTAGCGGCTCACACTTTCTTTTTTAAGAAAGGCGATAAATTAGATGAGAAAGCTTTACGTCTTCAATTACAACAAGCGGGCTATGACCCAGTTAGCGCTGTTGTAAGACCAGGAGAATATAGTCTACGTGGTGGCCTAATCGATTTATTTCCAATGGGCTCCGCCCTACCTTATCGCATTGATTTATTTGGGGACGAAATCGATCAAATTAGATCATTTGACCCAGATAGCCAAAGAAGTCTTTATCCAGTCCAAGAAGTTCGCCTGTTACCAGGTCACGAGTTTCCAATGGATGAGGCGGCTCGCACAGCTTTTCGCAGTCGTTGGCGTGAGGTCTTTGAGGGAGACCCCAGTCGATGTAGCATCTACAAAGATATAGGAACAGGTATCCCGAGTGCTGGCATTGAATCCTATTTACCCTTATTTTTTGATAATACCTCTACCGTTTTTGATTATTTACCCAAAGAAAAAGGGGCCGTTTGGATGGGTATTCATGGCGACCTAGAAATTCAAATTAGAGGCTTTTGGCAAGATACACAACAACGTTATAACTTCCTTAGCCATGACTCTTCTAGACCTGTTTTAGAGCCCAAACAGCTCTACCTACAGCTTGATGAATTATTTACTTTATTAAAACCATACGCACGACTGGCCCTTGAAAAACACACTCAGAATATTGATGGTTCTGATAATGAGTTAGATACTCGATTTTTACCTTTGCCAAACATCTCCATCAATCGCAAAGAACAAGATCCCATATCAAAACTTAGGCAACTTACCCAAACAAGCCCTTATCAATTACTCATTAGCGCTGATAGTCCAGGCAGACGCGAAACCATCCGTCAGCTGCTAGAAGAAAATGGTCTAAAAATACAGGTATCAGATAGCCTAAGTGACTTTTTAAACAGTCAAACATCTTTAGGAATCACCCATAGTGCTATACATGATGGCTTTGTATCTAAAGCTGCACAAATTGCCATCATTACTGAGTCAGAATTATTTGCAGCAAGTGCTAGAACACGCCGCAAAGGTAAGGACAAAGAAGCTAGCAATGTAGATACGCTTGTTCGAGACCTTTCTGAGCTAAAAGTTGGAGACCCAGTGGTTCACGCAGAACATGGTATTGGTCGATACCAGGGTCTCATTCTGCTAGACGTTGGTAATGGCGAAGAGGAATTTCTACATCTCCTTTATGCCCATGCTGCAACTTTATATGTACCTGTCCAGCAACTACAGCTTATTTCTCGTTATGCAGGAGCTGACCCTGATAGCGCCCCACTCCATCAATTAGGATCAGGTCAATGGGAGAAAGCCAAACGTAAAGCGGCTCAACAAATTAGAGACACAGCAGCAGAATTGCTTAACCTCTATGCAGCTAGAGCATTACGTCAAGGCCATGCATTTGAATTCTCTGCTCATGACTATGAAGCATTTTCCGAAAGTTTTGGCTTTGAAGAAACTGCAGACCAACAAGCAGCTATTGCAGCTGTGATTCAAGATATGACAAGTGGCAAACCAATGGATCGATTGGTTTGCGGTGATGTTGGCTTTGGCAAAACTGAAGTGGCTTTACGTGCAAGCTTCTTAGCCGTTATGGGCGGCAAACAAGTGGCCATCTTAGCCCCTACAACATTACTTGCAGAACAGCATGCTGAAACTTGGAAAAGCCGTTTTGCTGATTGGCCAGTAAAAATCGTTGAGCTTTCTCGATTTAAGACAACCAAAGAAATCAATGCTGCTTTAGATGCCATGGCTAGAGGTGAAGCAGATATTGTTATTGGCACCCACAAACTTTTTTCAGCAGACGTTAAATTCCCACGACTAGGGCTCGTGATCATTGACGAAGAGCATCGTTTTGGTGTGCGCCAAAAAGAGGCTCTCAAAACATTGCGGGCTGAAGTGGATATATTAACCTTAACCGCAACCCCAATCCCTAGAACATTGGGCATGGCGCTTGAAGGTCTGCGTGATTTTTCAGTCATAGCTACAGCTCCACAAAAACGCCTCGCCATTAAAACATTCGTACGACGCGAAAGTGACGGCATCATCAGAGAGGCAGTACTTCGTGAGATTAAACGTGGCGGACAAGTCTACTTCCTGCATAACGAAGTTGATACCATTGAAAACAGGAAACAATCTCTAGAAAAGCTATTACCTGAAGCTCGCATTGTTGTCGCCCATGGTCAAATGCATGAAAGAGACTTAGAGCGAGTGATGCGTGACTTCGTAACACAACGCGCAAACATATTACTGTGTACAACCATTATTGAAACAGGCATTGATGTGCCAACCGCTAATACCATCATCATGCACCGCGCCGACAAGTTTGGTTTAGCCCAACTTCATCAACTACGTGGGCGCGTTGGACGCTCACATCATCAGGCCTACGCCTACTTAACCGTACCCGACCCTGATGCATTAACTAAACAGGCCAAATTACGTCTCGAAGCTATTCAAGCAATGGAAGAACTTGGCTCTGGTTTCTATTTAGCTATGCACGATCTAGAAATTCGTGGAGCTGGGGAAGTTTTGGGAGACAAACAGTCTGGAGACATCTCTGAAATTGGCTTTCAACTCTATACAGAAATGCTCAACAAAGCTGTTAAGTCTCTTAAGAGCGGGAAAGAGCCTGACTTAATGGCGCCAATGGAAATCATTACGGATATCACCCTAGGAGTTCCGGCGCTACTCACCAATGATTACTGCCCAGATGTTCACGAGCGGCTATCACTATACAAACGCTTAGCGAGCGTTGAAAGCCATGAAAAATTAATTGAAATTAGAGAAGAATTGGTTGATCGCTTTGGTGAATTACCAGAGCAAGCGCAATCTCTATTCGAAACTCACCGCCTACGTTTAAACATGGCTCGTTTAGGCATCAAGAAAATTGACGCAAATCCAGTTCAGATTACTATTCAATTCATTCCTAACCCACCTATTGACCCAATTAAAATTATCCAATTAGTACAAACCAATAAACGAGTGCAATTGAATGGTCAAGATAAGCTCAAAATATTGCCATCTGATAAAGAAGCATTTATTAGTCTAGCCCAACGACTAGAAGCAATTCGTTACCTATTTAAGCACTTAGGCGATACTATCGCTAAAGACCCAACATAAGAGTTGATATGCAAATAGCCCTTTTTCACAAGACAAATATCCAGGAATCTTTGATTCGTGAAATTGAAAAATCTCACGCTGTTAAAGCTATTAACCAAAAAACGCCTAAAACAACCTTAATTGAGTTAAATGAAACTCTCAATATGACTCAAAGAGCTCATTTACGTCATTTGGGTGTTCTGCATGAAACTGATTTGGGATTTATACCCAAACATTTTCATTCATCACTGATCAAAGTTCTCGCAATGGATATGGATTCAACCATTATCAATATTGAATGTATTGATGAAATTGCTGACGCCGTTGGTAGAAAAAAAGAAGTTTCTGAAATTACAGAAGCTGCTATGCGCGGTGAAATTAAAGATTTTAGCGAAAGCTTACGCCGACGAGTAGCTCTACTGAAAGGGGCCCCTGCATCAGCACTTGAAAAAGTTTTCAATGAGCGCCTCCGATTAAATGAAGGTGCTAAAGAGTTAATTGCAAAAGCCCATCAAAAAGGTATTTATACCCTCCTTGTATCAGGTGGATTTACTTTCTTCACGGAAAAACTTCAAAAAGAGCTAAATCTTTCAGAAACTCACGCAAATCAATTGGAAATCGTTGATGGAAAATTAACAGGTAAAGTTGTTGGCAATATTGTTGATGGGGTAGCAAAAGCTGCTTATGTTGAGGCTTGTTGCATTAAGTTAGGCACTAATAAACATGCAGCTGTAACCATGGGTGATGGTTCTAATGATCTACAGATGATGCATGGTGCCGGTCTGTCGATTGGCTATAAAGCAAAACCTGTCGTGAAAGATCAGGCAGATATTGCTTTTGACCATGTTGATTTAGATGCCTGGTTAGATTTACTATAAACAGGTAATAGCCACCTACGGCTAACACTCGAAGGTGAAATAAAAAAGACCGCAAATGCGGCCTTTTTATATGGCATCAGTTAATCAAAGGCGCTCAAATATAACAGCGATACCTTGACCACCACCAATACACATAGTTACCAAAGCGTATTTACCACCCGTACGATGCAACTCATAAATAGCTTTTGTTGCAATGAACGCACCTGAACAACCAACTGGGTGACCCAAGGCAATCGCTCCACCGTTTGGATTAGTCTTAGCCATATCCAAACCTAAACCTTTAGACACAGCAATCGCCTGAGCAGCAAAAGCCTCATTTGACTCAACAACATCCATCTTGTCGATAGTCAAACCAGCACGTTGCAATGCAATCTTAGAAGCCGGAATTGGACCCTCACCCATAATATCGTTAGGAACCCCCGCTAAAGCATATGACACTAAACGAGCCATTGGTTTCTGACCTGACTTAGCTGCTGCCTCAGCAGAAGCCAACACAAAGAATGCCGCACCATCATTAATGCCTGAAGCATTACCAGCAGTAACAGAACCATCTTTCTTGAAAGCTGGCTTCATCTTACCTAAGCTTTCCATCGTTGTATTAGCTTTTACATGCTCATCAGTATCAAACACAACATCACCCTTACGTGTTTGCATAGTAATTGGCACGATTTGAGATTTAAAACGACCTTCAGCAATCGCAGCAGCAGCTCGACGATGAGACTCAACGGCTAATGCATCTTGCTCTTCACGACTGATATTCCATTTAGTTGCCAGGTTCTCAGCTGTAATACCCATATGGCCAGCACCAAATGGGTCAGTTAACGTGGCAACCATCATATCAATCATTTTCGTGTCGCCCATACGAGCACCCGTACGCATCGCAGGAGCTGCGTAAAGGCCTCGAGACATTACCTCCACACCACCACCGATACCATACTCACAATCGCCTAACATAATGGCTTGTGACGTTGTAACAATACCTTGTAAACCAGAACTACATAAACGGTTCACCGCCATAGCCACTGAATCCATTGGCAAACCAGCCTGAATTGCTGCTACACGAGCAACATACGGAAAACGGCTTTCTGTTGGAATACAGTTACCAACAGTTACATAATTAATCTGTTTAGGGTCAACGCCAGAACGGTTCACAGCTTCTTTCATCACTGTGCCAGCCAACTCTGAAGGCTCCATACCGCTTAAAGAACCACCAAAACCACCAATAGCAGAACGAACTGCACTTAATACAACAACATCACGTGCCATCTGGAACTCCCTTAATCACTTTTAATTAATAGAAAAAACTAGTCTGTAGGGCTAATCTTACGAGTAACTGTCTGAAAGCGTCTATTAGGGCTTACTAGGGGTATTTACCCATAAAAACCTTAAAAATACCAATACAACGAACCTCACAAACCCTATTTATAACTGGGCAATCAAATCATGCCCTTGGGTACCAACCACTGTAGCCTTCACAAATTCCCCCACCCGATAACGCTTAGAAATTTTATCGGTTGGTAATAAATGAACAAGCCCGTCTATTTCAGGCGCGTCCGACTGACTACGCCCAACACCCCTTGAGCCATTGACTGAATCGACTAAAACGCGAATACGCTTGCCTACTTTGGCTTCCAATAGCTTTGCCGAAATCTCTTCAGCCACCGCCATAAATCTCGCCTGTCGCTCTTCACGCACCTCATCAGGCAAGGCACCCTCTAACTCATTAGCTTTAGCACCTTCGACTGGTGAATAAGCAAAACAACCCGCACGATCAATCTTTGCTTCACGCATGAACTCCAACAAATAGGCAAATTCAGCTTCTGTTTCACCAGGGAAACCCGCAATAAAAGTACTGCGAATTGTTAGATCTGGGCAAGCAGATCTCCAGGCCATGATGCGATCTAAATTTTTCTCACCACTGGCTGGACGTTTCATTCTCTTTAAAACATCTGGGTGTGCATGCTGCATAGGTATATCCAAATAAGGCAACACACCACTTCCTTCATCGGAAAATTGAGCCATTAAGGGCAAAATATCATCGACGTGTGGATATGGGTAAACATAATGTAAACGTACCCATGCATCATGTTGACGGGCAAGCTTACCCAGTGCTTCGACCATATCAAATAATTTAGCCTTAACGGGACGACCATCCCAAAAGCCAGTTCGATACTGAACATCAACACCATAGGCACTAGTGTCTTGGGAAACCACTAACAACTCTTTAACACCAGCCTCAAATAGATGCTGCGCCTCTAACAAGACCTCGCCAATTGGCCTAGAAACCAAATCACCGCGCAAGCTTGGAATGATGCAAAAGGTACAACGATGATTACAGCCTTCAGAAATCTTTAGGTACGCATAATGCTTGGGCGTTAACTTAACTCCAGCAGCAGGCACTAAATCTGTAAATGGATCATGTGGCTTCGGTAAATGCTCATGTACCACAGCCAACACCTCATCAGTAGCGTGAGGCCCTGTCACCGCCAGCACTTTAGGATGAACTGAAGTAACCACATCAGAACCATCAATATTTTTTTTAGCTCCCAAGCAACCAGTAACAATTACCTTACCGTTCTCAGCTAAAGCTTCTCCAATTGCATCAAGACTTTCTTGAACTGCAGAATCAATAAAGCCGCAAGTATTAACCACGACTAAATCAGACCCACTGTAATCTTTAGCTATTTCATAGCCCTCAGCACGCAATTGAGTAACGATGCGCTCGGCATCAACCAAAGCCTTGGGGCACCCCAAGGAAACAAAACCAATTTTTCCGCTCAATTATTTATCGCTCTTTGTAGGTGGTGCAAAAGGAAACCCGCTAAACACGTTAGCTTGATCCTTCATCTTTTCTTGCATTTGAGCAAATAAATTTTTGCTCTGCTCCACGTAATTACCCATCACATTTTGCATCATTGGGTTTTGCATGTTCATAAATTGAGCCCAACTCTCAGGGGTAATATTGACACCACCTTGTTTAGATTGTTCAGCAAATTGGGTTTGCATATCAATAAACGACTGAATATTTTTTTCCAAATATCCACCCACCAAACCTTGCATTGAATGACCATAAAAACGAATCATTTGAGAGAGCATCGGCGTTGTGAATAAAGGCACACCACCAGCCTCTTCTTCCAAAATAATTTGTAACAAAATAGCTCGGGTTAAATCTTCTTCTGTCTTAGCATCAACAACTTTAAACTCCTCTTGAGCCAAAACAAGATCTTTAACGTCGGACAATGTGACATAAGCACTAGTTTGTGTGTCATATAAGCGACGATTAGGATATTTCTTAATCGTACGAACGCCACCAGATTTAGCAGATTGTTTTTTAGTAACCATAGTAATTAATTAGGGCTTGAATACCCACATTGTATGTGTAAATTCAAGCCCTCATGCTGCTTCGCAACAATACACCCCATTTTGAGGCAAATTGATGCTTAGCCCATATGCAAACCACCGTTTAATGAGAAGTCTGCACCCGTTGAGAAACCACCTTGATCAGAAGCTAACCAAGATACGATAGAGGCAATCTCATCTGGGGTACCCAAACGCTTAACAGGAATTGTAGAGATAATTTTCTCCAAAACATCTTCACGAATTGCTGTCACCATATCAGTACCAATATAACCAGGAGACACTGTATTAACAGTTACACCCTTAGACGCAGTTTCTTGGGCTAAAGACATAGTGAAACCATGGATACCAGCTTTAGCTGTCGCATAGTTAGATTGGCCAAATTGCCCCTTCTGACCATTAACAGATGAAATATTAATAACACGACCCCAGCCAGCATCAACCATGCCATCAATGACCTGTTTTGTTACGTTGAATAAAGAGTTCAAGTTGGTATCGATAACCGCTCTCCAATCTTCTGGGGTCATCTTACGAAATACTGTATCGCGAGTAATACCAGCATTGTTCACAAGTACATCAACTTTACCGTGCTCTGCTTTAACTTTTTCAAAAGCAGCAACAGTACTTGCCCAATCGCCAACGTTACCTTCTGATGCAACAAAATCAAAACCTAAAGCTTTTTGCTGAGCCAACCATTTATCTTTACGCGGTGAATTAGGACCACAACCAGCGATGACCTTAAAACCATCTTTAGCCAAACGCTGACAAATAGCGGTACCGATACCACCCATACCACCTGTTACATACGCTACTTTCTGACTCATGCTGCTTCTCCTGTTATCGAATACAACTAATAAATATTTACAACTTTTAAAAAATTAATCTTTAGCTTTCTCTTTTACATAACTACCTGGTGCTGGCTCAATCGCTTTGTATTTGCCACCACCATATGATTTAGGCGCTGCTTTTTGCTTACCACCCAATGGCGCCAACCAACCTGCCCAATCAGGCCACCAACTACCCGCAATTTCTTTAGAGCCATCAAACCAAGCATCAGCTGTAGCAGGCAATTTGGCATTTGCCCAGTAATTACGTTTTTTCTTAGCTGGTGGATTAATAACACCTGCAATATGCCCAGATGCACCCAAGACAAAGTGTACTTTTGCACCTTTTAGGAGTTTGACGGACTCATAAGCAGACCACCAAGGAACAATATGATCTTCTCTTGACGCATATAGATAAACGGGACATTTAATTTTTCCTAAATCAATCTTTTCACCGCAAACTGTTAAGCGACCTGGAATCTTCAATTCATTTTGCAAATACATATGACGGAGATACCAAACATACATGGCACCTGGCAAATTCGTGGAATCACCATTCCAATACAACAAATCAAATGGTGGGGGTGAATTACCTTTTAAATAACTATCTACTACGTAATTCCAAACCAAATCATTGGGTCGCAAGAATGAGAACGTATTAGCCAGCTCTACGCCACGCAACATACCGCACTTGCCATTTTTGCCACCAATGGTGTTTTCACGTAACTGAACTAAAGTTTCATCAACAAAAACATCCAAGATGCCTGTGTCTGAGAAATCTAGTAATGTCGTCAAAAGAGTTAAGCTAGCAGCTGGATGAATATCTCTTGCAGCTAAGACAGCTAATGCTGTTGTTGTGATTGTTCCACCTACACAGAAACCTAAAATATTAATTTGTTTCTGGCCGCTGATATCTTGAACAGTTTCGATAGCTTTAATAGCGCCATCACCGATGTAATCATCCCAAGTCGTATCGGCCATGCTTGGATCTGGATTCTTCCAAGAAACCAAATAAACCGTATGTCCTTGCTCCACTAAATAACGAACCACCGAGTTATCTGGCTGCAGATCAAGAATGTAGTATTTGTTGATACAAGGCGGAATCATTAAATAAGGGCGCTCATACACCTTTGCCGTTAAAGGCTTGTACTGAATGAGCTGGAAGAGATCACATTGGAAAACAACAGCACCTTCGGTCGTTGCCATATTTTTTCCAACTTCAAAAGCAGTCTCATCTGTCTGAGATACCTTGCCCTTACCTAAATCTTGAAGTGCATTCAAAATACCAGTGCGAAGTGACTCACCCTTGGTATCCAATAAACGCTGAATAGCATCAGGATTAGTCGCCAAAAAATTTGAAGGGGACATCGCATCAATCATTTGCTCAGTTGTAAAGCGAATACGCTGACGAACTTTAGCTTCCGCCTCAACAGCATCAGCTAAATTAAGCAAGTGTCGAGAGTTTAATAAATAAAAATTAACAGTAGCTTGGTTCCATGGACTCTTCCATGCATCACTAGAAAAACGGCGATCCTTAATTTCTACACCAGCCGGATTTAACCAAAGAGCTGCCAAATCTTTCGCATACTGTTGCTCAATTTCAACCAACTTCTCTGGCGGAATTAAAGCCATATGCTGCGGAGCGAGGCTGGGACCTGGGCCGAAGCCTTGCATGTTCACCATAGAATTTCCTAAATAATTATTAAAAACTTATCCCTACAGCTACATTCTGAGGTGTTATGCAGGAATTAGTTATAAGAATTAACCCTATCTTAAACTTCCTCCAAACTTACGAACTTATGATGATTAAGAAGGGTTGAGCCAAATAAAACTAGCCATACGACCAGTCTGTTGAGTTCTTCTGTAAGAGTAAAACCTCTGGTCCAAATAAGTACATTCAGCACCACTGGCAACCTCAGTAATACCCAATCTAGCAAGCCGCTGCTTTGCTAACTTATATAAATCTGCTAAGTATTTGCCTTCCTTGCCTAGTGGCTCAAAAGCTAAATCATCTTCAGGGAATAGCTGAATAAAAGCCGCCCTAACCTCAGACCCTACCTCAAACGCTGTAGGACCTATCGCGGGTCCTAAATACGCCCTGAAATTAGATGCGTCAGAATCCCCAACCTTTTTCAACATAGCACTAACAATCTGCTCTACAACGCCTGCACACAAACCCCTCCACCCAGCGTGAGCAACGCCAACCACTCTAGCATTCCAATCGCATAACAATACAGGCAAACAGTCTGCTGTCATGACGCCCAAAACGCGCCTAGGCACCGTTGTAACAGCAGCATCTGCAACAGGCACATGATCCGAATGCCACTGATCCGCATCGAATACCTCAACCCCATGAACTTGAGTTAACCAGACAGGCTGAGAAGGCAATACTGCCTGCAACATAGATCGGTTAGCTAGTACATCAACGAGGTCATCCCCCACATGCAAAGCTAAATTAAATTCATCATAAGGTGGCAAACTGCGGCCGCCAAAACGAGTAGTGATACAAGTCTTTACTCGCTCCTGTGCCTGCCCCCCAAGCGGCCAAGGGGGATATAAATATGAATTAGACATCCAATGCATCCCAATCAGGCCAAAGCTGATCTTTTGCAAAACCTAATGCCAAACCTAAATCTTCCATATCTTTTGGTAAATGAGCCGTCCAAATCATTGACTCTCCTGTTTTAGGATGTTTAATTCCCAAGACAGCCGCATGCAACGCTTGACCAGGTCTTGTAAATTCAAGCTGATGAGCATCAACAGGAAGCCTCTTCTTATAAACAGGATCGCCTAATAAAGGATTGCCCAAAGACTCTAAATGCACACGAATTTGATGGGTTCGCCCCGTCTCTAAGCGACAAGCGATTAAAGATATTTTGGCTCCACCAAACTCCACCATACCCAACGGATGTACATGGGTCACAGCAGGTTTACTGGCCGACCCTGTCATCAATGCCATTTTTAACCTATCCCTTGGATCCCTGCCAATTGAGGCATGAACTGTTTGAGCCTTAACCAAACCCCATGCAAAAGCCAAATAACGCCTCATAACTTGCCTAGACTGCAACTGCCTCACTAAATCAGTTTGAGCTTCTAAAGTCTTAGCGACCATTAATAGACCAGATGTATCCTTGTCTAATCGATGAACGATGCCAGCTCTAGGCACCTCTGAAATCTCTGGATAGTGAAATAACAAGGCATTCAGCAAGGTTCCTGACCAATTACCTGCCGCGGGGTGAACCACCATGCCTGCAGGCTTATGAATCACTAATAGCTCAGAATCCTCGTAAACAATATCCAAAGGGATATTTTCGGCCACATAAGCCTGTTCCTCTGCGGTGGGCTGAGGCAAAACCTCAATTAACTCCCCAGCCTTCGCAGAATGACGAATTTTTAGCTTTTGACCAGCTGAAGTAACAAAACCAGCCTCAATCCAAGATTGCAATCGATTACGTGAATGTTGAGGAATTAATTGGGCTAGAACCTTATCCAAACGTTCACCAGACAATATATCTGGTACAACAACTGTAATAAGTTCTTCCTCATCGATATAATCTGATGCATTGATTTCTGGAGAATCTGGTAATGCCAAAATTTTGGGCCCTTCCTTGTATGAACATCGCTAGTTTAAGTCGCATTTCTATTCGCCTAGCATCACCTTTAGCTTTAGCCTGTATTGTGACATCAACCGGCCTCTTATCAGGTTGCGCAGGGGATCCTACTGATGAAACAGCAGGCTGGTCTCAAAATAAACTCTATACCGAAGCAAAAGACGCTATGGATGGAGGGGACTACCCAAAATGCGTTAAATACTTTGAAAAATTAGAAGCTCGCTATCCTTTTGGCCCATATGCACAACAATCACAAATTAACGTCGCATATTGCCACTGGAAAGATGGTGAGTTAGCTCAAGCAATTCCTGCTGTTGATCGCTTCATCCAGCTTCACCCAGGACACCCCAATATTGATTACGCCTATTATCTAAAAGGCTTAATTACTTTTAATGACAATATGGGCTTCCTTGGAAAATTAACCGGCCAAGACTTAAGTGAACGTGACCCTAAAGCTGCGCGAGATGCTTTTGAAGCCTTCAAAATATTAACTACTCGCTATCCCGATAGCACGTATACACCCGATGCTTTAGATCGCATGCGTTATATCGTAAATGCCTTAGCGGATAGCGATGTGAATACCGCTCGTTATTATTTCCGACGTGGTGCCTACTTAGCTGCTGTTAATCGCGCGCAACGTGCCATGACAGACTATGATCGTGCACCAGCTATCGAGGAAGCTCTATACATTCTTTATAAATCTTATGATGCTTTAGGCATGAAAGACTTGAGTAATGATGCGCTACGTGTCTTAAAGCTAAACTATCCTCAAAGCAAAATTACTGAAACTGGGAAGCGCACCAATACAGAAGATACCACTCCGCCATGGTGGCAAATTTGGCGCAAATAAAACCAGTTCTTGCATCATAAAAATTATGTAATAAAAAAGAGGGCTTTCCCTCTTTTTTATGATGCTTTCACTTTAACCAGAATTAATCAACAATAGAACGCTTCACTCGCGGTGCTACTGCGCATAAAAGCTCATACCCAATCGTGCCAGCAGCTTGAGCGACACGATCAACCGGTAAATAATCACCCCACATCTCAACGACAGTTCCAATATCAGCATGTGGCATATCGGTCACATCAATCGTTATCATATCCATGGATACCTGACCGGCTATTGGGCAAATTTGACCACTTTCCAACCCCTGTTTACCCGACACCCAAACAGGCGTCCCATCTGGCGCATGCCTTGGATAACCATCCGCATAACCACAAGCAATTACAGCAATACGTATAGGTACATCTGTTTGATAACGAGCCCCATAACCCACCGCATCCCCCGCTTCCAAATGTTGAATAGCGATAATTTGCGTACGAAGGCTCATGACTGGCTTTAATTTTGCATGTTCAATATCTTCATACTTACCTGAAGGAGATGCCCCATACAACATAATCCCAGGACGAATCCAATCAGACTGAACTATATGGTGATGCCATAAAATAGCTGCGGAGTTAGATAAAGATGTTTCTCCCGGCAACCCTTCAATTGCTTGACTAAACACCTCCAACTGCATATCCACACTCGGTTGCTTATCCACATAATCGGCATTAGCAAAATGCGTCATATGAGCCACTTGATAGCCGGCCGAATGCAAGCGATGAAAAACTTCACGATACACCTCAGGCTCAAAACCCAAGCGATTCATACCCGTATTCATTTTCATGAATACCCGCATAGCCATTGGCTTAGATGACTGCTTAGCCTCTGCGAGATTCTCTAACCAATCGACCTGATCTAAATGATGTACAACACAATCACAACCCAAATCAATCGCAGTAAAAACATCCTCTTGGCTAAATAACCCCTCTAATAACAAAATTGGCTTCACCCACCCCTGCTCCCGAAGAATAGATGCTTCCGCAAGATCCAACAAAGCTAAACCATCAGCCTGAATAAGAGCAGAATTCACCATCACCAAGCCATGTCCATAAGCATTAGCCTTCACCACCGCCCATATTTTCGAGGTTGGCATGATTTCCCGGACACGTTGCAAGTTATGACGCAAGGCATCAGAATTTAAGAGGGCATGTATCGGTCTAGACAGAGTTTTCTCACTTTCGTGTTTTAATGACACTTCATAACTGAATTGTACGAATGAAACCAGGTTTTTACACAATTATGGCGGCGCAATTTTTTTCGTCGCTTGCCGATAATGCATTGCTTATTGCAGCAATAGCATTACTTTACCAACTTCAGGCTCCAGCCTGGATGACTCCTCTTTTAAAACTCTTCTTCGTCCTATCTTATGTTGTACTTGCAGCTTTTGTAGGCGCATTTGCTGACTCAAGGCCTAAAGGCAATGTAATGTTTCTAACCAACAGTATAAAAATTATTGGTTGTTTAGCGATGCTCTTTAGCGCTCACCCCCTTATGGCATATGCCATAGTAGGACTTGGCGCGGCAGCCTACTCTCCTGCTAAATATGGCATTTTGACTGAATTACTACCTCCAGAAAAATTAGTAGCTGCCAACGGTTGGATTGAGGGTCTAACTGTAGGATCAATTATTTTAGGGACTGTCTTTGGTGGAATGCTTATTTCCAACCAAATTTCAACATTTTTACTATCTTTTGATTTCCCATTTATCGATACCAGCATTGATACAGCCCCTGAAGCAGCCATATGTATCATTGCATTTATCTACCTAATTGCAGCTGCATTTAATTTAAAAATACCCGATACAGGTGTTAAATACCCAAAACAGGGAAAAAATCCTATTCAACTTATCAAAGATTTTGAATACTGCTTCACCACTCTTTGGAAAGATCGTCTAGGACAAATTTCTCTGGCAGTAACCACACTCTTCTGGGGGGCTGGTGCCACGCTTCAATTTATCGTTCTTAAATGGGCTGAATCAGCACTTGGCATGACTCTTTCTGAGGGCGCCATCTTGCAAGCGGTTGTCGCGTTTGGCGTGGCGGGTGGCGCAGTATGGGCAGCATGGAAAGTACCACTTAAAAAATCACTTGATGTACTCAAATATGGCGTCATGATGGGAGCTCTTGTCATGCTCATGGCCATTTTCAAGAAAGATCTCCTGCTTCATATTGATATAAATTTTGGCATTTTTCAGATACCACTCTATTTGCTTGTAACTTATATCTTCCTTATCACCATTGGCTGGATGTCTGGTTTTTTCGTTGTTCCCATGAATGCCCTCCTACAGCATCGAGGCCATGTTCTTTTATCTGCGGGACACTCTATTGCTGTACAAAACTTCAATGAAAATCTTTCTGTACTAGCGATGCTTTGCATCTACTCTTTACTCATATGGCTGAATGTTCCGGTCACCATTGTCATATTAATTTTTGGTAGCTGTGTTTGTCTTCTGATGCTAAAAATCATGAGTTGGCACGAAAGAAACCAAAGTGAATATGACTCACTGCATCTGATCGGTGAACAGAAACACTAATCCGCACAACTGCACACAACCCTTCCAATAATAAGGGCATTACGAATAGTTAAAAATGCTATCGTAAATCCAACATCCATTAAAAAAATATTTACATGATTGACTTTCTACTAGACCCTAACACGATCATTGCTTTTTTCACTTTGGCAGCTCTAGAAATCGTTTTAGGTATTGATAACATCATTTTTATAAGCGTATTAGCCAATCGTCTACCCCACAACATGCGTGATCGCGTGAGGCGCCTAGGCTTACTTTTCGCATTAGTAACAAGAGTCCTCCTTCTTTTGAGTCTCAGTTGGGTAATGGGATTAACAGCGACACTCTTTACCCTATTCAATCAGGATATTAGCGGCAGAGACCTTATTCTTTTATTGGGCGGATTATTTTTATTATGGAAAGCCTCAAAAGAAATCTATCTTGAAGTAGAGGCTGCAGAAGAAACATCAGACGAAATATCTAGCACTACCGAAAAAGCCAATTCGGCCAAAGTATTTTGGTCTGCCGTCATCCAAATTGGAATTTTAGATATTGTTTTTTCTTTGGACAGCGTCATTACGGCCGTAGGACTCGTTGATGATATCTCCATCATGATTGCAGCTGTTCTCGCTTCTGTTGCAGTTATGTTGTTTGCGGCAAAACCGATTGGGGACTTCGTTCACCATCACCCATCCATTAAAGTTCTAGCCTTATCATTTTTAACGATTGTTGGCTTAGTGTTGATTGCCGAGAGCATGGATGTTCATATCCCCAAAGGATATGTTTACTTTGCAATGGCATTCTCTCTAACAGTTGAATTCTTAAATATTCGAGCCCGCACGAAGAAAAATAAATTATCCGACTAAAGAGCGCGCCAAAATAAGGTCTTGCCAAGCGCGGGCCTTATCCGCAGGTTTTTTTAAAAGATGGTCTGGGTGATAACTCAACACAAGGGGTAACTCTTCCCCATTTATCTCGAGTGAATGAACAGCACCTCTTAACTCATCGAATGGTTCTTGCAATTGCAATAACTTCTTCCCCTGCTCAACACCCATCGCAACAAGCACTTGTCCAAAAACTTGACCAGAAAGAGCTTCAGCACTAGTTATCAATTGAATATCTGCCCGTTTTAACATTAAAGATGCCAACATCTTATCGAACAAAATATTTGCATCACCACTTAATTGATCAACAATAAAAGTCCAAACCACATGGTCCCCAGTAGCAACACTTTCATCTTGAGAGCTAATTTTTGAGGGGACCGCTTGAGATTCAATATCGTCAGAAGCTACTACCCACGTACTAATACCCATCGCATTTAAATAATCAATTTGACTCACTACAAATCACTCTTTCTTTAAGTCTTTCATCATGACCTTAGCATCTTCTCTTACCCCATCATGAGCTGGGTAATACTCCTTGCGTATGCCAACCTGACAATATCCTAATTTCTCATACAAGCCAATAGCTTGCTTATTACTGAACCGCACCTCTAAAAATATTTTAAAAAGCTCTCTACTAATGGCTAAATCTTCGACAGTCTGCAGAATTCTCTCGGCAAGACCTCGTCGACGGTATAAAGGGTTAACAGTAATATTTAATAAATTTAGCTCATCAACGCCAGGCATTAAAACGCAGTACGCTAGCAAGGGATCTTTTTCATCATCTTCCTCAGCTAGCTCTCGCAAACAATAAGCCCAATAACCTGCTGTTAAAGAATCTGTAAAATTACCTTTAGTCCAAGGAGCCACATGACTCAAGTCTTCAAGAGCTATCACATCATCTAAATCACGGACTGCCATTGGCAATAAACGCATCTGCAGCACCTATCATCCTTGGCTATTTTGAGCACGCTCAGCAATCGTTTGAGCCACCTTATCTCGAACATAAATGGGCTGCAGATCCATAGCACTAACTTGAAGACCTTTTCGTAAAGCATCCAAGCCCAATGTAGCAATTGATCTAGCATGAGGAACCACTAATGCATCAACAGCTATAGCTTGCGACATCAAATTTGACATAGCTTCTGGATAAGCAGTGACTGCATTACCTAATAAATAAAAACCCGATGAAGGCGGCTCTACTGTCTCAGGGGCGGATAAATAGATATCACCCAAGCAAACTGGTAAGCCATCTGCAGATACTTCATAACTAGCCCAGTAAACCTCATTCATTCTGGCATCAGTTGCAACAAGTAAGTGCGCTCCTGAAGGAATATTAAGGGAACGAATACCCTCTAATGCAACTGCATCCAAACAAATAACCGGTAGACAAGGCAAATCGCCGCCCAAAGCCATACCTTGACCAATACCCACACCAATACGAATGCCTGTAAAGGCCCCAGGACCTATACCAACGGCAATACCTTCTAAATCTCTAAAACTTAGCTGGGCCTCATCTAATAAGGCCTCCACCCAATCTAGGGCATGCTGGCTAGATTCTGGGCCAAGGTTCTCATGACGTACTAAAGAAAAAGGAGCTTCTTGCCCATGAGCAGAAACTCCTCCAAATTGAACCAAAGCCACAGAACACCATTGTGTTGAGGTGTCGATGGCCAAAATGGTCAATTAAATCTCCTCGTACAAAGGTAACGTCAAGAACTCTTCAAATTTCTCGCTAGTACTCATCGTGTCAAAAATCTCAGCTGCACGATCCCAATGACCAGTTGCACCTGAAGCTTTTACTTTAGGAAGTTCTTCAGCAATTAACTGACGGACCAACTCTGCAGTTACCTTTGTACCATCTTCCAATTTACCTTTTGGAGAACGGATCCATTGCCATACTTGTGAACGACTAATCTCAGCAGTTGCTGCATCTTCCATCAAGTTATGAATAGGTACACATCCATTACCAGCTAACCATGCGCCCAAATAATGAATACCGACATTGATATTCATACGCAAACCCGCCTCAGTAATTGGTGTTTCTGGCTGGAAATCCAATAACTGCTCAGCAGTCACATTAACTTCTGGCTTTTGCTTATCAAATTGATTCGGTCTATCACCCAACACCGCCTTAAATTCAGCCATAGCAGGCTCAACTAGACCTGGATGAGCAACCCAACCACCGTCATAGCCATCTGTTGCATCACGCTTCTTATCATTAATAATGCCTTGCATAGCAATCGCATTTTTTTCCGGGTCATTCTTAATAGGAATTAAAGCGCTCATACCACCCATAGCTGGTGCGCCACGCTTATGACATGTCTTCAACAACAATAATGCATAAGCACGCATAAATGGGGATGTCATTGTCACTTTGGCGCGATCTGCCAAACAGAAATTTTTATCCACTTTAAATTTCTTGATACAAGAGAAAATATAGTCCCAACGGCCAGCATTTAAGCCAGCGCTATGCTCACGCAACTCGTAAAGGATCTCATCCATTTCAAAGGCAGCCAAAATGGTTTCAATCAACACAGTCGCTTTGATCGTCCCACGTGGCAGACCAATCTCATCTTGAGCCATGCAGAAAATATCATTCCACAAACGCGCTTCTAAATGACTTTCCATTTTTGGCAAATAGAAAAACGGGCCAGCGCCACGAGCAATTTGCTCTTTAGCGTTATGAAATAAGAACAAAGCAAAATCAAAAATACCACCTGAAATACGCTGACCATCAATAGTTACATGTTTTTCATCCAAATGCCAACCGCGTGGACGCACTTGCAATGTAGCAATCTTGTCATTTAATTTATAAATTTTGCCATTTTGTTCTAAAGACAACTCGCGACGAACGGCCTTTTTCATATTAATTTGACCTTGAATTTGATTCGTCCAGCTTGGGCTATTTGAATCTTCAAAATCAGTCATATAAGAGTCTGCACCTGAATTGAAAGCGTTGATCACCATTTTCGCTTCAACAGGGCCAGTAATTTCAACTCGACGACATTGCAACGCTGCAGGAATTGGCGCAACTTTCCAATCACCCTCGCGAATATGTTTTGTTTCAGCTAAAAAGTCAGGTCTCTCGCCTGCATCTAAACGCTTAGTACGTTCAACACGGGCTTTTAGCAATTCTTGGCGACGTGGCTCAAAAGCACGGTGCAACTTAGCGACTAAGGCTAAAGCTTCTGGGGTCAAAATTGTGGCAAATTCTGGGGTAATTTCGGCATTAATTGCCATACCTTGGGGCAAATTAGACATTAAAGCTCCTGAAAAAACAAATAGTTAGAGATTTAGCAAACAAATTACAAATTTGTTAAACCTCTATTATGCCTTTTCCATAAAAAATGTCCCAAACAACTCCTAAGAGCTCATTTGGGACATCAGTTATGACGCCTAAAATTAACCTAAAGCTGCAATTACCTCTGGCGGAGCTTGCACCAATTCAATCAAAACACCCTCCCCACCAATTGGAAATTCATCATTTCCTTTTGGATGCAAAAAGGTAATGTCATATCCTGCCGCACCTTTACGAATACCGCCAGGAGCAAAACGAACTCCCTGAGCAGTTAACCACTCAACAGCTAAGGGTAAGTTATCCACCCATAAACCAATATGATTCAAAGGAGTTGCATGAACAGCCGGTTTTTTTTCAGGATCGATAGGCTGCATCAAATCAACTTCAACCTTATAAGGGCCCTTACCCATAGCACAGATATCCTCATCCACGTTTTCACGTTCTGACTGAAAGGTGCCAGTAACTGCGAGGCCAAACATCTCAACCCACAACTTCTGAAGTTTCGATTTATCTGGACCACCAATAGCAACCTGCTGGATACCTAATATTTTGAATGGTTTTGTCATAAGAACACCTTACTCAAAACGCAAGATAGGTTGATCGACAGCTAGGCTCTCACCTTTGGCAGCCATCACTTCAGCCACTACACCATCTTGAGCCGCGACTAAAACGTTTTCCATCTTCATAGCTTCAATAGCAGCTAAACGTTGGCCTGCCTCAACTTTCTGACCAACTGTCACAGCAACATCCACCAATAAACCTGGCATTGGAGAAAGTAAGAATTTAGACATATCAGGCGGTTCTTTGAAAGGCATCAGTTTTTGCATCTCAGCGCCTCTCATAGTCAACACCAAGCTATCTACGCGCACACCATCAAATTGAATACGGTAGAACAAACCATTGCGATCTAGCTGGGCGGAAATTTCTTTTCCATTCACAACAGCGTTGTAAACGATATTTCCAGGAGTCCAATCTGTGTCAATGGCGTACACCTGACCACCTACTGTTACCTCATAGCCTCTAGCTGTCTCTTCCACAGAAGTTGACACATAATCCATCTTGCCAGGCTCACCAGAACCCACGACAAACTCATGAGGAATCTTTACCTCATGACCTTCTAATTGCCCATAAATACCGGCAGCACGATCCAAATAACGGCGATGAATCGCAGTTGCTAAAGCATCCATCAAACCAGGATCACTCGCTTTAACATCACTTGCGCGGAACCCATGTGGAAATTCTTCAGCAATAAATCCTGTATTGAAATCACCAGAAATAAAGCGAGGATGCTGCATCAAGGCAGATTGGAAAGGGATGTTTGAATGGA
>Ga0213922_1000158_pt1 | contig 39062 bp, 33 predicted proteins | sample McNCre2917MG_FD_165060 | JGI IMG/M metagenome (GOLD analysis project Ga0213922, IMG submission 165060) | Freshwater microbial communities from McNutts Creek, Athens, Georgia, United States - 29-17 MG | ecosystem: Environmental > Aquatic > Freshwater > Creek | place: USA: Georgia | collected... | reverse complement strand
CAGCGGGTTTTGCGCTGAATGTAGACATAGTTAAATCCTAAAAGGAGAGTTGGTTTGTAGGGTCCTTTTCCACGGTCGGCGTTCTTCTGTTGAGAACCTCTTAGGTGGGATGTGCTCTTTGCAAAGCCTCTGCCGCGGGACCACTCGAACGCTGCAGAGCCAAAGATTATAAGCAAAATCAAGCGCTTAGCGCAAATTTGCTCCAAACAAGGTGATTTGGCGGGTTACCATCCCATTCATGTTCAGTTATCGCCACGCTTTTCACGCCGGAAACCACGCCGACGTCCTCAAACACCTCACTTTGATTGCCACTTTGAAGCATTTGATGCACAAAGACGCAGGCATTCAGTTTGTGGACACGCACGCAGGTGCTGGCCTATACCGCTTGGACGGTGACTATGCTGAAAAAAGTGGCGAAGCGGCTGAAGGCATTTTGAAGGTGCTCAACCTCAAAGGCCCTGCTGCACTGACCGACTACCTAGAGATGGTCGCCAGTTTCAACGCAAAAGGTAGCCACAAAATTTACCCAGGTTCGCCATTCATCATCCACAAGCTGCTGCGCCACGAAGCGCGCGATCGCTTGAAATTGTTTGAACTGCACCCCACTGACCACAAATCACTTACTGGCAATGTGCAGCAACTCGAAGCAGGCCGCACGGTCAGCGTGACACGCGCGGATGGCTTTGAGTCGCTCAAAGCCCTGCTGCCACCACCTTTGTCGAGCACGGGTTCGCGCCGGACCTGCGTGTTGATTGACCCAAGCTACGAAATCAAGAACGACTACTACCGTGTGATTGATTGCATTCAAGACAGCTTGAAGCGCTTTGCCACCGGCACCTACATCGTGTGGTACCCCATCGTGCCACGCCCTGAAGCGCACGACTTGCCACGCAAGCTCAAAGGCCTGTGCGGTCAGGCAAAAAAGCCATGGCTGCATGCCACCTTGGCGATTGGCCGCGAAACGGGCAGCAAAGACGCAGGCTTAAGCGCCAGCGGCATGTTCATCGTCAACCCGCCGTTCACCCTGAAGCCGCTGCTCAACGAAGCACTGCCCGTGGTGGAAGAGGCTTTGGCGCGCGGCCCAGGTCGCGGCTGGGTGGTGGAGTCGGGTGGCTAATTTTCTTGTTTTCCCAAATAAAAAAGGCCTCGCAATGCGAGGCCTTTTTGCTTGGTCAAGCTAATGCTTAGAAGCGGTAGCCAACGCCCACGCCGACCAAGACTGGGTCGAGTTTCAAAGTGCCAGCCTTACTTCCGTTGTTGTAAACATCAGTTTTGATGTAGACCTTCTTGACATCAAAGTTCAATGAAACTTGCTTTGTCAAAGGCACATCAACACCCGCTTGGAAAGCAGCACCAAAACTGTTGCTATCCAAGTTGTAACCTGTACTCAAGTGATCAGCTGTGATCTTTGTGTAATTAACACCTGCCCCCAAATAAGGCTTAAATCCAGAAAAATCAGTGAAGTGATATTGAAGGGTCAATGTAGGTGGCAAGTGTTTAAAAGTGCCAAATGCACCACCATTCAGCGATACAGCTTGACTTTGCGGCACTGTGAGAATTAGTTCAGCAGCCACGTTTTTATTCAAGAAGTAACTCACGTCAACTTCACCGATCGTTTTGTCATTGACCGTCAACCCTGCAATCGTGGAATCATTTGCCATGTTCAAGTTCACGGCACGCACACGTACCAACCATGGCGACTCTTGAGCGGCAACAGAACCAGCGACCAACATGCCGACAGCGGCTGCGATGAGAATTTTTTTCATTTTTGCTTCCTTAAACTCGGGTCTATTCCCGTGCTGTTGATTTCACAGCGATCAAGGAAGCAAAGCATTGACCCCGATCAAACCCTTAGACAAAGGTGTTTGATGAAGATCAAGCTATTGCCCGTTAGGCAATCAAGCCTAGGTTTTGACAAATAGACAAGGTCGCCGCACTTTGATTCATGCTGTAGAAATGCAGCCCAGGCGCGCCCCCCGCACGCAATTGCTCGCACAGGTCCGTCACCACTTCCAAGCCAAAGGCTTTGATAGAAGCGATGTCGTCGCCGTAGCCTTGCAAACGCAAACGAATCCAACGTGGAATCTCTGCGCCACAGGCGTCAGAGAAACGCAACAACTGCAATGAGCTGGTGATAGGCATGATGCCGGGGATGATGGGGATTTCAACGCCCAGCTTGTCTGCGTCTTCCACAAAACGGAAATACGCATCGCTGTTGTAAAAGTATTGCGTGATGGCCGAGTCCGCGCCCGCTTTCACCTTGGTGGCAAAGGCGTGCAAATCAGCTTCAGCCGATTTGGCCTGTGGGTGAATCTCTGGATAGGCGGCCACTTCAATGCCAAAGTCATCGCCGGTTTCGGCACGAATGAACGCTACCAAATCGCTGGCGTATTGAAACTCACCACCTGCGCCGTAACCACTGGGCAAATCGCCACGCAAAGCCACTAGGCGCTTCACGCCCATGGCTTTGAACTCGGTTAACTGTTCACGCACGCTGTCGCGCGTGGCGCCGATGCAAGAGAAGTGCGATGCAGCTGCCATGCCTTCGTTCAAAATTTCTTTCAAGGTTGAAATCGTGCCGGCTTGCGTCGAACCGCCCGCACCATAGGTGACAGAACAAAACTGCGGCTTGAGCGGGTACAGCGCTTGACGCACGACGCGCAACTTCTCAGCGCCCTCTGGCGTCTTGGGTGGAAAAAACTCAATGCTCAAGCTGTTGTTCGCGTTCATATCCATCTCACGTATTGGCGCGTCATGCACGACGCGCACCAATCCAAAATTCCTTGTTGCCATCGCCACCGGCAATGGCGCTGGGCCAATAGCCCAACACCTCTAAATGCAATGCGGCACAGGCCTCGCGCAATCGCGCCTCCACCTGCACATAGCTGGCCTCATCCTTGACCAAACCGCCTTTGCCAATGTCGCTGGGCTGCAATTCAAACTGCGGCTTGACCAACATCAACAGCGCGCCCCCCTTCTTCAGAAAAGGCAATAACGCGGATAAGACAAGGGTGAGCGAAATGAAAGACAAGTCCCCCACCACCAAATCAAATCCTTGTTGTGCATCAGGCACACGCGTGTCGTGGGGCTCTAGCTCGCGGGCGTTGATGCGCTCTACACACACCACACGTGCATCGTCGCGCAGACGCGGGTGCAACTGCCCATGCCCCACATCCAAACCCACCACTTGTGCAGCGCCTTGCTGCAGCAAGCAATCGGTGAAGCCCCCGGTGCTTTGCCCTACGTCTAGGCAACGCGCACCTTGGGGCAATAAGCCGCTGCTTTGCAATGCGCCTTCAAGCTTCAAGCCACCGCGAGACACATAGCGCGCCTCGGCGTTGTCCAGCAAACGTAATTCGCAGGGCAGTGGCAACTCGTCACCATTCTTAGTCACGCGTTGCCACGGCTTGGTGCCCAACCGCCACTCGACGCCCGAAGCGATCAGCCGCTGCGCTTGAGAGCGCGAAGCGGCCAAGCCACGATCGACAAGCAGCTGGTCAGCGCGCATCAACGGTGTCCGAAAGGGCTTAGTAGCGGTAAGTGTTGGCTTTGTAGGGGCCGTTCTTAGACACGCCGATGTAAGCCGCTTGCTCGTCTGTCAATTCGGTCAGCTGAGCGCCAACTTTTCGCAAGTGCAAACGCGCCACTTTTTCGTCAAGGTGCTTAGGCAACACATAGACCTTGCCCGCTTCGTATTCGTCTTGCTTGGTGAACAACTCGATCTGAGCGATCGTTTGGTTCGCAAAGCTAGAGCTCATCACAAAGCTGGGGTGGCCTGTGGCGCAACCCAAGTTCACCAAACGGCCTTTGGCCAAGAGGGTGATCTTTTTGCCATCAGGGAAGATGACGTGGTCGACTTGAGGTTTGATCTCGTCCCACTTGCACTTCTCCAACGAAGCCACATCGATTTCGTTGTCGAAGTGACCGATGTTGCAAACAATGGCTTCGTCTTTCATGGCGGCCATGTGTTCGTAGCGGATCACGTTCTTGTTGCCAGTGGCCGACACAAAGATGTCGCACTTGTCAGCGGCGTATTCCATGGTGACCACTTTGTAGCCTTCCATCGCGGCTTGCAAAGCGTTGATCGGGTCGATCTCTGTCACCCACACTTGGGCGCTCAAGGCGCGCAAGGCTTGAGCCGAACCTTTGCCCACGTCGCCGTAGCCGGCCACGCAAGCCACTTTGCCAGCGATCATCACGTCGGTCGCGCGCTTGATGGAGTCCACCAAGGATTCGCGGCAGCCGTACAGGTTGTCAAACTTGCTCTTGGTCACCGAGTCGTTCACGTTGATGGCGCGGAACATCAGACTGCCTTTGGCAGCCATTTCGTTCAAGCGCAACACGCCGGTGGTGGTCTCTTCGGTCACGCCGATGATGTGCGCACCTTTGCGGCTGTACCACGTGGGGTCCACAGCCAATTTGGCTTTGATGGCGTTGAACAAACAGGTTTCTTCTTCGCTGGTGGGGTTGGCAATCAAAGAAGCATCGGTTTCAGCGCGCTTGCCCAAGTGCATCAACAAGGTGGCATCGCCGCCGTCGTCCAAGATCATGTTGGGGCCCTCGCCTTCGGCACCTTTGGCGCCGAATTCAAAGATGCGGTGGGTGTAATCCCAGTACTCAGCCAAAGTTTCGCCTTTGGTGGCGAACACAGGAATGCCAGCTTCGGCAATCGCAGCAGCAGCGTGGTCTTGGGTAGAGAAGATGTTGCAAGAAGCCCAACGCACGTCAGCGCCCAAGGACTTCAAGGTTTCAATCAGCACCGCGGTTTGAATGGTCATGTGCAAGGAGCCTGTCACGCGAGCGCCTTTCAAAGGTTGCGCTTTGGCGAATTCTTCGCGGATGGCCATCAAACCGGGCATTTCGGTTTCGGCGATTTTGATTTCTTTGCGGCCCCAAGCGGCCAGCGACATATCGGCCACGATGTAATCAGCGGCGGCATTGGTTTTAAGAACAGCGTTCATTGTGAGACTCCAAAAGTTGGCAAAGCCACTGGCAACGCGCGGTCAGCGTCTGGGAGTCTGAAGGGATCTTCGAGGAACTCACCTCACGTTGTCTAGTGGGTGAGCGCGGTTGGAAACGTAGGGCCTGATGCTAGGCCCGGTGTCCGAGCCTCACCTGTGACAGGTTGCAGCGCTCCTCGGAAGTGCAAATTTTAACTGATTCCCAAGAATGGCGAGAAGCATCACCACAAGCCATTAATATTGAGGACATGGCCCTGAATGTCAACCGACGCATCCACATCATCATCAAGCGGCGACTGCCCTCGCATCTGCGCGCCACACCGAATATTTTCTTTTTCTCGTTTTCAGCGTCGGCCATGCTGGGGATCATTCCTATCTCAATGTGGTTTTCCCTGATGGGCAACCACATTGGCGCTTGGTCCACGCTGCTCGCGGCGTGCTTGATTGCGACATCCATGCTGCTGTGGCGTGCCAATGTGCCCCTCATCTGGTGCGTCAGCCTTTACCAGTTCACCCTCTTGGGGGTGGTGCTGTTCAACGCTGCCATCACAGGCGGTGTCATTTCGCCTGCGCTGGTGTGGCTCGCCATCGTGCCACTGATGCCGCTGTTCACCGCCTCCAGAAAATGGGCCACGGCGTGGATGGGCGTCTCGTTTCTCAGCGTCTTGACCTTGTATTACTTGCAGTCGCGCGGACTGTGGGTGAGCACGAACATCATGTCATTGCCCGGCACCACCACCCCGGGTGACAGTTCCATCGAGAACATGATCTTTGGCACCACCATGTTCTCGATGATGCTGCTGACGCAAATCATCTTGGTACAAACCTACGACACCGCCAACGAACACCATCTGCGACGCTTGGAGCGCACCAACAAGCGCCTGCAAGCCCTGTCGCGCAACCTCATCGTGGCCAACACCCACAAAGACAGTTTTTTAGCCATGGTGAGCCACGAAATGCGCACGCCGCTCAATGCCGTCATGGGCTACCTCGGCTTGCTGTCAACCGATGCGCACGTCACCGAATCCAGCCAAGCTTACGTTCAAGGCGCACGCAACTCTGCCTCACACCTCGTCACCGTCATCAATGATTTGCTGGATTTTTCTCAAATTCAACAAGGCAAATTGATTCTGAGCAAACAAGCCATCAACCTGCGTGACCTGCTGACCAACACACACCAAACACTGGCCCCCAAAGCGGCGGACATTGGACTGTCCTACCAACTCACGCTCAGCCCATCACTGCCCGCGTGGGCGTGGGTAGACCCACATCGTTTGGCACAAATCATTCTGAACCTGCTGGGCAACGCCTTGAAATTCACCACGCACGGCCATGTGCACATGCGGGCTGACTTTGTCACGCCACATGCCGGGGACCCGCACGGCACCTTGATCGTTAGCGTCGATGACACGGGCAGGGGCATCCCCAGCCATGACTTAGAAGAGATCTTCCAGCCCTTCGTCCAAATCGAAACCGATGCGGCCCAACACGCCGATAACGCGTTGCGAGGCAATGGCCTGGGCTTGGCCATCACCCGCAGTTTGGTCAAAAGCCACAACGGCAATATTCAAGTGCAAAGCACCTTGGGCAAAGGCAGCTGCTTCACCGTGCACCTGCCCATGGATGTGGCACAACCGCCCTTGGCTCGACGCAGCGACGACGTGCTGACATCGCCCGTCCCGTTTCACATCTTGGTGGTGGATGACCATGCCACCAACCGCTTGGTGGTCAGCGCCACCCTCATGCGCAGCCTGCCCAACGCGCAGATTGAACAAGCCGTCAACGGCACACAGGCCCTCGAAAAAATGCGTACGACACGCTACGACTTGGTGCTCATGGACTTGGTCATGCCCGACATCTCAGGTGTCGACGTGGTGCGACAGATACGCCAAGAAAACAAACACCCCTTTGTCAGCGTGCCTGTGGTGGCACTGACGGCCAACGTGGCAGCCGATGCCGTTCAAGAATGTTTGGATGCCGGCATTTGCGCTGTACTACCCAAACCCTTTGACCGAGAAGCGCTGATCCATTCCGTGATGCAGCACGCCTTGACCAACCCCGCGCCATAGCGGGCGCTATGATTCCGCCCTTTGACCTGCCGTGCATTCATGCACAACGCCATGAGCTCTTTCCTGAATGAAGTGCGCCGCCGCCGCACCTTTGCCATCATTTCTCACCCTGACGCGGGTAAAACCACGCTGACCGAAAAGCTGCTGCTGTTCTCGGGCGCGATTCAAATCGCGGGAGCCGTCAAAGGCCGCAAAGCCAGCCGCCACGCCACCTCGGACTGGATGGAGATTGAAAAGCAACGCGGCATCTCGGTAGCCTCGTCGGTCATGCAGATGCTGTACCGCGACCACGTCATCAACTTGCTTGACACGCCGGGCCACAAAGACTTCAGCGAAGACACCTACCGCGTGCTCACCGCCGTGGACTCGGCCCTGATGGTGATTGACGCGGCCAACGGTGTGGAAGCGCAAACACGCCGCCTGATTGAGGTGTGCCGTCAGCGTGACACGCCCATCATCACCTTCGTTAACAAGATGGACCGCGAAGTGCGCGACCCACTCGACATCCTCGATGAAGTCGAACGCGAACTCGGCATGCCCTGCGTGCCCATGACATGGCCCGTGGGTCAAGGCAAGTTGTTCGGAGGCATCATCAACTTGCGCACGCAAGCCATGACGGTGTTTGACTCGGGCTCCGAGCGCTTGCCACAAGACTTTGAAACACACCCACTGACCGAGCAAGCCCAACTGGCCGAACGCTTTGGCTTGGAATGGGCCACCGCCATGGAGAGCATGGAGCTGGCCACGGGCGCATCGCCAAAGTTCGACAAAGAAGCCTTTTTGGCGGGCAAGCAAACGCCCGTGTTCTTTGGCTCGGGTGTGAACAACTTTGGTGTGATGGAAGTGCTCGACGCCTTGGTCGACCTCGCGCCCTCACCCCGCCCACGCTTGAGCCACTTGGTGGTGAACAAGCAGCCGCAAGAAAAAACCATTCAGCCCGAAGACGAAGGCTTTGCAGGTGTGGTGTTCAAGGTGCAAGCCAATATGGACGCTAACCACCGCGACCGCATCGCCTTTGTGCGCGTGGCCTCAGGCAAATTCACGCCAGGCATGAAGCTCAAAGTGCAACGCACCGCCAAAGAACTGCGCCCCACCAGCGTGGTCACTTTTATGTCGCAACGCCGCGAAGCGGTGGAAGAGGCGTATGCAGGCGACATCATCGGCTTCACCACCCACGGTGGCGTGCAACTGGGTGACACCATCACCGACGGACCCGCCTTGCAATTCACGGGGTTGCCATTCTTTGCACCCGAGTTGTTCATGACGGTCATTTTGAAAAACCCGCTGCGCACCAAGCAATTGCAACAAGGCTTGGACCAATTGGGTGAAGAAGGCGCGATTCAAGTGTTCAAACCAGAAGCCGGCGGCGCGATGCTGCTGGGCGCGGTGGGTCAGTTGCAGTTTGAAGTGGTGCAACACCGCTTGAAAGCTGAATACGACTGTGATGTGAAGTTAGAGAGCTGCCAGTACACCGGTGCGCGTTGGATTACCGCAGACACCCCGGCTGAATTGCGTGAGTTCACGTATGCGTATCCACAGCGCATGGCTTTGGATGCGGCCAACACCTTGGCCTATTTGTGCACCTCGCCGTATGACGTGCGATTGGCGCAGGAACGCTTTCCTAAGATTCATTTCCATCCTTTGCGTGAGCACGCTGGACTTGCGCTTTCTACTGCGGGTTGATTTCTTGCTTTTGTAGTGAAGAGAGGCTCAGTGGCATTGCCCTCGGCTCCTCTTCGCTGCGCTCAGAATGTCGCTGACGGGCAACGCCACTGAGCCTCTCTTCGCGTTGGCACGCATCAGATTCGGGTACGGGTGCGGGCACGAAGTCATCCGTTCACAAACAAGTGCTGCGGGATAAGCCGTAGCGACATTCTGAGCGCAGCGAAGAGGAGCCTAGGCTTATCCCGCAGCACGCAGCCACGCCAACGAAACAAGCAGCACAACAAAAGAAACGTTACGAACGAGCCAACACAGGCTTCAAAGCCACACCCGTGTGCGTCCCCAAAGCCACCACCGCCTCTGGCGTATCCGCCGCCACGATCAAACCACCGCCATCGCCGCCCTCCGGTCCTAGGTCAATGATCCAGTCAGCTTCGGCAATCACATCGAGGTCGTGCTCAATCACCACCACACTGTGACCGCCATCCACCAAGCGGTGCAACACGCGAATGAGCTTATCCACGTCAGCCATGTGCAGGCCCACCGTGGGTTCGTCCAACACGTACAAGGTGTGCGGCGCTTTATTACCTCGGCGCGTCACGTCGTCACGCACTTTACTCAGCTCCGTCACCAGCTTGATGCGCTGCGCTTCACCGCCACTCAAAGTCGGCGAAGGCTGCCCCAAGGTGAGGTAACCCAAGCCCACGTCTTTGAGCAGTTGGAGTGGGTGCGCGATGTTGGGCATGGTGGCAAAGAAGTCCACGGCTTCGTCCACTTCCATTTGCAACACATCACCAATGCTTTTACCGCGCCAGCTGACCGCCAAAGTTTCGGGGTTGAAGCGTGCGCCGTGGCAGGTTTCGCACGGCACTTTCACATCGGGCAAAAAGCTCATTTCAATCGTGCGCAGGCCTTGGCCTTCACACGTGTGGCAGCGACCTTCACCTGTGTTGAAGCTGAAGCGCCCAGCGCCGTAGCCACGCGCTTTGGCTTCGAGTGTTTCAGCAAACAGTTTACGAATCGTGTCCCAAAAGCCAATGTAGGTCGCAGGGCATGAGCGCGGTGTTTTGCCAATCGGCGTTTGGTCCACCTCCAACACGCGATCGATGGTTTGATAACCATCCAGCCCCGCGCAACCCGACCATGCAGGGTGCTTACCCTCTTCGTCCAACTTGCGTCCTGCCTGCGTCGAACGCTGCGCCACCGCAGCTGCGACGTTGTGCAACAGCACATCACGCGCGAGGGTGGACTTGCCCGAACCAGAGACGCCCGTCACAGCCACCAAACGCTTGAGCGGAACAGACACACTCACATCGTCTAAGTTGTGCAGCGACGCCCCCTCAAGCGACAACCACTGCAACAAATCATCAACAGCTACCTCTTGGGCAACAGGCGCAGCCGCCTTGCGCTTACCCACCTTCGCGGAGGATGGGGCGTTGCCGGGTGACGATTTTAGCTCGCCGCATGAGGAGCCCGGCAATGCCTCATCCTTCGCAGCGAGCGACGCAGCAGAGGCAGCAGCAGCCAACGCAGCCTCAGACACAGGCCGTCGCGCCTGCAGCGGATGCCGCATCGCATGCAACAAATAACGCCCCGTCTGCGACTCGCTCTGCGAGGTGATGTCTTTCACCGAGCCCTCGCCCACCAATCGCCCACCCCGCTTACCCGCGCTAGGCCCAATGTCGATGATGTGGTCCGCACGGCGAATGGTGTCTTCGTCATGCTCCACCACCACCAGCGTGTTGCCCTTGTCGCTGAGCAAATGCAAGGCGTTCAACAAAATTTGGTTATCACGTGCATGCAGACCAATCGTGGGCTCGTCCAACACATAGCAAACGCCCTGCAAGTTACTGCCGAGTTGCGCGGCCAAGCGAATGCGTTGCGCTTCACCGCCGCTGAGCGTGGGGGCACCACGGTCGAGCGTGAGGTAGTTCAAGCCCACTTGCTCCAAGAACTCCAAACGGCTCTTGATTTCAGGCAACAGGTCGCGTGCGATGTCGGCGTCGCGTCCGTTCATCTCCAGCTTCTCCACCCACTTGCGAATCTCGGTCACGCTCAAGCGCGCGATGTCGGTGATGCCCACGCCCGCAAACTTAACGGCGCGCGCGGTGGCGTTCAAGCGTGTGCCTTCGCAACTCGGACACGCCACATCGACCAAGTCGTCCACATCGGGTTCGGCAAAGGTTTGTTCGCGGCCTTTTTCTTTGTCGTCACGTACCGAATCGTCCAACACCTTGCGTTGGTCTTTGTTGAGCTTCACGCCTGTGCCCACGCAGTCGGGGCACCAGCCGTGTTTGCTGTTGTACGAGAACAAGCGCGGGTCCAGCTCGGCATACGAGGTGTCGCACACAGGGCAGGCGCGCTTGGTGGAATACACATCCAAGCGGCCAATGCTGTTGGTGTCAGCGCCGGCCTCCATGGCCTCGCGCAAACCGTCGAGTTGGCTCAGCACATGCACCACGCCTTTGCCGTGCTCTAGTGCGGTGGTGAGTGCTTGACGCAACGCCGCTTCGTTGTGTGCGGACACCTCAAGGCTGGCGACAGGTAACTCAATCGTGTGCTCTTTGAAACGATCCAAACGCGGAAAGCCGTTGGTCGGCAAGAAGTGACCATCCACACGCAAGTGCGTGTAGCCGCGCGGACGCGCCCAATCGGCCAGCTCGGTGTAGACGCCTTTGCGGTTCATCACCAAGGGGCTCATCAAACCAATGTGTTGGCCTTTGAACTCGCGCATCAACTGCGCAGCAATGCGCTCTGCAGTTTGTGGCTGCACGGCGGCGCCGTCATGCGTGCAATGCTGCGTGCCCAACTTGACGTAGAGCAAGCGCAAAAAGTGCCACACCTCAGTGGTCGTACCCACCGTGGACTTGCGACCACCACGGCTCAAGCGCTGCTCAATCGCCACCGTGGGCGGAATGCCATACACCGCATCCACCTCGGGTCGACCTGCAGGCTGCACAATGCTGCGCGCGTAGGCGTTGAGGCTTTCCAAATAGCGGCGCTGACCTTCGTTGAACAAAATATCAAACGCGAGCGTGGACTTGCCTGAGCCCGACACACCGGTGATGACGTTGAACTTGCCACGTGGAATGTCGACGCTGAGATTTTTGAGGTTGTGTTCTTTGGCATTGATGATTTGAATGGCACCATCCGCAACGGATATCCCGCGCGCGACCTTTGCCAACCGAGCCGTATCTTCCGCCGCCAACAAACCTGCCGACGCTTTGACGTCATCCAAGGCGTACACCACGCCCATCGACGCTGCGTAGTCGCGCAAGGCTTTGCCGGTGTGTGATGTGGGGTGCAAACGCACGTCTTCGGGCGTGCCTTCGGCCACCAACAAACCACCGGCATCACCGCCTTCGGGGCCAAGGTCAATCAACCAATCGCTGGCACGGATGACGTCGAGGTTGTGCTCAATGACGATGAGCGAGTTGCCGTCCTCCAGCAAGCGACGCATGGCGCGCATGAGTTTGGCAATGTCGTCAAAGTGCAAACCGGTGGTGGGTTCGTCAAACAAGAACAGCACGCCTTTTTTGGCGAGTGTTTGACGGCTGGATGTTTTGGCTTTGGCAGCTTCAGCCAGGAAGCCAGCAAGTTTCAAACGTTGCGCTTCGCCACCACTCAAGGTGGGCACGGGTTGACCGAGCTTCACGTAGTCCAAACCCACGTCCACGATGGGTTGCAAGGTGCGCACCACTTCGCGGTCGTTGGCGAAAATTTCCAACGCTTCACCAACTGTTAGCTCCAACACGTCTGCCACGTTGAGGGTGATTCGTGTCGTGACTGCGGGGGCAACGTCTTGCTCCTCTTCGCTACGCTCAGAATGTCGCTGCGCCGTCGCCCCCGCAGCCACGCCACGAATTTCGCGTTCGATGCGGACCTCCAGAATCTCTGGGCGATAACGTTGACCATTGCAATCTTGGCAACGCAAATACACGTCGCTCAAGAACTGCATTTCGACGTGCTCAAAGCCAGAGCCGCCACAGGTGGGACAACGACCATCGCCGCTGTTGAAGCTGAACTTGGACGCGGTATAGCCACGTTGTTTAGACAGTGGCGCGACTGCAAAAATTTCCCGCACTGCGTCCCATGCGCCCACATAGCTGGCGGGGTTGGAACGTGCAGTTTTGCCAATGGGCGACTGATCTACAAACACCACATCGCTCAGATAGTCTGCGCCGAGCAAACGGTCGTGTGCGCCGGGTGTTTCGGTGGCGCGACCATAGTGGCGCAGCAAGGCGGGGGTGAGCACGTCCTGAATGAGGGTGGATTTGCCTGAACCGCTGACGCCGGTGATGCACACCAAGCGTTGCAAGGGAAACTCGATGCTCAGGTTTTGCAGATTGTGCTCGCGCGCGCCTTCCAAAATCAGGCGTGGCGTGTTGTCGGTGACTAAGCGCTTAAGACCAAGGCCAATGGTTTTGCGTGCGCCCAAGTACGCGCCCGTCAAGGTATCGGCCGATTTCAAAGCTTCTGTCGTTCCGTCAAACACAATTTGTCCGCCCTTCACGCCGGGGCCTGGGCCCATGTCGATGATGCGGTCAGCGCACAGCATGACGGCGGGGTCGTGCTCCACCACCACCAGCGTGTTGCCCGCGTTGCGCAAGCGCAGCATGGCTTCGTTGATGCGGTTCATGTCGCGCGGGTGCAAGCCAATGCTGGGCTCGTCCAACACAAACAAGGTGTTGACCAACGAGGTGCCTAACGCGGTGGTGAGGTTGATGCGCTGCACTTCGCCGCCGCTGAGGGTACGACTTTGTCGATCGAGGGTGAGGTAGCCAATGCCCACGTCGCTGAGGTATTTCAGGCGCGTGCGAATTTCGTCCATCAGCAAATGCAAGGCTTGTGCGTCAGCACCCGCCACATCCACCTGCGTGCTGCTGAAGAACTGGTGCAGCTTGTCGATGGGCAAGAGCATCAAGTCATGCAAGCACAGACCAGGCATGGCTTCGAGTTGGGCACGCGTCCATTGCACGCCTTGCGGCATGAAACGCTTGGCAGGCGACAGCACAGCATCGGCGTGCTCTTTGGTGCCAATACGCCACAGCAAACTGTCGGTTTTCAAACGTGCACCCGCACATGTGCCGCATGGTGTGTAACTGCGGTACTTCGACAGCAGCACGCGGATGTGCATCTTGTAGGCCTTGCTCTCCAAGTATTCAAAGAAGCGTTTGATGCCGTACCACTGGTGGTTCCACTTGCCTTTCCACAGCGGCGAACCGTGGATGACCCAGTCTTTGTGCTCTTGGCTCAGCTTGTACCAAGGTGTGTCACGCGGAATACCTTCAGCTTCGGCGTGGCGCATGAGGTCTTCTTGCGTCTCGACCCAAGCTGGGGTTTGGATGGTTTTGATCGCGCCCGCGCGCAAGGTGAGCTTGTCATTCGGAATCACCAGCCCGTAGTCCACACCAATCACGCGGCCAAAACCTCGGCAAGTCTCACAAGCGCCCACGGCGGAATTGAACGAGAACATAGAGGGGATGGGGTCGCTGTAGCGCAAGTCGCTGTCGGGGCAATGCAGACCCGTTGAGAAACGCCAGAGCTCGGGCGCGGCTTCTGCGTCTAGTGACCAATACACATTCAGTCGGCCACCACCACGCTTGATGGCTAACTCAATCGCTTCCACCACACGGGCTTGTTCGGTGTTGCCCAGCTTGAAACGATCCGCCACCACATCCAACAACTTGCGCGGGCCGGTGGGCGTGGCCACTTCACGCTCGGCATGGATGCGCGTGAAACCACTCGCGCTCAACCACTGCTCGACTTCGGCGGCGGTGGTGTTGGCAGGCAACTCCACAGGGAAAGTCATGATGAGGCGCGGGTCTTGCGTTTGAGCTGCACAACGGCGTTGCAACTCGGCATAGATGCTTTGGGGCGTGTCGTGTTGCACCGGCTGCGCGGTTTGACGGTCAAACAAATTTCCGGCACGCGCGATGAGCAACTTCAAATGGTCGTTCAGCTCGGTCATCGTACCCACGGTGGAACGTGAACTGCGCACGGGGTTGGTCTGGTCAATGGCAATGGCGGGGGGTACGCCCTCCACCTTATCCACGGCAGGACGGTCCATGCGGTCTAGGAACTGACGGGCATACGCGCTGAAGGTCTCGACGTAGCGGCGCTGGCCTTCAGCGTACAAGGTGTCAAACACCAAACTCGATTTGCCCGAGCCGCTGGGCCCGGTGACCACGGTGAGTTCGCCGGTGCGAATGTCGAGGTCTAAGTTTTTGAGGTTGTGCTGGCGTGCGCCACGGATACGGATGCTGCCTGTCATGGCGGGACCTTTTGAAGTGTGGCGAATATTCTAGAGAGTCACACGCATCCTTTTTGCTGTCGGGGCATTGCCAACCTTAAGCATTCAAACCTTCAATCTTTGAGTGACCCGCAGGCCAACACAAAGCAAAACGCCACGGACCAGCCGTGGCGTTTTGAGCCGCGAAGCAATTGAAAATTACTTGGCGGCAGAAGCCTCGGCAGTTGCGCCAGAAGCGGCCACAGAAGCAGTCTCGGCCGGCGCATGGATCGCCTCATCGCCGTGCTTTTCTCCGCCCATGTCCAAGCTGTCGCCACCTTTGAAAATGACGAACATGGCCAGCGCCGCGAAGATGACGAAACCCACAAAAATTTTCAGCATATCAAATCTCCGAAATCAGTAAAAAGCCCTCCACCAGGGAGGGCTTGAATGTAGCACCTAGGTCACCCTAGGTGGCTGACATGGTTAGTCGTCAGCGTAGATGTCGACGTCTTTGGTTTCTTTCACAAAGATCATGCCGATGACGAAGGTCATGCCAGCGATGATGATGGGGTACCACAAGCCGTTGTACATATTGCCGGTCTGCGCCACGATCGCGAAAGCAGTGGTGGGCAGCAAGCCGCCGAACCAGCCGTTACCGATGTGATAAGGCAGAGACATAGAGGTGTAACGGATACGTGTGGGGAACATTTCCACCAACATCGCAGCGATTGGACCGTAAACCATGGTCACCAAAATCACCAAGTAAGTGAGGATGATGGTGATCTTGACTTTGTCCACTTTGGCTGGATCAGCTTTAGCAGGGTAGCCGGCTTCTTTCAAAGCGTCAGAGACAGCCTTACGGAACTCAGCAGACTTAGCCTTCGCTTCGTCAGCTGGCAAACCTTTAGAGCTGTAGCTGGCGATTTCGACTTCACCGATCTTGATGGTGGCTGGCGTACCAGCGGCACCTGCCGTGTTTTCGTAGCTCACAGAGCTAGAAGCCAACACTTGCTTCGCGATGTCGCATGAGCTGGTGAACTTCACAGTACCTGTGGGGTTGAACTGGAATGAACACTCGGCAGCGTCAGCAGTCACCACCACTTTGTTCTTTTGTTGTGCCGCGTACAAGTCTGGGTTAGCAGCCTTGGTCAGTGCTTCGAACACAGGGAAGTAAGTCAACACAGCCAACAAGCAACCCAACATGATGATGGGCTTGCGGCCGATCTTGTCAGACAGCGAGCCGAAGATGATGAAGAAAGGCGTACCGATCAACAACGACACCGCCACCAAGATGTTGGCCGTTGCGCCGTCCACTTTCAACGCTTGCGTCAAGAAGAACAAGGCGTAGAACTGACCCGAGTACCACACCACAGCTTGACCCGCAGTCAAACCGATGAGGGCCAAGATCACCACTTTCAGGTTTTTCCATTGACCGAAAGACTCCGTCAGAGGCGCTTTAGAAGTCTTGCCTTCTGCTTTCATTTTTTGGAAAGCAGGTGACTCGTTCATCGACAAACGGATGTAGACCGACACGGCCAACAACGCGATGGACACGATGAACGGTACACGCCAGCCCCACTCGGCAAATGCTTCTTCGCCGATGGCCGTACGTGTCCCCAAGATCACCATCAACGATAGGAACAAGCCCAAGGTCGCCGTGGTTTGAATCCAAGAGGTGTAAGCACCGCGCTTGTCGTGAGGTGCATGCTCTGCCACGTAGGTCGCAGCGCCGCCGTACTCACCACCCAAAGCCAGGCCTTGCAACAAGCGCAAGCAGATCAGAATCACGGGAGCCGCCACACCAATGCTGGCGTAGTTGGGCAAGATACCCACGATGAACGTGGACAAGCCCATGATCAAAATGGTCACCAAGAAGGTGTACTTGCGACCGATCATGTCACCCAAGCGGCCAAAGAAGATCGCGCCGAAAGGACGCACGATGAAGCCAGCAGCGAAAGCGAGCAACGCGAAGATGAACGCAGAGCCTTCATCCAAACCGCTGAAGAATTGCTTCGCAATGATCGCGGCCAATGAGCCGTACAGGTAAAAGTCGTACCACTCGAAAACGGTGCCCAGAGAAGAGGCAAAAATAACCTTCTTCTCTTCCGCCGACATCGGGCGATCTACATCTAGTGTTGCCATGTTTTTTGTCTCCTTAGACTTTTGATTGCAGCCCCTGAGGCGCGGCTGTGAGGTGGACTATCTGTGTGCAAACTGACCGATTTCTGACGAGCAAGCTCTGGCAAATACGGATCAACACACACCCAAGTGAGGAAAACAAGTGGAAACCCTTTGTCTGTTTTTCTGCATGCGAAATACCGTTCCAAAACAGACCTCAAAAGCGAAAATTACTCGCCCAAGAGCGTAGGGGTTTACACCGACAAAATTTGTTTATTTTTTAAGCATTTCCCTCTGAAAACTCAGATCTTGCCCACACATCACGTAAGGACTTGGTCAGTCCATCTCCACACAATGGATCCGTCAATGAAGGAAGCATCCTTCTTGCGTTTTTCAATAACCCAAATGGGAGATAACAATGAGTGATCCAGTGGTCGACAAGATCCAGAACCACCCGAAATACAAAGAACTCCGCGCTAAGCGTGGTGGCTTCGGTTGGTTCCTCGCCGTGTTGATGTTGGTCGTGTACTACGGCTACATCGCATTGATTGCATTTAACAAACCTTTCCTCGCACAACCCATCGGCGCAGGTGTCACCACCGTCGGTATTCCATTGGGCATGGGCGTGATCATTTTCACCATCGTGATCACCGGCATCTACGTGAACCGCGCTAACAGTGAATACGACACGCTGACCAAGGAAATCTTGGAGGACGCTACAAAATGAAAAAAATCTCCACACTCTTAGGCGCTGTCTTGGCGCTGGCGGCAGGCACAGCTTTCGCAGCCGGTGCAGACTTGGGTGAAACCACCAAGCAAGCCACCAACTGGACCGCCATCATCATGTTCGGCGCATTCGTCATTGCCACGTTGGGCATCACGAAATGGGCCGCGGCCAAAACCAAATCTGCGGCGGACTTCTACACCGCAGGTGGCGGTATCACGGGCTTCCAAAACGGCTTGGCGATTGCTGGCGACTACATGTCTGCCGCTTCGTTCCTCGGCATTTCCGCTGCTGTGATGGCATCGGGCTATGACGGCTTGATCTACTCCATCGGCTTCCTCGTCGGCTGGCCTGTGATCACCTTCTTGATGGCCGAGCGTCTGCGTAACTTGGGCAAATTCACCTTTGCCGACGTGGCAGGCTACCGCTTCGCACAAACCCCCATCCGCGCCTTTGCGGCTTCTGGCACCTTGGTGGTGGTGGCTTTCTATTTGATCGCTCAGATGGTGGGCGCAGGTTCACTCATCAAGCTGTTGTTCGGTTTGGACTACTGGATCGCCGTGGTGTTGGTGGGTGCATTGATGATGGTGTACGTGTTGTTCGGCGGCATGACTGCCACGACATGGGTGCAAATTATCAAAGCCATCATGTTGCTCGCGGGCGTGACCTTCATGGCCTTCATGGTCTTGGCGCAATTCGGTTTCAGCCCTGAAGCTTTGTTCGCCAAAGGCGTTGAAGTGAAAACAGCATTGGCTGGCACTGCAAAGGACGCTGCGATTGCAGCGGCCACCGCTTCTGCGGCTGCTGCCGCCACACCTGAAGCCGCTGCCGCTGCCTCTGCTGCGTTGGACAAAGCCAATGCAACGGACGCCGCCAAAGTGGGCATGTCCATCATGGGCCCAGGCGGTTTCATCAAGGACCCTATCTCTGCCATTTCTTTCGGCATGGCTTTGATGTTCGGTACCGCTGGTTTGCCACACATCTTGATGCGCTTCTTCACGGTACCTGATGCCAAAGAAGCTCGTAAATCTGTGTTCTGGGCAACCACATGGATTGGCTACTTCTACGTGTTGATCTTCATCATCGGTTTCGGCGCGATCACCTTGGTGATGACCAACCCTGAATTGAACGCACAACTCAAAGCCGGTGGCGCCAACATGGCGGCTGTGCTGGTGGCTAAGGCTGTTGGCGGCGACGTGTTCTTCGGCTTCATCTCTGCCGTGGCCTTCGCCACCATCTTGGCGGTGGTGGCTGGCTTGACCTTGTCTGGCGCCTCTGCGGTGTCACACGACTTGTACGCCACGGTGTTCAAGAAGGGCAACGCTGACAGCGCGTCTGAATTGCGCGTGTCTCGCATCACCACCTTGGCGCTCGGCGTCGTGGCTGTGGTGTTGGGCATTGCGTTTGAGAAGCAAAACATCGCCTTCATGGTGGCCTTGGCTTTCGCGATTGCCGCATCGGCCAACTTCCCTGTGTTGTTCATGTCTGTGCTGTGGAAAGATTGCACGACCAAAGGCGCCGTCATCGGTGGCTTCTTGGGCCTGATCTCTTCTGTGGCCTTGACTGTGGTGTCGCCTTCTGTGTGGGAAGCTGCACTGGGCAACGCCAAAGGCTCTGCTTGGTTCCCCTATGCCTCACCGGCCTTGTTCTCGATGACCATCGGCTTCGTGGGCATCTGGTTGTTCTCCATCTTGGACAACAGCGAACAAGCCAAGAAAGAGCGCGCAGCGTTCGCCGCACAACAAGTGCGTTCGGAAACTGGCTACGGCGCTTCGGGCGCATCAGGTCACTAAGACCTTCGACTCTGAGTCCTTCGGGGCTCAGTCCTCTAAAAACCGAGCATGCGTGCTCGGTTTTTTTATGCCTGTTTGCTTTTGATGTTTGCCTTGGCTGAGATGTGTGAGGGACACACAGACGCGGCTTACATCGCTTCGCGACGAATGGCGCCGCATCTGTATATCCCTCACACTTTGTATTTCGGAAAATCTTCAAACGATGCGAAGCGAGGTGAGGTAGGCGAATACGGCGCCATTCGTCGCGCAGCGATGTAAGCCGTGTTCGTCTACCTCACCTCGCGCTCCAAAGAAGGGAAGTTAAAAGTCAAGCCCCACGCAACTGCCGCAACTTGACGAAAGCCATAGCAGCCATCACGGCGTCATTCAACGCATCGTGCGCTTCACGCACAGGCAAATCCAAATCCGACATCAACGTCGCAAAACGCAAATCGATGTTGGGATTGGTCTGCTGCTCATACGGCAACATCTGGCGAAACTTGTGGTCGTAGTACATCGCCGAGACTTCAATCTTGGGCTGTGGCAAGCCTTGGCCCAAGAGCGGCCAAATCGCGCGATTGAGCATGGCCACATCGAACTCTAAAAAGTACCCCACCAAGGGACGGCTGCCAATGAAGCGCATGAGCTGCTTCATGGCCTCATCTGCGGGCAAACCTTGGGCCACGTCTTGACCACGCAAGCGGTGAATGCGCACGCTGTCGGCAGACACCCCCCGCTCGGGGCGCACCAACACTTCAAAGCGTTCGCTGGTCATGATTTTGTTGCCGACGATGCGCACCGCACCGATGGAAATGATTTCATCCGAGCTGACGTTCAAGCCCGTGGTTTCGCAATCCAACGACACCCATTCATTGGGCGGCGGCGCGTCGAACATGAAGCGGAACTCGGGCAAGCCGAGGTGATAAATCAACCACTCACGCTTGAGCGTACGCCACCAATGGACTGGAGAAATGAGCGACTTCATCAGAGGGAATCAAGTTTGAAGCGGCTGCGCAGCAAGCCCTTGAAATGCTTGACCACCCCCAAAGCGTCTTTGAGCAAATCGCGCTCCAAGGTCGAGAGCTTGCCGACGTTGACCAAGCCCGACACCTCGCGCTGCGTTTCCATTTCAGTCACGCCGGCCTTGAGTTTCAAGCCCATCAAGAAATGCAAGCTCTGGGTGAGATCGGCACCCAATGCCGGTGTGATGACGTTGCGCGCCACCAAGGTTTCAATGCGCGCCGTGGTGCTGGTCTCTTGCAAATGCTCTGCCAAGGCCAAGCTGCGCACACCATGCACCAACGGGAAGATGCCTTCTTTTTTGAGATGCAAACCTTGTTGGTCATCCAACCCCAGCAAGCGGTTCCACCAGCCTTGGCTATTGCCAAAGGCGTCAATCGATGCGGCAAAGCGCGCCAACATGGCATCGTTATCTGTCGCCAAACGTTGCAAAACGAGCTGCGCATCTTGCAACAAATGCACATCGCCACACACGGCGTGGGCATCCAAGAAGATGGCCAAATTCATCAAGCTGTTGGCATCGGGCATGAGCAACCACTGCTTCACCATCTGCCCAAAGTCATAGGCTGTTTTACGCCACATGGGGTTGTTCACCATGATGTGGCCCGGACACTCGGGATAACCAAACGCAGACAAGGCTTGCGAGAACGATTGGCAAATAGCCTCAAGGTTGTCGGGCGGCGTGTAACCATCACGCAAGATGAGGCCGTTGTCTTGGTCGGTCTTGAGTAACTGCTCGCCACGTCCTTCGCTACCCATCACAAACAAGCAACTGTTGGCCACCAAATCTGCGGGGGCGATGAGCTGCCAAGCGCGTTCAAACAAACGGGCGTTCAAGTCTTGCACCAAGCGCGCAATCAAACTCACACGCGTCCCGCTGCGGTACAGCGTGGTGACCATGCGGGTGATTTGCGCAGCCGCTTGCGCCAAGCCTTCAATGTCTGTGGCCGCCTCAACCTGCACGGTGATGAGGTGCGAATGGTTCGACAAGAAGCTGAATAAATCCAAAGCTTCCAACACGCCCACCACACGGGCGTCGTCCATCACCACCAAGCGGTGCACGCGGTGGCGTTGCAACAGGGCCAAGGCATCGCCCACTTGGTCATCGGGGCGAACGCGAATGAGTTGAAAACTGGCTAACTCCCCTACACGCTGCTGATTGAGCGGCGTTCCATTCAAAATCGCACGTTGCAAGGTGGATGACGTGAACACCCCCAGACGGGGTGGCATTGTGCTGTCATCACGCACCAGCACACACTTGGTACGCTGCACTTGCATGACATGGACAGCAGAAACCACATCGGCATCCATGCTCACAAAATGCGCAGGACGCACAAACGCCTCGTCCACCCGCGAGAGCGTGAGCGACTGCAACTCGTGCTGGCTTTGTCGCTGTGACAAGGCCGTGAGTTTGTTACTCAAGTCCGAGAACAACAAAGCACCAAAGGTGGCGTTGCTGGCAATCAAATCGGTCACGGTTTGACGGGCCAGTTGGTAGGCCACGACTTCTTCTTGCGCCACAAATTTGTTGCTGGTTTTACCCGCCACCAAACCGCGGCCATCAAAGGTGTCGTCAGGTCCGTACGTGGTGATGACTTCGTCGCCGTCGTACTGCGTGACAAAGCCTTTGATGATGACAAAGAGGTGGGTAGGCACTGTGCCCACATCCAAAATCACGTCCCCTTCGGGATAGTAGGCCACGTCCACACTGTCGCGCACCAGGCGCTGTTGGTCAGGCGTTAAGCAGTCAAACGGGGATGCTGAGAAGTTAAAAGCGTTGGGCATAAGGCATGGTCAGGGCAATGCCCTGATTCAACGCTTCACGCCTTGCTGGATGCTTGCAGCGTTATCCCAGGCGTGGTCAAACCATTGATCTCCATCAAGGTAAGCCCGCATCATGGGCAGGGCGTCTAAGCCCCAGAACACTTTGTCATCGACACAAAAAGTAGGCACGCCAAACACGCCACGCGCGATGGCCTCTTCGGTGTTGGCTTTGAGCTGGTCTTTCACATCGGGCGCATCCACTGAGCGCTGAGGCGCCAACTGCTGCGTGAGGGCTTGCAAACGCGCCGCATCATCGGCCGCAGCACCGCCCTGCCACACGTGTTTGAAAATGGTTTCACACACATAGCGGTTAGGCTCGCCCTCGGCACTGCAGGCCACGGCCAAGCGCAACAGCGCCAAGGGATTGAACGGGTGAGACTTTGGCATGTCCAAGGTCACGCCCAATTGTTTGGCTTGCCACAACACTTGTCGATACGTCCACTCACGCTTGCCCGCAATTTCAGCAGGGCCTAACTGGCCGTGGTGCTTGAGCATCGCCGCAAACAACACTGGCTTGTAAACCATGCGATGGCTCACCCCCATCAAACTTTGGGGCAAGGCCTCAAAGGCGAGGTAAGCGTAGGGCGAAATGAAATCGAGGTAGCAGGTGATGGTTTTCATGGCGTACATCTTTCAGGTATTCAGGCCCCACCGCGCAACGGCAATTTATGTCGCAGCGTGTGCCGCCAAACGTTCACCAATCAAGTGCCACACCGCGCGTTTGTCGTCGGCGCTGCGCTGGCCCCAGCCACCGATTTCGTCTAGCGTGCGCCAGCAGCCTTCGCAATAGGTGGTGTCGTCCGACATGCAGCAAATCGAGATGCAGGGAGATGGCGGCGCCTCCGTGCTTTGCAGCACACGCTTGGTCTGCGCCGCTAAGCGCAGGTCTGAGGGCTTGAGGCCTTGGGGCTTAGGGATGAGTTCGCTTCCACACATGAGCTGCATTGTCAGCGAACGCCGAACCTCAAGCGCCGCGCTTGTTCAAAACCGCGCGCGACACGAGGGAATTGGGCTTGCGGCCCAAAGCCTCGCTGATGAACACGCCCGCATCAATGAGCTTGTCAAGGTCAATGCCGGTCTCAATGCCCATGCCTTGCATCATGTAGACCACGTCTTCGGTGGCCACGTTACCGGTAGCACCTTTGGCGTACGGGCAGCCACCTAGGCCTGCCACAGACGATTGAAAATTCCACACCCCCATCTGCAACGCCGCCAAAGTGTTCACCAAGGCTTGGCCATAGGTGTCGTGAAAGTGGCCCGACACATCGTTGAGCGCATAGTGTCTGAGCGTCGCCTCCATGGCGGCTTGCACTTTGCGCGGCGTGCCCACGCCAATGGTGTCGGCCACGTCCACGCGTTGAATGCCAATGCTCTTCATCAAGCCCGCCAAGTACCCCACACGCTCTGGCGCAACCTCACCCTCGTAGGGACAGCCCACAGTGCAACTCATCGCACCGCGCACGGCGATACCCGCATCGCGTGCAGCCTTGACCACGGGGGCGAATCGCTCAATGCTTTCGGCAATCGAACAGTTGATGTTCTTTTGACTGAAGGCTTCGCTGGCCGCGCCAAACACCACGATTTCATCAGGCTTGGTTTTTAATGCTGCTTCAAAACCTTGCAAATTGGGGGTGAGCACCGAGTAGCGCACATCGGGTTGGCGGTGAATGCCCGCCATCACCTCGGCGTTGTCTGCCATTTGCGGCACCCATTTGGGCGACACAAAACTGGTGACTTCAATCTCATTCAAACCCGCCGCTTGCAAGCGATGCACCAGCTCCACCTTGACGGCGGCAGGCACAGGCTGCTTTTCGTTTTGGAGGCCATCACGCGGCCCCACATCAATCAAACGTACACGATGCGGCAAAGATTTCAACATGGTCACACTTTCAATTTCAAAAGCTCTTCGCCTTCGGCCACTTGGTCGCCCGGCGCATAGAGCAGTTCTAACACTTCACCATCCGCAGGCGCGGCAATGGTGTGCTCCATTTTCATCGCTTCCATGACCGCCAGCGGCTGACCGGCCTTAACTTTGTCACCTGCGGCAACCGCAAACGACACCACCTTGCCAGGCATAGGGGCCGTCAAGCGGCCACCCGCCTCTTGCGCTTCGCCCGCATGGGCCAAGGCATCGACCACGGTGATGCGCGTGGCGCCTTGTGGCGCAAACACATGGGCTACATCTTCATGGCCTTGTGTTTCGTGGAACACCTGAACGCGGGCGTGTTGACCAGCGAAGCTGATGTGCAAGGCATCGCTGTCTTCACGGAAGGCCAAGACGCCCGACACATCACCATCGGCATCCGCCACACTCAATTGCAGGCTACCGCCGTGGGCATAGGTCAACACGGCGTCGTAAGACGCGCCATGGAACACAAAACCAAACTTGCGCGTGGCCACGCCATACGCACGCCAACCATCGCGGCTGCTGAACGGGTCTTGACCTTTCAATGCTTGTTCACGATGCAGCGTATTCGCCACCACCGATGCCGCGGTGAGTGCGAGACCCAAAGGCTCTTGCGCAAACAAGGCTTTTTCTTCGCGTTGAATCAAGGCGGTGTCGAGCTTGGCAGTGGCGAATGAATCGGTGCGAATGATGTGGCGCAAGAACTGCACGTTGGTGGTCAAGCCCACGATGCGAGTTTGCGACAAGGCGTCATCCAAACGTGCCAGCGCCTGCTCGCGTGTGTCGCCATGCACGATGAGCTTGGCCACCATCGAGTCGTAAAACGGGCTGATGCTGTCGCCCTCGCGCACGCCGTCGTCCACACGAATGTCACTGATGGCGAAACTGCTGCATGTGGGCTTGCGGTACACCGCCAAGGTGCCGGTGGCGGGCAAGAAATTGTTGTCGGGGTTTTCGGCGCAAATGCGCGCTTCAATGGCATGGCCGTGAATGCGCAAATCGCTCTGCTGCAAAGGCAGCGGCTCGCCACTGGCCACGCGCAGTTGCCACTCCACCAAGTCGAGGCCGGTGATGGCTTCAGTCACCGGATGCTCCACCTGCAAACGCGTGTTCATCTCCATGAAGAAAAACTTCATGGACTCAGGCTTGTCATACGCGGCTTGCTCAACGATGAATTCCACCGTGCCTGCGCCCACGTAGTTCACGGCTTTGGCGGCGGCCACAGCGGCTTCGCCCATTTGCTTGCGCAAGGCTTCGGTCATGCCAGGCGCGGGCGCTTCTTCCAACACCTTTTGATGACGGCGTTGCACAGAGCAATCGCGCTCAAACAAATACACGCAGTTGCCGTGGGTGTCGCCAAACACTTGAATTTCAATGTGACGTGGACGCTGCACGTATTTTTCAATCAGCACCGCATCGTCGCCAAAGCTGTTGATGGCTTCGCGTTTGCAACTGGCCAATGCATCGGCAAACTCCGCACTGCTGTTGACCACGCGCATGCCTTTGCCGCCGCCGCCCGCGCTGGCTTTGATGAGCGCAGGGTAGCCAATGCGGTCCGCTTCACGTTGCAGCAATGCAGGGTCTTGGTCGGCGGCGTGGTAACCGGGCACCAAAGGCACGCCTGCTTTTTCCATGAGCTGTTTGGACTCGGCTTTCAAGCCCATCGCCAAAATTGCAGAAGCAGGTGGACCGATGAACACCAGGCCTGCTGCGGCACAGGCTTTGGCGAAGTCTTCGTTCTCGCTCAAAAAACCATAGCCTGGATGCACCGCTTGCGCACCCGTGTCTTGGGCGGCTTGCAAGATGCGCTCCCAACGCAAGTAGCTGTCTTTGGGGGCGCTGCCACCGATGTGCACCGCTTCGTCGCAGACCTGCACATGCTTGGCTTGTGCGTCGGCGTCCGAATACACGGCCACGGTTTTGATGCCCATGCGCTTCGCTGTTGCGGCGACCCGGCAGGCGATTTCGCCACGGTTGGCAATCAATATCTTTTTAAACATCTTGAAACTCCAATTGACCTGTTACAGCAACCACGAAGGCTTGCGCTTTTGCAAGAAGGACTGCACGCCCTCTTTGCCTTCAGCACTTGAACGAATGTCGGCAATGCCTGCCACGGTGTGCGCCACCAAGGCGTCGTCTATCTCGCGCTCGGCCACGTCTTGCACCAAGCGTTTGCAAGCGCGCACGGCGTTGGGGCTGGCACTGACCAAGGCGCTGGTCAGCGCGGCCACTTTGGCGTCCAGCGCATCAGCTGCGACCACCTCGTGAACGAGGCCCACACGATGCGCTTCAGCAGCACTGAAACGCTCGGCCGTTAAAAAGTAACGATGCGAAGCCCGTGCGCCCATGGCGCGAATCACATAGGGGCTGATGGTGGCGGGGATGAGACCCAGCTTCACCTCGCTCAAGCAGTAGGTGGCGGTGTCCACACTCACCGCCATGTCGCACGCAGCGACCAAACCCACGCCACCGGCAAACACATCGCCTTGCACGCGGGCAATGGTTGGCTTGGGGCATTCGTAAATCGCACGCAGCATGGCGGCGAGTTGGCCTGCATCCGCGAGGTTCTCGTCGCGCGTGTAGTCGGCCATGCGACGCATCCAGTTCAGGTCGGCACCTGCGCAAAACGCGGGGCCTTCTGCGGCCAGCACAACACAGCGCACGTCGGTAGCAAGGCCTGCCTCAGTGAATGCGTTTTTCAACTCAGTAATCACTTCGTCGTTGAAGGCATTGCGCACATCGGGACGGCTGAGGGTGATGGTGCGAATCGCACCCTGGGTTGTGATGCTCAATGCGGTGGGTGTCGTTGCGCTCATGTCAATTCCCCATCACATGCGGAACAAACCAAACTTGGTTTCAGGAATCGGCGCATTCAATGAAGCGCTCAATCCCAAAGCCAAGACACGGCGTGTGTCCGCGGGGTCAATCACACCGTCGTCCCACAAACGCGCGGTGGCGAAATAGGGGTGACCTTGATGCTCGTACTGTTGGCGAATCGGGTCTTTGAAGGCTTGCTCTTCTTCGGCGCTCCACTGGCCGCCTTTGCCTTCGATGCCATCGCGCTTGACGGTGGCCAACACACTGGCCGCTTGCTCACCACCCATGACCGAGATGCGCGCGTTCGGCCACATCCACAAAAAGCGCGGGCTGAAGGCGCGGCCACACATGCCGTAGTTGCCCGCACCAAAACTGCCGCCAATGATGACGGTGAATTTCGGCACAGCAGCCGTCGCCACAGCCGTGACCATCTTGGCGCCATTGCGTGCAATGCCTTCGTTTTCGTACTTGCGGCCCACCATGAAGCCGGTGATGTTTTGCAAAAACACCAGCGGAATTTTGCGCTGGCAGCACAGCTCGATGAAGTGCGTGCCTTTCAAAGCAGATTCGCTGAACAAGATGCCGTTGTTGGCAATGATGCCCACAGGCATGCCTTCGATGCGCGCAAAACCGCACACCAGCGTGGTGCCAAAGCGGGCTTTGAATTCGTCGAACTCGCTCCCGTCCACAATGCGCGCGATGATTTCGCGCACATCAAACGGCTTGCGTGTGTCGGTGGGAATGACGCCGTACAACTCTTGCGCGTCGTACTTCGGCGGCACGGGTGCGTGCGTGGCGATGTTGGGCTGCTTTTGTGCGTTGAGGCTTTTCACACATTGGCGAGCCAACGCCAGCGCATGCACATCGTTTTGCGCGAGGTGGTCGGCCACACCCGAGAGGCGTGTGTGCACATCGCCACCGCCCAGGTCTTCTGCTGTCACCACTTCACCGGTGGCCGCCTTCACCAAAGGAGGGCCACCCAAGAAGATGGTGCCTTGGTTTTTGACGATGATGGTTTCATCGCTCATGGCGGGCACATAAGCGCCGCCTGCGGTACAGCTGCCCATGACCACCGCGATTTGTGCGAGGCCTTGCGCGCTCATGTTGGCTTGGTTGAAGAAGATACGACCAAAATGGTCGCGGTCTGGGAACACCTCGTCTTGGTTGGGCAAGTTGGCACCGCCTGAGTCCACCAAGTAAATGCAAGGCAAGTTGTTTTGCTGCGCGATTTCTTGTGCACGCAAATGTTTCTTCACCGTCATGGGGTAATACGTGCCGCCCTTCACGGTGGCGTCGTTACACACCACCATGCAGTCCACGCCGCTCACACGACCAACGCCCGCAATCAAACCTGCGCACGGCGCGTCGTTGTTGTACATATTGAGCGCGGCCAGTGGAGCCACTTCTAAAAATGGCGTGCCAGGGTCGAGCAACATGTGCACGCGATCGCGGGGCAGCAGCTTGCCGCGGGCGGTGTGTTTGGCGCGGGCAGCCTCACCACCACCGACGGCGATTTTTTCGAGATGGGCTTTGAGGTCTTCCACCACGGTACGCATGGCAGCGGCATTGGCTGCGAAATCGGCAGAGCGTGGGTTGAGTTGGGAATGCAAAACAGTCATCGTGTTTTCCTTGAACGGCGTTGCTGCCAAGCTTAGGCCGTTTGCCCTCACGTCATGCGTCAGATGGGTTGCAAATCCTGCCACAATGATGCTTCTTATGGTTAGTCCCAATCCTGCACCCGAACAAACGCCTGCGTTAGGCCGCGCTGAGACGCCCATTGCATTCATTCAGGCGATTGCCGCTGCTTACGCACAGCGCGACCTGTGCGTGGACGAGGCCTTAAAGAAGGCACAAATCGAGCCAAAACTTCTCAAGAAAAACAAGGCCCGCGTGACGGCCATGCAGATGGAGTTGATGTCGGGCCTTGCCATGCAAGAGCTAGATGATGAAGGTCTAGGCTGGTTCAGCCGTCGCTTGCGTTGGGGCAGTTATGGCCTGTTGGTGCGCGCTTCGCTCACCTCACCGACGTTGAGCTTGGCCCTGGGGCGTTGGTGCCGACACCATGGTTTGTTGACCGACGACATTCACCTGTCCTTGACCGAACGCAACGGTGTGGCCACCTTGCAGCTGGATGAAGTGCGCGACTTGGGCGTGTTCCGTGAGTTTTGCGTGGTGTCGGTGCTGCGCAATGCGCTGGGGGTGGCGTGCTGGCTGACCGATTCACGCATTCCGCTCACCGCCACGCATCTGCGCTTTGCACCGCCCGCACACGCCGACAGCTACCGCGTGTTGTTTGATGGCCCCACCCATTTCAATGCGCCCACGCACTGTTTGCAGTTTGATGCGGGCTACCTCGCTCTGCCCGTGCGCCGCGACGAAACCGCCCTGCAACAGATGTTGGAACGCGCCCTGCTGCTGACCGTGCGACCCTATCGGCGCGACCGCTTGTTGGTAGAGAAAGTGCGCCAAACCTTGGCACAACACCCTGAACACAGCCGCAATGCCGATGACTTGGCGGCGTGGCTCAACATGTCGGCGCGCACCCTGCACCGCCAACTGCAAGAAGAAGGCGCCAGCTTGCAGCAACTCAAAGACAGTGTGCGTGAACAACGCGCACGCACGCTGCTGCTGCGCAGCCGCAAACCCCTCAAGCAAATTGCCACCGAGGTGGGATTCTCGAATGAAAAGAGCTTCATTCGCGCATTCAAAACATGGACAGGACAAGCGCCTGAAGCTTTCCGACACAAGGCCTAATTTTGGGCAACTATCAAAAGGAACTGCGATGAAAGTATTGATCTTTGGCGCCAGCGGGATGGTGGGACAAGGCGTTTTACGTGAATGCCTGACAGCCCATGATGTGCACCAAGTCGTGACGGCTGGACGCACATCACTGGCGCAAACACACCCCAAACTTCAGCAACTGATCCTTGCTGACCTGATGCAACTGGACACAGAAGCGCACGAGCTGCAAGGCGTCGATGCCTGCTTTTTTTGCTTAGGTGTGTCATCTTCGGGCATGACCGAAGATGCTTATGCACAAGTGACGCACACACTCACGCTGCATGTGGCTCGTCTGCTTGCACAACTGAACCCCAACATGACTTTCACGTATGTCTCTGGCACCGGCACCGACAGCAGCGAACAAGGCACCAGCATGTGGGCACGCATCAAAGGCAAAACAGAAAACGACTTGCAGAAACTGCCATTTCAAAGCGTGCATTTGTTTCGCCCAGGCATCATTCAACCCCTGGATGGCATTCAGTCCAAAACACCGCTTTACCAGTGGTTTTATCGGTTGACGAATCCTTTTCTGTCATTGATACGACGCCTCGTACCCAACGCCATCGTGACTACCGCAGATGTGGGCCAAGCCATGCTCAATGCCGCACGAAAAAACAGGGGCCGCGTGGTGGTCGAGGCGAAAGACATCATCGCCTTGGCTCAGCGACAGGGCTGAGCATCCACAAGCCTCAGGCGGGATCGCCCAATGACGACAAACGTAAATCGTTCATGTGCGCAAACACATGCTTGGCACCTGCTTGCACCAGCACATCGGTGGGGGCAAGAGGCGGCGCATAAGCCCAGACCGTCGCACCCGCAGCCACCCCCGCCGCGATGCCCACGGGCGTGTCTTCCACCACCAAGCAGCGCGAAGGGGCGACTTGCAAATGCGCTGCCGCGGCCAAGTACACATCAGGGTGTGGTTTGCTACGCGGCATTTCATGGCCGCTGAAAATTCGGCCTTCAAAAAACTGCGCCAAGCCCACACGTTGCAACATCATCTCGACCTTGTAACGGTCTGCGCCCGAGGCCACGGCAATGCGACCTTCGCAGCGCTCATGCAGATGACGCACGGCATCGTGAATGCCATCGATGGCAGTGATGTCGTTTTCTAAACGGATGTTGCGACGGCGGTAAAACTCATCCATGAACGCGTCGGTCAGCGGCTTGCCTGTGTGACGTTCAATCAGGTCAGCGCGACTGCGCACGGTGTGGCCCACGAAGTGCGCCATGCATTCAGCAAGACTCAAGCGCCAGCCGTTTTCATCCAACATGTCGCGCAAAGCGCCACAGGTGATGGCTTCGCTGTCGACCAGCACGCCATCGCAATCAAACAAAACAGCTTCAAATGTCATGCGGGAATTATCCGCGCTGGTCACCATCGACATAAAGCCAACGACCGTCTTCGCGCACAAAGCGGCTGCGCTCGTGCAGACGCACAGCTTGGCCTGCCACACGGTAACGCGCCACGAACTCCACCTCGGCCGTGTCAGCGCCTGTGGGTTTGTGTTCGCGCACCTCAAGGCCTAACCACTTCGCGCCTGCATCAAAGTCAAGCGATGCAGGGCGTGTGCTGCTGTGCCATGTGGCGAGCAAGTAGTTGGCCTGCTCGCGCACAAACGCGCTGTAACGTGAACGCATGAGGTGCTGGGCATCAGGCGCCGGTGCGGTGTCGAAGTGGTCGACGAAACGACTACAGCAATCGGCATAGGCGACAGCGCGTTGCTTCGCATCGACACGTCCGCAGGGACACTGCTGTGCAGCGCTCATGCCAAAGCCTTTGCGTGAACGAACAAGTTAAACACCATCAAGCCAACGCACGTTGGATGATGATTTTTTGCACGTCGCTGGTGCCTTCGTAAATTTGGCACACGCGCACGTCACGGTAGATGCGTTCGACAGGAAAGTCATTCACCACGCCGTAGCCACCCAAAGTTTGGATGGCCACACTGCACACCTTCTCGGCCGTTTCACTGGCAAAAAGTTTGGCCATGGCGGCTTCTTTGAGGCAAGGCAAACCGGCATCGCGCAACGAGGCGGCGTGATACATCAACTGGCGTGCGGCTTCGAGTTGCGTGGCGCAATCGGCCAAACGAAAACCCACAGCTTGGTGGTTGAAGATGGCAGTGCCAAAGCTCACGCGTTCTTTGCTGTAGTGCAGCGCTGCATCAAACGCGCTGCGGGCCATGCCAATGCTTTGTGCGGCAATGCCGATGCGGCCGCCTTCCAAAGCAGACAGGGCGATCTTGTAGCCCTCGCCTTCCGCGCCGATCAAGTTTTCGGCAGGAATACGGCAGTTGTCAAAGTTGATTTGTGCCGTGTCGCTGCTGTGTTGGCCCAGCTTGTCTTCCAGGCGTGCCACTTGGTAGCCAGGTGCACTGGTGGGCACGATGAAAGCGCTCATGCCTTTCTTGCCTGCGCCTTTGTCGGTCACCGCGATGACGATGGCCATATGGCCGTTTTTGCCGCTGGTGATGAATTGCTTCACGCCGTTGATGACGTATGCATCGCCTTCTTTGGTGGCCGTGGTGCGCAGTGCGGATGCATCAGAGCCCACATGTGGCTCGGTTAAGCAGAAGGCGCCGAGCATGTTGCCTTGCGCCAATTCCGTGAGCCATTGTTTCTTTTGCGCGTCGTTGCCGTAGCGCATGAGGATGGCATTCACAGGACAGTTGGTCACGCTGATGGCTGTGCTGGTGCCACCATCGCCTGCAGCGATTTCTTCTAAAACAATGGCGAGCGTGGTGTAGTCCAAGCCTGCGCCGCCCAAGTCTTCGGGCACGCAAATGCCGTAGGCGCCAAGTGCAGCCAGACCTTTGTGCACCTCGTGTGGGAAAGTGTGCTCTTTGTCCCACTTGGCGGCGTTGGGCCAGAGTTCTTGTTGGGCAAAGTCGCGCACGGCATCGCGAATCATGGTTTGGTCAGGGGTGAGCAACATGACGCGTCCTTAGATGAGTTCAAGTGCAACAGCCGTGCCTTCGCCACCACCGATACACAAGGTGGCCAAGCCTTTTTTCAGGCCACGTGCTTTGAGCGCGTGAATCAGCGTGACCATGATGCGGGCACCCGAGGCGCCGATGGGGTGACCCAAAGCACAAGCACCGCCGTTGACGTTGACTTTGTCGTGCGACACATTGAGTTCTTTCATCAAGGCCATGGGCACGACAGCAAACGCTTCGTTGACTTCCCACAAGTCCACGTCTTCCACTTTCCAACCGGCTTTGGCCAAGGCTTTTTGTGTGGCGCCCACGGGTGCGGTAGCAAACCATTCAGGCTCTTGCGCGTGGGTGGCGTGGCTGACGATGCGGGCCAATGGCTTGCAGCCCAGCTTCTTCGCTGTGCTCTCGCGCATCAACACCATGGCAGCGCCACCGTCGTTGATGGACGAGCTAGAAGCGGCGGTGATGGTGCCGTCTTTTTTGAACGCGGGCTTGAGCGAGGTGATTTTGTCGAGCTTGATTTTTCCGGGGCCTTCGTCAATCGACACCACGGTGTCGCCGGCACGGGTCTTCACCGTCACGGGTGTGATTTCTGTGGCGAAGGCACCGCTCTCAGTGGCGGCCTTGGCGCGTTGCACGCTGGCGGTGGCAAATGCATCTTGCTCAGCGCGTGTGAAGTTGTATTTGGCCGCGCAGTCTTCACCAAAGGTGCCCATGCTGCGGCCGGGTTCATAAGCGTCTTCCAAACCATCAAGCATCATGTGGTCAAAGATGCGGTCGTGGCCAATGCGGTAACCACCACGGCCTTTGAGCATGAGGTAAGGCGCATTGGTCATGCTCTCCATGCCACCGGCCACGAGCACATCGTGTGTGCCTGCAATCAACATGTCGTGCGCAAACATCGCCGCGCGCATGCCTGAGCCGCACATCTTGGACAAGGTCACTGCGCCAGCAGATTTGGGCAAGCCGCCTTTGAACGCCGCTTGACGTGCAGGGGCTTGGCCTTGGCCGGCCATCAAACAGTTGCCAAACAACACTTCTGTCACCAGCTCGGGGTTGATACCGGCGCGCTCCACTGCGGCCTTGATAGCGGCGCCGCCGAGGTCATGCGCGGCGAGGCCAGAGAAGTCGCCTTGGAAGCTGCCCATGGGCGTGCGTGCGGCGCTGACGATGACGATAGGGTCGGACATGAATTTCTCCAAATGACAAAAAGAAAAGTGCCGCGCCGACCCACAGGGTCACGCGGCGGGAAGCATGCCACCACGGGGGTAGCGTTTGAAAGCGTTGCGGAACACATCGACCACTTCACCTGCGTGGCTCATGGTCACACCGAGGTCTTTGACCAAACCGTTGTCGAGGCCGTAAATCCAGCCATGCACCGTCACCTTTTGGCCACGCCCCCAAGCGTCTTGCATGACGTTGGATAAAGCAACGTTTCCGACTTGCTCAATGACGTTCATCTCACACATGACCGATTCAAGCTCGGCTTGTGGCAAGTGGTTGAGGCGTTGACGATGGCGCAGGCGCACGTCTTGCACATGGCGCAACCAGTTGTCAGCCAAGCCCACACGCGTACCGCGTGTGGCAGCCAACACACCACCGCAACCGTAGTGGCCCACCACCATGATGTGCTCCACCTTGAGTGCATCCACCGCATATTGAATGACGGACAAAGCGTTCAAGTCGGAATGCACCACCACGTTCGCCACGTTGCGGTGCACAAACACCTCACCTGGATCCAAGCCCGTGATTTGGTTGGCAGGCACGCGGCTGTCGGAACAGCCAATCCACAAATACTTGGGGTTTTGCTGATTGGCCAGACGTGAGAAGTACGCAGGATTCTCTTGAATCATGCGGTCGGCCCAAGCCCGGTTGTTATCGAAAAGGTGTTGTAGTGATTTGCTCATGCGTCAATTGTCGCAGTGCCGCTAATTCCTTAACAAGTTTCAGCAAATAGCTCGCGGCCAATCAGCATGCGACGAATTTCGCTGGTCCCAGCGCCAATTTCGTACAGCTTGGCATCACGCCACAAACGGCCCAGTGGGTATTCGTTGATGTAGCCGTTGCCACCAAAAATCTGCACGCCTTCGCCGGCCATCCAGGTGGCTTTTTCGGCCGTCCACAAAATGACGGAGGCGCAGTCTTTGCGCACTTGGCGCACGTGGTCGGTGCCGAGCAAATCGAGGTTCTTGGCCACGGTGTAGGCAAAGCTGCGACCAGCTTGCAGCACGGTGTACATGTCGGCCACTTTGCCTTGGATGAGTTGGAACTCGCCAATGCTTTGGCCAAACTGCTTGCGGTCATGGATATAGGGAATCACGTTGTCCATCACCGATTGCATGATGCCCAGAGGGCCACCGGTGAGCACCGCACGTTCGTAATCCAAGCCACTCATCAGCACCTTGGCGCCCATGTTGAGGCCGCCCAAAATATTGGCTTCAGGTACTTCGACGTTGTTGAACACCAGCTCGCCGGTGTGGCTGCCGCGCATGCCCAGCTTGTCGAGCTTTTGGGCGATGCTGAAACCCTTCATGCCTTTTTCAATCAAGAACGCAGTCACGCCGCGTGCGCCCAACTCGGGCTCGGTCTTGGCGTAGACCACCAAGGTGTCGGCATCGGGGCCATTGGTGATCCACATCTTGTTGCCATTGAGCAAGTAGTAACCGCCTTTGTCTTCGGCCTTGAGCTTCATGCTGATGACGTCAGAACCCGCGCCAGGTTCCGACATGGCCAAGGCGCCTACGTGTTCGCCACTGATAAGTTTGGGCAAATACTTTTGGCGTTGGGCTTCGGTACCGTTGCGGTTGATTTGGTTCACGCACAAGTTGCTGTGTGCGCCATAGCTCAGGCCCACGCTGGCAGAAGCACGCGAGATTTCTTCCATCGCAACCATGTGGGCGAGGTAGCCCATGTTGGCGCCGCCGTACGCTTCGCCCACGGTGATGCCTAACACGCCGAGGTCACCCATCTTGCGCCACAGGTCCATGGGGAATTGGTCGTCGTGGTCAATCTGAGCTGCGCGAGGTGCGATTTCGGCTTGTGCGAAATCACGCACGGCATCGCGCAGGGCGTCGATGTCTTCACCGAGTTGGAAATTGAGGCCGGGTAAGTTGTTCATGTTTTGTCTCCGTTGAATCAGTAGGTTTTGTTCACGGTGGCGAGGGTTTGCTGCATCAAAGCGCAGGGCGATTCGCCGCCGTTGTCGTCAAGGTGCACCACTTCAGCGGTGGTGATGATGAGGCGCTTGCCTGCACGCACCACATGGCCGCGTGCGCGTAGCTCGCCACCTTGGAAGGCGGCGAGGAAGTTGATCTTGTATTCGACCGTGGTCACCTCTTGGCCCTCTGCGGCCATGGTCAGACCGGCGTAGCCCGCCGCGATGTCGGCCAAGGCGCCCATGGCGCCACCGTGGTAGCCGCCTTGTTGTTGGGTGACGCGCTCGGAATAGGGCAACGCAATTTCCACCTCACCGGGTGCCACAGAGACGATGCGCGCGCCAAGGTGCTGCATCATGCCTTGGCGTACAAAGCTGGCTTCGATGCGGGCGTGAAGTTCAGGGTATGTCATGCTTTGCTCGCCTTCACAGCCTTGGTTGTCTTGGCTGATTTCTCGCCTTGCTTGACCAGCAAGGTACGTGCTTCTTTTTCGTGCGCCTTCACCTCATCGAGGTTGGCCAATATTTCGGCCATTTGGGCTTCGAGTTCACGCTTGTGCGCATCGAGCACCACCAAGAACTTTTGCAATTGCGGGCCGGTGTCGCGCGGGCTGTCGTACATGTCAATCAGGTCTTTGGCCTCGGTCAACGACAAACCCAAACGTTTGGCACGCAAGGTGAGTTTGAGACGCGTGCGGTCGCGGTGGCTGTAGACACGGTTGCGCCCGCCCGGGCCAGAGCGCTCGGGCTGCAACAGGCCCATGTCTTCGTAAAAACGGATGGCTCGCGTGGTGAGGTCAAACTCACGCGCTAAGTCGCTGATGGAATAGGTGGTCGCCATGATTTCCTTGTTTACGTTTACGTAAACGTCAATTATGACGGGAAATCTCCAAAAACCAAGTCAAGACCACGGAGGTAAGGGTTCATCCTTAAGAATTCGCCTGCGTTGGGCATAGTCGGGCATGACGCTTTGCACGGTTTCCCAAAAGCGCGGGCTGTGGTCCATCACGCGCAAATGGCTGAGTTCGTGGGCCACCACGTAATCAATCACGTCGCGCTTGTGGTGCACCAAACGCCAGTTCAGGCGAATGGCGCCATTGGCGCTGGCACTGCCCCAACGCGTGGCGGCGCTGCTGAGCGACACGCGCTGCCACTGCACACCCAGCTGCGGCGCGTAGTGATTGAGCCGCTCCACAAACAAAGTTTTGGCTTGGCGCATCAGCCAAGCTTGCACGGCATCGCGGATTTGTGGGGGCTCGGCGTTGAGGGGCAGACCGAGGCGCAAGGTGTGACTACCCGAAGTTGCGGGCTCAAACTGCGCGCTGTTTTTTTTGAGCGTACGGGACGAGTCGAGCACCACTTGCAACGGGTCACCTAAATAAGGCAACACCACGCCATCGGCCCACACGATGCGTGCAGCACCCAGCTGCGCTTGACGCTCTTGCATCTCCACCAGTTTGCGCGCAATCCAATCGGCTTTTTCATGCAAGGCGGATTCCACCTCGCCCAGCGTGACCCAACGCGGCGCGCTGACCTCTAGGCCGTCAGGCCCAATCGCCATGCCAATGGTGCGACGCTTGCCACGTCGAAACGCATAGGCCACATCGGTGGTGCCAAGTTGAATGCGACGCGTGGCGCGTGGGTGAGCGTAATGCGCCTTAGGCAAGACTTGACCCAATGACTCAGAAGGGACATGCGGGCCATGCAAAGCAACTGGATTGGAACGCTGCGGCGCTTTGGCAGTGGAGCCATCGAACATGTCGAGCACGAGTTGCAAGAAGCGGCTCATGCGTGCGGGCTCAGTGTGTGCCGGCGTAGGCCTCGGGGTCGAGGCGGTGCATTTCGGCCTCAATCCAAGCTTCGACTTCACGCATCAAGTCATCGGCATCACGGCCTACGCTGGGAATGGGCTTGCCAATCGACACGTCCACCACGCCCGGGTGTTTGATGAAGGCTTTGCGTGGCCAGCATTTGGCCGAGGTCACGGCCACAGGAATGACAGGCGCGCCAGTGGCAATCGCCAAACGTGTGCCGCCGCTTTTGTAGCTGCCGCGTTCACCGCGTGGAATGCGCGTGCCCTCTGGAAACATGATGACCCACACACCGCGGTCCAACAGGGCTTTGCCCTGCTCCACCACTTTGGCAAACGCTTTGGCGCGTTGGCTGCGGTCGATGTGAATCATGTCCAAGCTGCCAATCGACCAACCAAAGAACGGCACATAGAGCAGTTCCTTTTTGAACACATAGGCCAAGGGGTGCGGCATGATGGCTGGCATCAAAAACGTTTCGTAGGTGGACTGGTGCTTGACCAACAAGATGGCTGGGCTGGTCTCACCCACGGGCAAGTGCTCTTGGCCTTGCACTGCGTACCGAATGCCCATGATGACGCGCGCGGAGTCGACGCTGAGCTTGAGCCACTTTTGGGCAATCGCATAACGCACATCGCCCTTGGCGCCCAGCAAACGCGCCAGCAAGATGAGCAAGGTGTAGGGAATGACGGTGACAAACATGAACGCCATGTGCAGCGTTGAACGGAGCATGGTCATCATGCGTGGACTCCTGCTTTGCTGGTTTTGGCGGCTGGCTCGGGTTGCGCAAGCAACCAGTCGGCAAACGCGCTGAGGTCGGCATGCGTCAACGTGCCTTGCGGAAAGTCGGCGGGCAAGGTTTGGCCTTTGAGCTTGGCACCTTTACCGGTGTGTACCAAATGCGTGGCGCAGCCCACGGCAGCACCTGCTTGCAAGTCACGCAGCGAATCGCCCACGGTGTGGACGCCTTTGAGGTCCATGCCGTAACGCTCGCCAATTTGCTCGTACAAGCCGGGCAAGGGCTTGCGGCAGTTGCATGTTTCTTCGGGGCTGTGCGGGCAATAAAACACGGCGTCGATACGACCACCGGCGGCAGCCAAGAGCTTGTGCATCTTGGTGTGCATGGCATTCAAAGCCGCCACATCAAACAAACCACGACCCAAGCCGGATTGATTGGAGGCGACCACCACATGCCAGCCCGCATGGTTCAAACGCGCAATCGCTTCGAGTGCATCTGGCAGTGGGATCCATTCATCGGCTGACTTGACGTAG